>Ga0256832_1001461_pt1 | contig 15984 bp, 14 predicted proteins | sample 134614metaG_FD_190534 | JGI IMG/M metagenome (GOLD analysis project Ga0256832, IMG submission 190534) | Hydrothermal vent microbial communities from Lau Basin, Pacific Ocean - 134-614 | ecosystem: Environmental > Aquatic > Marine > Hydrothermal vents | place: Pacific Ocean: Lau Basin | collected...
TTTACACTTTAATTATGGGCAAAGAACTGAAAAAAAAGAGCTTGAATCTTTTAGAAAAATTGCTAAAAAGTTAAACTGCTTAGAGCGTTATGAGATAGATTTAGATTTTTTTAAACAGATAGGAGCTTCTGCTTTGACAGACAGCTCTTTAGAGGTTCCCATAGCTGGAGTAGAAGATGGTATTCCCATAACTTATGTACCTTTTAGAAATGGTATTTTCTTATCTATAGCTACAGCCATAGCCGAAAAACATGGAGCAGAAGCTCTGTTTATAGGTGTAGTAGAAGAGGACAGCTCTGGTTATCCTGATTGTCGTGATAGTTATATAAAATCTATGGAAGAGTCCATTAATTTGGGAACCAAAGATGAAACTAAATTAGAGATAAGAATGCCACTGGTTCACCTGAAAAAGTCAGAAATAGTTAAAAAGTCTATAGAGTTGGGCGTACCATTAGAAGATACTTGGTCATGTTATCAAAATGAAGATAGAGCTTGTGGTGTTTGTGACAGTTGTAGATTACGTCTGAATGGGTTTGAAAAAGCAGGAATCAAAGACCCAATTGCGTATGCGTCGTAGGGTGCGATTGCTATCGCACCAACTATTTAGAACATATTATTAATTGGTGTGATGGCAATCACACCCTACAAAAATTCTTTACGTAAAAGCCCTTTATCCACCACCTCATGATGTGAAGCTTTCAATGGAAGCTCCTCTCTAAACTCTATAACAGATGGCATCATATAGGTAGCCAAATGTTTTTTAAGTTCAAAAATCATCTCATTGAGAGGTATTTTACTTTTAGCTGTGTAGACTAAAACAATCTCCTCTTCTATCTCCTCATTTGGGATTCCAAAGACAGCACATTGTGTAATCTCTTCTATATTACAAAGTACTACATCTTCTATCTCTTTTGGGCTGACTCTGAAGCCATTTGTTTTTATCATGTCATCCATGCGACCAACAAGGTAAAGATAGCCCTCTTCATCACTATAGACATAATCCCCAGTTGCTATAACTATCTCATTTGGATTCTCTATCTCTATGATTTTTTCTAAAATAGAGATGCTTTTAAAACGCTCTTTGGTACTCTCTTCACTATTCCAGTACCCTTGGTAGATACAACAACCCCTATGAATAAGCTCTCCAACCTCATTGGCTTGGCACTCTTTTCCCTCTTCGTTAATAACATAAACTTCAACCTCTGGAATCGCTTTTCCTATGGAAGTAGGGCGTATGTGTATTTGGCTTGGGTCTAGGTAGGTGCTTCTAAGTGCTTCTGTTAGACCATGCATCGAGTAGAACTTGGCAGGTTTAAAGTAGTCATCTACTTTTTTAACCATTTTAGGGGTGATGTTCCCCCCTGATGAGGTGATAACTCGTACATGGTCAAGTTGTTTAGAGGTAGGTAGTCGGTGTGGGTCTTCGTCGAACATCTTACCTATATGTACAGGCATCATAGCCAGTACAGTTACTTGGTCTTTAAGTAGATGAGCAAAAAAGTCACTAGGTAAAATGAACTTATGAAGTGCCAAGGTAGCTTGAACTTGTAAAGCACAAAATATCTGATTTAGACCATAGTCTAGGTTAAATGAGAGAAGTCCAGAGATAACATCACTCTCTTTAAGTTCAAGATAGTTAGAGACGACTCTTGCTCCCTCAGCTAGGCTTTTATGACTCATCATAATCCCTTTTTGAGAACCATCAGAACCAAAACTGTAGGTAATAATTGCTGAGCTTTCAGTATCAATGGTAGTTGTAAAGTTACTGTTAAAACATTTATAAATCTCTTTAAATGAAACCATCTCATCATCTAAAGGCTCAAAGGTAATTACTTTACCTTTAAAGTTTATAGCCTCTATATTTTTTATTTTGGTCTTATCGCTAATAATGCACTCTATACCAGCATCATTAATAATATACTCAACCTGCTCAGGCTTTAAAAATCGAGTAATAGGAACAATAATATAAGGGGTTGAGAGTAGGGCAAGTATAGCTATAACCTGCTCTGAACTCTTGTTAGAGTAGATTCCTACTCTCTCACCTGCCTCAAGGTCTAGTTGGCTAAAGTAGTTGGCTAACTGATTTACTTTTTTCAAGAGTTCACTGTAAGTAAAGCTCTTTTCGTTTTCTATTAGAGCAGTTTTATTTGGACTCTTTTCATGGGCTACTTCTAATAGCTCTCGTATATTACTCGGCATTGTATATCTCCTCTATTCCTAAAGTCCAAATTTCATAGTTTCTATCTGTTATGATATTTGGTATCTCTATATAGTTTAGTATCTTTTTGTAAAAGAATTTAATGATTTTATCTATATCTCCATCACTAAGCACTTTTGAAATCCCACCAGTTAGAACAATGGAGTTTAAAATCTCTAGTTTTAGTGTAACATAATCATTATGATTTTTAGATACTTGATAGAGAACTAAAAAGATAGCCAGTTGCATTAAAACTACTGTTGCTTCATCACTATGCTCATCTAAAATATGCTCATTTACCCCCAAGTAGTCTAAGAGTTCATAAACAAACTCATTGCTCTTTGCTCCAAAAACCAAACTCTCACGCGACTTAAAAACACCTAACTTTTTAAAGACCAATCTATCATAACCAGAGCTTGTCATAATGTTTTTGTTCTCTACCAAGTCGGTACTGTAGTGAATATCGGTCGTTGCTCCACCCACATCTATGACTAAAAATGGGTCAGCCACATCAAATAGGGTTTTTAGTTTAGGTAAAGCATTGTTTACAATATAAGGGGTAGAGTAAATCTGATTTGAGGTGATTTCATAGAGTTTTTTAATGTCCTCTTTACCTGTAATATCTGCTTGGTAGAGATTGGTAAGGTACTCTTTTAGCTCATCTTCTACCACTTGAAGTTTATCGCCAATAATGTTTTGTAAAATAACTAAATCATCAATATTTTTATTTAAAAAGTCACGATTTTCTTTATTCCCAACATAGACAATGTTCTGATAGTTCACATCTTTTAGGTAGTTGATAAGTTTTTCATCAAACTTTGATTTAATACCATCTATCCCACCTACAACTATAACCACATCTATAACATCTGTAGGAGTGTTTGCCTCTTCTATTTTGGAGTAAAGAATGGTATCTATAATGTTTATCCCAGAGTTAAACGCAATGTTGGTTGCATATTTCAACGAAAAAAGCGTCGTAACCCCAATAATAAGTGTACTAAGCCCACCATTTGCAGAAGAGCAGATGGAGACTTCATCTTTAGTATAGTTGCTTAGAAGCTGGGAGCATTTGTTTTGTAAATCATCATAGATACTAATGTCAAAGTTTCTAAAGTACTGGTTTAGCTCACCGTTTGCATTGGTCTTGAAGTAGGTACTTCCTATGTCTATTTGTAGTTTGTTCATTATAACATTATCCCTATATCATCAATAATATGTTCAACCAAAGATTTTCCACACAAGTCTACTTTAGAACGCTCAAACGCTAAACACTTGTCGCTTATGGGTACGTTTCCACGTTCATAAAAACGAATGTTGTAGTTTTTGTCTCTAACGGTAATCGCTTCACCGTTGTTGATGATGTGTGGAGAGAATGGAATATCTATCAAACCATTTTTAATAGAGTTGAAAACTTTTCTCCATAGTGTGTCAGCTGGGTCATTCATGACAGCTTCCATAATGTCGTCTACCATCTCACTTAGGTTCTCTTCCTCTTCTTCATCGCTAATGATAGGTAGACCCCTTAACATATTGAGTGTATATTGTGTATTTTTTACAGCAGCAGCGTTAACCTCTTTTGTTGGAATTCCAAAAGACTCATCTCTTGTTTTGGTAATCATCTTGTCGGCTCTTATCATAGCTGCTATAACGGTAGAGGTGTTAATGAGCGAGTCAGAAAACTCTTTGTTTCTAGGAAATGCTCCCATCCATTGGTGGTAGACTAGGTGAATCTCTGCATCACCACAGCCGATTTTTTCAGCGTATTTTTTGGCCATCTTTTTAATGACGTTTGAGCTTACAATGTCTTGTGACATAGAGCCTGTTTGTGAAAAACTGACCGAGAAAGATTTTACTCCCTCTTCAAGGGACAAGAGCATCTCTAATAGTTGAATGACGATGACAATAGCAGGTGGTTGAAGCGTTGCAGAGAGAGGGCCAAATGATTCACGGTTAATAGGCTCATTTAGCTCAGAATACTCTGCACAGACACGCTCTACATATTTCCAGTATAAAAAGGCTTTATCTAACGGGAAGTTTTTTGAATAGGGGAGTAGATAGGTTATTGGTCCACCCTCTATCTCAAATATTCCAGAAGCTAGGGCAACTTCTATAAGTAGCCGTGCGTCAGGTGTTCCGTGTCGTAGACTAATAGGGGTGTCGTAGTGGGTAACCATTTTTCTAGTGGTTCTGTAGCCGTGGTTGACCAGTGGGTAACCGTTGAGCATGTTTTCGTCGTTCTCTTCAGAAAGAGCCAACATTTTTTTAGCCATTTCGTAGTCGTTAAGTCGTGTGTTACTGTCAATGGTTAGGGGTAAAATATCTACCCCTGCAGAGGTAAACTCACCATAAAGCTCAAAAACCTTGTCGTAAGTAGGAAAGCCACCACGTGGTTGGACTAAAATTTTGTTAGAGTTTTTAAACTTGTGAGAGATAAAAAGGTTTTTACTCGCACCTGTTATAAACTCTTTTATCTCATCAAAATCAAAGCTGTCAGTGTAGGGTGTTTTAGTGATAATCTCTCGTTCTCTTTGAAATCTACTAGGCATACTACGCCTCCACTTTCTGGTTTGCTTTTAGGGCTTCTTCTATGCTGTCAAGCCCCTCATTTAAATCAACCTGATGAAAGACCAAGTCAAATCCGTACGCTTTGTACTTAGGTACCAACTCCTCTTGTGTTGCTTCACCAACACTTAGGTTTCCACCAATGGCAAAAATAACCCCATCAAGGTCATAACGACTCTTTAAAAAAAGTAAATCTCTACTCCAACCCTCTGCCTCACCATTAAGCGATGAGATGAGCAGTAAATCAGCATCGGTCTCGATGACTGCGTCTATAAACTCTTCCAAATAGGTATTAACCCCCAAGTTAAATACCTCAAACCCTCTCTCTTTTAAGGAAATCTCAATTAGCCTATTGGCTACGACATGAATGTCATTCCCTACCACACCTGTAACTACTCTCATATCCAACCTTTTATTGATAACCTGAGTTCGATGGAATACCCCTTCCACCCAACTAAAGTTAACAACAGTGAAATTTTATCTAATATTGTTTAAATTGTATGTAATTCTGTATAATTCGTTAAAAACAGGAGTTTGAATGAACTTTTCAACAGCAGATTTATGTGATGAACACGGTGATAATGTAGCAGTATTGGCAGAGAATTTACTTTCGTATGGTGGTAAAGAGAGTTTTTATGGTGAAGTAGTAACCATTCAGCTCAACAAAGACAACAGTGACTTAGTAGCAATGTTAAGAGACGAAGAGGGCAAAGGTAGAGTAGTGGTGGTTGATGTCTATGCTCGTTACTGTGCTGTGGTTGGTGACACACTCATGGGCTACGCTCAAAAGAATGGCTGGGCAGGAATCATCATAAATGGTTATGTACGAGATACAAACATAACCAAAACCATACCCGTTGGTCTTAAAGCACTAGGAACATGCCCCCGTAAAAGCCCTGTTAAAGCACCATCACAAAGAGAAATAGCTTTAGAGTTTGGAGGGTTAACCATTAATTCTGGTGATTTTATTTATGCTGATGAAGATGGGGTGGTGGTTTCTTGTAAAGAGTTGACTTTGGTGGAGGTTTAAGATTTATTTGCCAATTTGTGGGCAGACACATCGGTCTGCCCCTACGGTTCAATATATTTTAAAAATTGTTTAACCTATGTGACATGTAGGGGTAAACCAATGTGTCTACCCATTGATATTCTAAATTACTTCTGACCCTCAACAAAAGTAGCAATTCGTTTAATACCCTCACGAATGGTCTCAATGTCTGTAGCGAATGAGAATCTAAAGTAACCCTCACTTCCAAAACCAACACCAGGAACTACGGCTACGCCTTGTTCTGAAAGTAGGTCTTTTGAGAACTGCATGGAGTCGTTACTTACCTCTTTGATGTTTACGAAGAGGTAGAAAGCACCGTCTGGGTTTACAACGCTTAGACCATCTATGTTGTTGAAGAGTTCAACAGCTTCGTTTTTTCTTGCTTCAAAGGCTACTCTCATCTCTTCTACTACGGTGTCAATAGTACCATCTAAACCTGGAATGGCTGCTGCTTGGGCTAGGGTGTTGATATTTGAAGTACTTTGTGACTGTAGTTTGTTAAGAACAGCTATTAACTCTGTGTTTGGTGTTGCTAAGTAACCAAAACGCCAACCTGTCATGGCTGCTGCTTTACTTAGACCATTTACCGTTACAGTTCTTTGGAACATGTCTTCTGAAATAGAAGCAGTAGCTGTAAACTCTGCACCACCGTAAACCAGTTTTTCATACATCTCATCAGAGATAACAACAATATCTGTCCCTTTTAAAACCTCTGCAAGTGCTTCAAGTTCAGCTCTTGAGTAGATAGCTCCTGTTGGGTTTGATGGTGTGTTAATCATTAGCACTTTTGTTTTAGGTGTAATGGCAGATTCAAGTTGCTCTGGAGTGATTTTAAACTCATTGCTGTCATCTGTCTCTATAATAACTGGAATACCTCCAGAGTATTTAACTTGTTCAGGGTAAGTAACCCAGTAAGGAGCAGGAATAATTACTTCATCACCCTCATCAATAAGTGCTTGAAGTAGGTTAAAGAGTGAGTGTTTTGCCCCATTGTTGGTCTGAATCATGTTTGGAGCATACTCAAGGTTGTTGTCTCTTTTTAGTTTGTTAGCAACGGCTTGAAGAAGCTCAGGAACACCTGGTACGGCTGTATATTTGGTTTTACCACTATCTAAAGCATCTTTTGCTGCATTTTTAATAGCATCAGGAGTGTCAAAGTCTGGCTCACCAGCAGAGAAAGAGAGAATGTCTTTACCTTCAGCTTTAAGTTCTTGAGCAAGAGTGGTAATAGCAATAGTTAAAGAAGAAGAGAGAGTTTGGATACGTTTAGATAACATGGATATACCTTTTTTAGTTATAGTGAAAATCTTGGAAGTATACTAAAAAGTTGGTAATTATTTACTTTTGTTACATTGATTTAATAAAGGTTGAGTAAATTTCTGTCAATTCATGATCCTCTTTCTCCATAAGTTTAACATCTCCTGTTTTTATGGTCTCTTCTAAAACAGCAATACGTTTAATAAGATAGTGGAAAATCTCTCTGTTTACATCGGGCAGCATATCGTGTCGGAGTTCATCATTTTTTGAATCACAGTTAATAATACGAGCAGGTATACCAACTGCTGTAGCAAAAGGAGGAACATCTTTAAGCACAACAGAGTTGGTACCAACTTTACAGCCTTGACCCAGTGTAATGTTTCCCAATACTTTTGCACCTGCACCTACTACGACATTGTTCTCTACAGTAGGGTGACGTTTACCGTGAGAAGTACTTACCCCACCAAGCGTTACTTGCTGATAGATGAGAACATCATCACCAATAATAGCCGTCTCACCAATAACCACACCCACACCATGGTCAATAAAAACCCTACAACCAATAGTGGCTGCAGGGTGAATATCTATGGTAGTCAAGAATTGACCTATAGCTGAGATAAAACGAGGTATAAAACGTAGACCACGTTTATAGAGAGCATTTGCAATGCGATAAAAGAAAAGAGCCCACAGACCTGGGTAGTTAAAAAAAAGTTCAAAAGTATTATGCAGGGCAGGGTCATTTCGTTTTACATTTAAAAAATCTTCTTTGATGGTTCTAAAAATATTCAATCTTTTTCCTAATAATTTTCTTTTGGCAGTTAAAATAACTATTTTTACATAAATTAAAGCTTTATATTATTTATTTTTTGTAAATAAGATAGTCTTTTCCTATAAATAACATAAACTTAATTAAAGCCAATTGTCTACTTACTCTGCTTGGTTCTTTCCATAATCTATATAACCACTCTAATTCTAAATTTAAAAAGAGTTTTGGAGCTCTTTTTTTATCTCCTCCATAAATGTCAAAACTACCACCTAATCCCATATATAGTGCTGGATGATGAGTAATGAGTTCATCCATTAAAAATTCTTGACGTGGACTTCCTTGTGCAACAAAAACAATATCAGGTTTTAAAATTTTAAGCTCTACTATTAGTTTTCTTTTATCATTATTTTTGAAAAATCCATTTCGGTACCCAACAACCTTAATTTGTGGATACTCTTTTTTTAATCTTTTTACAGTGTTTCTTATTACGGTTTCTGTTGAGCCAATAAAATAAAAAGTTTTAGTTTTTTCAAATTTTTGAATAATATCTAACCAAAGCTCACTACCAGGTAGTTTTATGGCTTTTAAGCCTTTGACTTTTAGTGCTAAAACTGCTCCAATTCCATCACTATAGCCAATATTACTATTGATGATTCTTTTAAGTTTTTCATCATTTTTCATAATTTTTTCTGCATTCATAGCAATTAAGATTTTTTTACAATCTTTAATATTTTCTAAAAAGATATTTTTTGAACTAAATACATTGATTTTATAGTTCTTTATTATTGCATAATTCATATTTTAATTCTCCCACAGTAATAAAATTATTACTGTTATTTTTTTATAAACTTTTCTAGTTTCTTTAGTGAGTATTTACTCATTGCTTTTGGATATCCTTTTAACGTTGACACCGTGTGTTTCTTTATTCTTCTTACGCTTTTCAAATGTAGTCAGTTTCATGTTCTATCCTTTATAATTTTTTATTTAGTAGTTGTAAGAGATGTTCCATACTCATTAATAGGTAAACCTTACGGACATCAAACTCTTTTTTATTCTTGTATCTCAAAATAATATTTTCTATTTCATTCTTATTGATGTAGTTGGTAATTAATGAGTCGTTTGAACATAATAGTTTCATAATGTCATTATTTAAGTCCCCTTGGAACCACTCTAAACTCGGCATATCAAAACCTTTTTTAGGACGATTTATAATTTCATTGGGCAGATACTTTTTTGCTACCTCCTTTAAAATATATTTATGTATCCCATTTTTTATTTTATATTGATGTGGAATCTTTTGAGCCAATGAGACCAGTTCATTATCTAAGAATGGAACCCTCATTTCAATTGAGGTTGCCATGGTCATCTTGTCGCCATACATAAGTAGCTCATCAGAGAGTGAAGTGTAGGTATCAAGAATAGACATTTTATCTATTGAACTTACTTCGTCAGGGATATGATTATAGAAGTAGTAGAGTCCTGTTTGATGATTAGAAAATTCACTCTCTAGTAGTTTTCTCTTTTCCTCTTCTTGGTAAACTGTATAGATTTTTTCAAAACGGCTTAATGTATGTTCCTCTGTTAAGCTATAGAGTGCTCTTTGTATTTTGTGGTACTTGGGACTAGAGAATAAAAACTTGAATTTTTTTGCTAACTTAATAAGAGAAAGATACTTCTCTCTTTTTAGTTCAGCAGAGTATTTTCCGTACCCCATAAAAATTTCATCGGCACCTTGTCCTGCTAAAATGACTTTGGTATATTTTGCTCCTAGTTTACTTACTTCGTACTGGGCAAAGGTGTTTACCGTACCATTAGGCTCCTCATTAATATAACTAGACTTTTCAAGAATTTTCATATATTCATCTGAGTTTGCAATAACATCATGGTGTTCAGTACCTAATATTTCAGCAGACCTTTTTGCATCATCTGCTTCACTAAATTGAGCAGAACCATTAAATCCTATACAATATGTTTTAATTTTATTTTTTGTGTATTTAGAAGCTATGGCTGTTACCAGTGCAGAGTCTATACCACCTGAGAGAAAACTTCCCACTTCTACATCGCCAATCATTTGTCTTTCAACAGCAGCTTCTAGTTTTTCACTTACAGCATCAACCCAGTAGGCTTCACTTTTGTTGTTGTCTATTTTTATATTGGATATGAGTTTGTCATTAATGTTAATATGTTTATCTAATGTATGCTCTTTTAAGTCATATTCTAATATCTCTCCAGGATAGACTTTTTTAATGCCTTGCACAATGGTTTTAGGGGAGGGGTTGTATCGTAAAACCAAATATTCATTGACAGCATTCATATCGAGTTTAAAGTTAGAAACCAGCTTTAAAATTGGTTTCATCTCTGAAGAGAATATAAATTCGTTATCTTTGTGATAGTAGTAGAGTGGCTTTACTCCAAATCTATCACGTACTATATATACTGTTTGTTTCTCTATGTCTAAAAGAGAAAATGCAAAAATACCATTAAACTCTTTTACTGAATCAATACCATATTTTGCCATATAGTTAACAATGGTCTCGGTATCACTGTGTCCTTTAAATTTAATCTCTTTTAGTTTTTTGCGTAAATCAAGATGATTGTAAACTTCACCATTAAAAATGATAATAAATTTTTTATTGGCTGAATACATTGGTTGATGTCCAGCATCACTTAAATCTTGAATAGAGAGACGAACATGACCTAAATAAATAGCATTCTCTTCAATATTAAGATGTACAATATCACTGTCATCTGGTCCACGATGAGCGATGAGGTCTAATGTCTCTTGCTCAAAAGATTTGTTGACTGTTCCTAAAATTCCACACATATTAATGATTCTCCATTTTTGATAAGCTATTTAAGTAAGGGACAACGGCCCATCGAAGGTGATTGAAGTTTTTTCTGTTTCCAAATAGGTCAATCATAGAAGCAATTTCATCATCTTCATTAATGAAATATTTTTGAATTGCATCTGAGAGGGTAAAAATAGTCTCATAATCTTTTAGCATGATTGCTAAGTTTAAAACTTCAGCATTATCATAAAGGTCAAATTTGGTTATAGATAGTTTATTACTCACTGAAAAACGTTTGCATAGCTTGTACTCTTCATTTATAAAACTCTTTATAATATAGGTATATCCTCTTGTTGTGATGGTGTTAACATCTTCTAAGTAGATTAATTCTCCTGTTTTAATAATGTTTTTTACCACTATCGCACTATGAAAACAGTCAATAAATGTATCATCATCATAAGGAGCATATAGCCAAGAGCCATTGTCTTGTTGTACCGAACATATAAAGTTATAAAGTTTTGTTATTTTCTTCTCAATATATTGCTTTTTTTCAGGAAAAAAGTTAAGGAGTAGGGCATACATATACATGCTGTAGCTATTGGCATTGGTAACAATTCTATCCCTCTCTACCCCATAAGACAAAATAAGTATATTTTCAGTCTCTTTCATCACTTTAATATCATTTTCTAAAAATAGAAAAATAGATTTAATAGCATCTAAAACAGATGCATCTTTAGTAATATTATAATATTGAACCAATGCCTCTAAAGGGTAGGGTGTATGGGTACTAAAAGGTATGTTTTTATCATAAGTATCGGTTGCTGTATATACCCAGTCAAAGTTCATACCCCAGCAGTAACCACTATATCCTGTAGACCTATTGACCAATAACCAATCAATATGTTTTTTAGCATAGGTAATATATTTAAGATTTTTTTCTTGTTTATACAAATTTAAAAGGGTAATGGCTGCTTGAGCTCGTGTTATTGGGTACTCTTGTTTATAGTAGCCATTTCGTTTGATATTATTAATATAAAGGTCATAAATAGTTATGGCAGCAGCAGGAAGAAGACCTAAATATTTATTTTTATAATAGAGCTTTTTTACTTTTTCCCCTATATCTGTTTTCCAAACATCATATGGGTCATAAGTCGATAGGTCACTCTGTAATAGATATTTTTCTCTTAGTTTTTTATTTATCATTATCGTAATTCCTTTAATTGAGCATATAGTCTTTTTGCAACTACGTTATTGGTTAATTTTTTTTGAGCATAGTGGTAATTAAATTCACTTATCTCTTTTAATTTAGCTCTATTTGAAAGTATAAGTTCAATCTTGTTCTCGATATCAATGATGTTTTTAGGCTCAATAAAGTAACCCATTTTTTCATTTTTAAAGAAGCTCTTTAGACCACCAACTTTTGTGGTTATCACGGGTAATCCAAACATCATTGCTTCTAATACGGAGATAGGTAATCCCTCTGTATAACTGGGGAGTATATAGATGTCACTCTCTTTCAAGAGAGAAATCTTTTTTTCACCCTCTATAAAACCTGTTAAGCTAATATTTTTTTTGTTTTTAACTACATCTTTTAGTTGATTAAATGCTTCGCCGTCACCAGCAATAATGAGCTCAATATCATCTCTTTTTTTATTAAGATTATCAAATGCTTCTACCAATTCAAAAATACCTTTCTCTTTTATAATTCTTGAAAGAAAAAGAATTTTAGTTGTAGATGTATTTGCTGTTCTCTTTTTGATTTTCTCTTCTAATGTAAAATCATGGGTTAGTGTTTCATCAACGGTAGTGGTCTGTATGATTACCTCACCTTTGTATCCCCACTCAATAATTTTTGCTTTAAAATCTTCTGAGAGTACAAAGATTTTTTTAGCTTTTCCAAAACTATTTAAAAAGAAAGTTATATATTTTTTAGTAACTTGGGCTTCAAAATTTAAGTCCCAGCCATGAAAAAAGACTACAAACGGTAGACCATTTTTAGCCATCTGTTTAGCAAACAAAGCATCTCTCAAAAAACTTTTATGTAACAAAGAGGGGTTAATAATTCCTAATTTGAAATTTTTATTAGATTTGAGCTTTTTGTTAAGTCTCCATTGGTCAAGGAGAGGTCCAAAAATATTTTTTCCATGACCACCAATTTGAAGTGTGTTAAAGTTGAAATAGTCACCTTTATGAAATGCACTTAACAGTGAATTCCAAAAAACACTAACTCCCCCTGGGGTAGATAAGTTGGCAACAACTAAAAGTATATTACTTTTTTTTATAGACATATTAACTCTTTATTTTTTTTAAATTTGATAGATATTCTAGTTTTAATAGAGCCAAGTAGATACTAAGAAAAAAGACAATATTAAAATAGAAGCCACCTTGAAGCATCATCATAGACAACATGCCTAAAAATAGAGCCTGAGTTGTTGCATAGTATTTTGAATGTTTATTCCCTTTAATAAATTTGTACATTAAAAAGAGAGAAGTTAAAAATAGGCTTATACCTATAAGTCCCTCTTGTTGAAGTGTTTGAAAAAATTCATTGTGAGCAAAAATTCTAAGTCCTACATCTTCCAACATTTTGTCTTTAGCATACTCTTGACCTAGACCTATAAAAATAACAGAAGGGTCATCATCTAACCAATTTTCTACTGCTGATTTCCAAAATAAGAATCTTCCTGAACCCACTTCTGATTTTTGCATATATTTGTTTTTATCTTGAAATCTCATCTGTGCGACTTCACTTGTGTTTATGAGATAGATACTTCCTGCTGTTAATATAAGAGCTGTAAATATTAAGAGTAGTGCTTTTTTTAAATTGATGTTTTGGAGGTAGAGAAAAGCAAGTGCTACTAAATAGACCATAATACCTGTTCTTACATAGGTGTCTATTAGTTCATAAAATGCTAATAGTAAGAGAAAAAGATAAAATACATTTTCATGTAGATGGTTTTCTTTTTTAATGTGACCAGTAATAACAATCATAGCAAACGCAATAGAGATAGAGGCAGAGTGAGGGTTTAGAAAAGGACCAACCAAACCAAACTCTCCATCTAATCCAAAGGGTGCTAGGTCATACCCCTCTCCTAATGGTGTCAATATTCCAAACATATAAGGAATAAAAGAGAAGATGATTAAAATAGCAAAGTGTTTGGCTAAAAACTTTAAAGTTCCCTCTTGTACTTTAAGTATAAAAAATAGATATAAAATAGGAAGCATTAATGTTTTTGCAAAAATGGTTAGAGTATTTACAATGTAGTCCATAGAGCTATATGAAATAAGTGTCTTAAATGCAAAAACTATGGTAAGAAAAGCAAACATTTCTATATGTCTCTCTTTAAAGGTTGTATATACAATGGGTATAAATAAAAGAAACATTAATATCAATTTCCATAAAATTCCAAAAGTCATTCCAGCAATGGGTATGGGTTCCATGTATAAGATAATGAATCCTATAGTATAAAAAAGAATTAACTTTAAATTCATATTATATCCTTGAGTTTCAATGCAACTAAACTAGAAATAGTCCAAAAAAGCATTGATAATAAAAGGGCAACAGCTGCACCATTAATGCCATATAATGGAATAAGTAGAGCATTGAATATAATGTTGATTAAGAGTGAAATAAGCAAGATTTTCATAAAGAGATGCTGGTTATCTGTCATATTTAAAATAAAGCCTACAGGACCACAAAGTGACTCAGATAAGAACCCTATGCTGACGATGAATAGCGTAGAAGTTGCAACAGTAAATTCCGTACCAAAAAGCCCTAGAAAAAAATCTGAAAAATATACGATGATTAAAAAGATAGGAAGAGTAGTAATAGCAATAAGTTTTAGTGAATTATTAAATATATCTTTCACTTTTTGTTTATAGTTCTGTGCATAGGCTTGTGATACTTTTGGTGATACATATCCACCAATCGCCATAGGTATAAAAGTAATAATCATAGAGAGACTAATACAAGCACTATAGATACCAACTTGATATTCGTTTAAATAATATGAAATCATAAAGCTGTCTACATATCCCATAAGGAACATAATTGAAGCTGTTAAAAACATAGGGTAAGAGTGTTTTAAAATTTTTTCGTTGTATTGACCTTTTTCTAATATAGAGATATTGTGTTTTTTTAGAAATTTATAGAGAACAACTATTAGCGAAATTGTAATAATAGCAATTGCCGTAAATAATATATAGATAGGATTGTAGTTTAAAGAGAAAAATATTGAGATGATTAATAGTAATGCAATAAGACCATTTTGTGATAAATTTCTAAAAAAAGAGTAAGTTTTTATATTGTCTAATCCTCTAAAAACTTCTACGAGAACATTAAAAAGTGTATAGGGTAGTATCATTAGAGCTAAAATTATAATGTATAGATTAGCATCTATAGATTTAAAAAGATAGTGGTCAAGAGTATTGGAAAAAAAAAGTATTAGCAGCATAACAGATAGACTACTTACAAATAAAATTTTTAATATGGCTTTTAAAAAAAGTGAAATTCTTTTACTGTTCTCCAACGTAGGGATGATTCGTATAACATAGGTATCCAAACCTATTCTTGAAATAACAGTTCCTATCATTATAAGAGCAAAAGTAAGATTAAAAATACCAAAAATCTCTACACCATAATATTTAGGTATCATAATATATGTCAAAAAAAGAGAAGAAGCTCCTAATATTTTGAATATAAAGATTACAAACGAACCTTTAAAAATTTCTTTCATAGTCAATGACTTCCTATCAATAATTTAAAACATTATATCACTTATCATGTTAAAATAAGTTAGTATTTTGTGTTGTTTTATATTATTTTATATTGCATTTATTTTATATAAAATATTAGTATTAAAATTATATGTTAGATAAGAGTCATTATTTTTTATTTTGAAACGGCTTATAAACTTATCGTTATTATCATAAAGTGCATATAGATTTTTATTCTCTTTTATGATTATTGTAGTTTCTACAGTATCAGATTTTTTAGATATAAGTTTAAAAGCATTGTTGTCTTCCATGACAATTTTAAGATTGGAACGGCTAATAAAGTAGTCAGCTAACTCAGTACAGGTTGCATACCATACATCTTTTTTTGAGAGTAGAGTGAAGATATAGTTTAAATTATCAATATCTGAGACAATATTTGGATATTGTATTTTACCATCTGTTCTATAGGGAGAAGAGTGTTCTTGAATTGAGATAACTTGTTGATTATGGTAGAGAGATTCGATATGCCTCTCTATCGTTTTATTTTTGATGATGTACATATAGAGGCTTTTTAGATATTTCCTTGTAAATAATCTTTTGAATATTCGTAGAGAAAGAGTAGAGCCATCAACAGTTGTTGGAATATATA
>Ga0256832_1001462_pt1 | contig 15976 bp, 12 predicted proteins | sample 134614metaG_FD_190534 | JGI IMG/M metagenome (GOLD analysis project Ga0256832, IMG submission 190534) | Hydrothermal vent microbial communities from Lau Basin, Pacific Ocean - 134-614 | ecosystem: Environmental > Aquatic > Marine > Hydrothermal vents | place: Pacific Ocean: Lau Basin | collected...
CCCAGCATCAGATTCTGTCCGTCTGGTAGCGCAGCTCCAGGGTGGCCTGCATGGTCTGCACCACCTTGAAGGCATCCTTGAGGTGTTCCCGCTCCAGCCTGGAGAGCTGCTTGGGAGACATGAAATTGTCCGGGCTGCCGCCGGCCTCGATCTGCGCCGCCTGGTGCTCCAGGCGCAGGTTGCTGATGAACTCGAAGGCGTCCAGCAGGTTGGCCGCGCCGCCCTGGCTGAGGCTGGGGGTGCCGGCGGCCGCGCGCAGGCGGTCCTCGGTGCTGATTTCCTTCAGGCCCTCCGCCAGGGCGTAGATGCGCGCCATGTCGATGATGGGCACCAGGCCGGAATGCTTGAGGTCCAGGGTGTCGTCGTGCTGGCCGTCATGCACCAGCACGAAATCGCGGAAGAAGCCCAGGGGCGGGCGGTGACTCAGGGCGTTGCGTGTCATATGTGCAAGGAACAGCTGGTTTTTGGGCGCCTTTTGCAGGATGTTCTTCCTGATTTTGTTCAGCAGTTTTTCCTTGCCATGGATGACCCGCAGATCGAAGAAGATGCTGGACAGCATCAGGGCCATGGGGTCCGGTTCCTCTATCCACTGGTCGAAGTAGCCCTGCCACACGGAGGCCGTCTGCCGCCACTTGGGATTGCTGGCCATGACCTCGCCGGGGCAGTACACGAAGCCGCAGTCGTTGAGGCCGTCGTTGACGAACTGGGCCAGTTCCTCGAACCAGCCCTCGTCGCCGGATTGCATCTTGTCGGAGATGATGATGCCGTTGTCCTGGTCCGAATGGCTGGTCTGCTCCCGCCGGGCCTGGGAGCCGGCGGCAATCCAGGCATAGGGCACGGGGGGCGGCCCCAGCTTCTCCTCGGCCATTTCGATGAGGCGCCGGGTGATGGCGCCGGTGATGGCGGTGATGGCGTAGCCCACATGGTGCAGGTCGGCGCCCATGTTCACCAGCTGCAGCTGGATGCGGGGAATCATGAGGCTGGCTTCCACCAGCTGCTCCAGGGACTCGGCCTTGCGAATGGTGCTGGTCAGGTGCACGGCGCTGACGCCTTCCTCGCGCATGATGTCCGTGGTGGTGATGATGCCGGTAATGCGGTCGTCGTCCACCACGGGCAGGTGATGCACCTGCCGCCGCGTCATCACCATCAGGGCGTCGAACAGGCTGTCGCTGGCGCTGAGGCTGATGATCTTGCGGGTCATGATTTCCCGCACCGGGGTGTCCACGCTCAGGCCCCGGGCCACGCAGCGCTTGCGGATGTCCCGGTCCGTGAGCAGGCCCACGGGGTCGTCGCCTTCCATGATGATGAGGGAGGAAACGCCTTTCTCCGACATGAGGCTGGCGCATTGCCGGATGCTGTCGTTTGGGGCGGCGGTGATGAGCGGCCTGCGGCATATGTCCCCGGCATAGGTATGCAGCAGGTTGGAGCTGCTCTGTTCCTGCATCCGCGCCACGGCCTGCTTGAGGCGCTGGGCGGCGGAGTGGCGGATGAAGTGCAGCACCGACTCATCGTCGCTCACCAGGCGGGACAGCTCATCGCAGGGAATGCTGTACAGCAGGGTGTCTTCCGTGGCCCTGACATAGAAATCCGGCATCACGTCCGCGGCGCAGAAGCTGGTGCAGATGTCGCCTTCGCCCAGCATGCCGATGAGATTGTCCTTGCCGGAGTACATGGCGATGGCGCCTTGGCGCAGGATATGCAGCATGGATTCGCTGGAAATGTCGTCGCCGCGGCGCACGTAGCGGATGCTGAGGCTGGGCGTGAGGGCGTTGAGCACATCTTCCGGCAGCCGGTCGAAAGGGGGGATGGCGGCGATGAAGTCGCGTATTTCCTGGAGTTCGATTTCCATGTCGGCTCTTAGTCTGTTACGGGAATCTCGGCAAAATACCTGTTCTTGTCCCCCGAGATGGCGAGTTTTACCTGGGTTCCGGTAACGATGGGGTGTTGGGGCTCGAGCACCCATTTCTTTGCATCGCCACGGCTGAGCATGGCCAGGGGCGGGCTGTCCCCGAAAGCCGCCAGGACACCCCGCAAGGGCGTGCTGGCGCTCAGGTAGAACAACTGCCTGCCATCTTTTTCTTCGATGGCGATGTTCACGGCGATTTCCCGGTGCAGCAGTTCGCATACGCCGGTGAGCAGCTGGCAGCCCGGTTGCAGGGCCAGGGGCTTGTCCGTTCCCTGTTGGGCGTCCATTTTGTCATCCAGGTAGATGCCCGCAAGGATATAGCCGCCAATGGCCAGCAGGGGGGCGAGGATGATGGCCAGCTTCATGTGGCGGTTGGACTGGTAGAAACGTTTGACTATTCCCATGTGACCTGTGCTGGTTCGGGTATTGGTGTTGCCAGTATATCCCCCGAGGGGGAAGAAAGGGTTTTCAGCCTGTTTTCAGAAACTCCCGGAGGAAGCGCCTGAAGACAGGTTGAAGGAATTGCCGCGGGGAGCAACAGCCTCCCCGCGGCTTCCTGCAAGAAAAAGGCTCCCAGGGGAGCCTTTTTCTCCTGACGTCTACTGCTGTCAGTGACCGGTAGCGGCACCGGCACCGGCGGGAACGCGAATGTTCTCCACCATGTGCTGGATATGCTCCGGAGGCGGCGCGGTGATCTTGGCCACGATGAAGGCCGTGACAAAGTTGAATACCGCGCCGATGGCGCCAAAGGCGTTGGGTTCAACGCCCAGGAACCAGTTACTACCCCAGCTCTGCAGGTATTTCCAGTCGGCGATGAAGAATATGCCCTTGTGCTGGAATACATAGAACAGGGTGATGCCGATACCCACCAGCATGCCCGCCATGGCGCCTTGCTTGTTCATCTTCTTGGAGAAGATGCCCATCATGATGGCGGGGAAGATGGAGGATGCCGCCAAGCCGAAGGCCAGGGCCACGGTGCCGGCGGCGAAATCCGGCGGATGCAGGCCGAGATATCCGGCCGCGGCGATGGCGCCGGCCATGGCGATACGGCTGGCCATGAGCTCCGATTTCTCCGAGATATTCGGCGCGAATACCCCTTTGAGCAGGTCATGGGATATGGAAGACGCGATGGCAAGCAACAGGCCTGCTGCCGTGGACAGGGCCGCGGCCAGACCACCGGCAACCACCAGGGCGATGACCCAGTTGGGCAGCTTGGCAATCTCGGGGTTGGCCAGAACCATGATGTCCCGGTCCACCTTCACCATCTCGTTCTTTTCCTTGTCGGCAACATACTGGATCTTGCCGTCGCCGTTCTTGTCCTCGAACTTCAGCAGACCGGTCTTCTCCCAGTTTCTGAACCACTGGGGACGCTGGTCCACTTCGATCCACTGGCCGGGGGCGGGCTGGATGGTGTTCATCAGGTTCAGACGGGCCATGGCGCCAACGGCGGGAGCCACGGTGTACAGCAGAGCGATGAAGACCAGGGCCCAGCCGGCGGAGGCGCGGGCGTCACGCACCTTGGGCACGGTGAAGAAGCGCATGATGACGTGGGGCAGACCGGCGGTGCCGATCATCAGCGACATGGTGTACACGAACATGTTGAAGGTGCTGATTCTCACCTTGTCCGTATAGGTCCCGAAGCCCAGATCCTTCATGGTCGCGTCCAGCTTGTCCAGCAGGAACATGCCGCTGCCGTCCGCCATGGTGCTGCCCAGACCCAGTTGGGGAATGGGGTTGCCGGTCAGGTGCATGGAGATGAACACGGCGGGCACGGTGTAAGCGAAGATGAGCACGCAGTATTGGGCAATCTGGGTGTAGGTGATGCCTTTCATGCCGCCCATGACCGCGTAGATGAATACGATGCCCATGCCGATGTACAGGCCGGTGTCATAGTCGGTTTCCAGGAAGCGGGAGAAGGCTACGCCGATACCCTTCATCTGGCCGATTACATAGGTCACGGACGCGATGATCAGGCAGATGACCGCCAGGATGCGCGCCGACTTGCCGTAGTAACGGTCGCCGATGAACTCGGGCACGGTGAACTTGCCATACTTGCGCAGATAGGGCGCCAGCAGCATGGCAAGCAGCACGTAGCCGCCCGTCCAGCCCATGAGGAACACGGAGCCGCCATAGCCGTAGAAGGCGATGAGGCCGGCCATGGAGATGAAGGACGCGGCGGACATCCAGTCGGCGGCGGTGGCCATGCCGTTGAGTACCGGAGGAACGCCCTTGCCGGCAACGTAGAAATCACCGGTGGTCTTGGCGCGGGCCCAGATGGCAATGCCGATATACAGGGCGAAGGTCGCGCCGACGACGATATAGGTTAGTGTTTGCAGATCCATTTCGTGACTCCTCTTCAGTCTTCGCGGACGCCGAATTCATGGTCCAGCTTGTTCGCACGCCAGGCGTAGAAGAAGGTCAGGGCCACGAAGGTATAGATGGAGCCTTGCTGGGAGAACCAGAAGCCCAGCTTGTAACCGCCCAGGCGGATACTGTTCAGGGGCTCGGCAAGCAATATGCCGAACACGAACGAGGCAAGGAACCAGACCACCAGGCAACCGAATACCAGGCGCAGGTTCGCTTTCCAGTACGAAGCGTGTTTGCTCATGTCATTTACTCTCTCTGTTGTGGGGAGACAGGTTTTATTCTTCTGATTTCCCCGGTGGGGGAAATCCCCTTCATGTGAGCAATAATTGGGCCAAATCCTAACTGTTTGATGAGTCGGGGATTTTGTTCCTGGGGGGCGCGAAATGGCTAGTTGTTGTTACCTTTGGTAACAACTGCTGTGTATTAAGGTAACAGCGGGGTAAGGGGTCGGAGTCAAATCAGGAGGATGTTGTGCAAATTCAACAATTTGCAGGGATTTGACTCCGACCCCTGGGGCAGCTCCGACCCCTGAGGCAGCTCAACGGCTTTTTTGCCGCGGAATCCCCAATCGCTGCCGCTTCTGCCACAGGGTCTTGCGGCTGATGCCCAGTTGCTGCGCCAGTTCGGTTTCGGTCATGCTGTCCTGGTGCTCCAGGACGAACTTGCGGAAGTAATCTTCCAGGGAAAGGCTGTCGTCGGCTTCCGGGGGCAGGGCGGGGGATGCGCTGGGTATGCCAAGGGAGGCGGCGGTCACCTGTTCGTTGTCGGAAAGTATGGCCGCCCGTTCGATGGCATTTTCCAGTTCCCGCACGTTGCCCGGCCAGTGGTAGGTCCTGAGGCTTTCAATGGCTTCGGAAGTGAACTGCATACAGGGCCGGTTGAGGCGGCCGCAGGTCTTGCGTAACAAATGATTCGCCAGCAGCAGCAGGTCGTCGCCACGTTCCCGCAGGGGGGGCAGGCGCAGTTCCACCACGTGCAGGCGGAAGAACAGGTCGCTGCGGAAATCGCCATTGTCCACCATCTGTTGCAGGTCGCGGTTGGTGGCGGCGAGGATACGCACGTCCACCCGCAGGGTCTTTTCCGAGCCCACCCGGCGCAGTTCGCCATCCTGGAGCACGCGCAGCAAACGGGCCTGGATGGACAGGGGCAGCTCGGCGATTTCGTCCAGGAACAGGGTGCCGCCGTCGGCGGATTGTATGAGCCCCGTGCGCGCCTGTTCCGCGCCGGTGTAGGCGCCCTTCACGTGACCGAACAGCTCGGATTCCACCAGGTTTTCCGGGATGGCGGCGCAGTTCACGGTGACGAAGGGGGCATCCCGGCGCGGGCTGTGGCTGTGTATGGCCCGGGCCACCAGCTCCTTGCCGGTGCCGGATTCTCCCAGGATGAGCACGCTGGCCGTGGTGGGCGCCACTTTGTGGATGTCCTGGAACACGGCCCGCATGGCCGGGCTTTCGCCGATCATGCCGTCCGTGGGCCAGGTTTCGGCCACGTCCTGTTCCAGGGCCTGGCGGGCGCGTTCCTGGCGGTGCTGCTTGAGAATCTGGGCGATGACCACCAGCAGTTCCTCGTGATCGAAGGGCTTGGCGATATAGTCCGCCGCGCCCTGTTTCATGGCCTCCACGGCGGAGGAGACGCTGGCGTAGCTGGTCATGATGAGCACGGGCACGGGGCTGGCCAGGCTGATGAGGTCCGTGCCGGGCTTGCCCGGCAGGCGGATGTCCACGATGAGCAGGTGAAAGTCCGCCAGCTCGTGAGCCTCCAGGGCGGATTCCACCGAGTCCACCGCGCTCACGTCATAGCCGTTTCGCTTCAGCAGCTTGCTTACGGCGTCACGAATGACCTGTTCGTCTTCCACGATGAGTATGCGGTTCATGTTTCCCTGGGGAAGCTGATGATGACCCGGGTGCCCCTGCCGGGGGCCGAGTCGATTTCAATGTGGCCATTGTGGTCCAGGATGATGTTTCTTGCCAGTGCAAGACCCAGCCCCGTGCCCTTGCCGGTGCGCTTGGTGGTGGCAAAAGGCTCGAACAGCTGTTCGCGGAAATGATCGGGAATGCCGCTGCCCTGGTCGATGACCTCGATGCTGACCTGGTGAGTGTCCTGGCGGGCGGCGACCTGGATGTTGTCGCCTTTGCTGGACGCGTCACTGGCGTTGTTGAGCAGGTTCACGAACACCTGGGACAGGCGCTGGCGGTCGGCCCGCAGAATGATGCCGGAATCGCAGTCGATGCGGTAGTTCAGGCCGTCGTGCTTGTGCATGAGCCGCACCAGGGCCAGGGCGTCTTCCAGGATCTCCCGCAGGGGCACCTTCTCCCGGGGGCGGTCGGCACCGCTGCTGCGGCTGAAGTTCATCAGGGACTGGACGATGTCGGTAATGCGCTTGGTCTGGGTGAGGATGTCCCGGGCGCTCTGCTCGATGGCGGCGGGTTCTTCCTCGTACTTGAGGTTCTGGGCGATGGAAGCGATGCCGGTGACCGGGTTGCCAATCTCATGGGCCACGCCGGCGGCCAGGCGGCCGATGGAAGCCAGGCGGTCGCTATGGGCCAGCTCTGCCTCCAGGTTCTCCATCTGGGTCAGGTCCTCCATGAGAATCACCATGCCGGGCGCTTCCGAGGTGGTGGATATCTGGGGCGCCTCGATAACGGCCTTGTGTAGGTTGAACCAGCGGGTCTTGCCGGCGAAGCGCACTTCCAGGTGATAGCTGTGATTGTCTGCCGCCCGGGCAAAACCGCCGAGGAGGTCGTTCCAGGGCGCTGGTAGTTGCTGCAGGGGGTGGCCGATGGTGGTGCCGGCGTCGATACCCGTGGTGTCTTCCATGGCCTGGTTCCAGATGATGATTTCCCCGTCCTGGCCCAGGGCGCAGGCCCCCAGGGGCAGGTCCTCCAGGATCTGCCGCTGGTAGCGCTGCAGGTTGTCCAGTTCCCGGGTGAGGCCGTGGAGCACCGAGCGGGAATGGGCCAGCCGCTCTTCCACGTAGCGCATGGAGTCGGCCAGGGCTGTCCTGGCTTCCGGGTCCAGGGCCAGTTTCTGGTTGACGATGAGATGAGACATCTGCGGCCCGATGAGGCCGTAGAGGTTGCGCTCGATGCGCTCGCGCAGGCGGCGCAGCTCCGCCGGCCGGGTTTCCGTGGGGGACATGCCCAGGTCGGACAGGGCATGGTTCACCTCTTTTTCCGCCGTTGATCGTCCCAGCAATACGCCCAATTCCTTCTTGAACTCTTCCGGGGAGCGGGCGGTGACCACCCCGGTAAGGGGTACGAACACGCTGCTGCAACAGCTGGCAGCGGCCTGTTGTTCCTCATTGCGCTGGCGGGTGGCCAGGGAAACCATGGCAAACAGCAGGCTGTTGAGGCTCAGGGACCAGAAGGTGGCAAAGCTCCAGTGATCCAGTCCCAGCATTTCCTGCCAGCGGGATATGGGATAGGCGTTCTCGATGAAACCGGAATGTTGCAGCATGGGCACCAGCAGGGTGAAGGCCCAGATGGTGATGCCCGCCAGCAGTCCGGCGATGACCCCTTCCCGGGTGGCGCGGCGCCAGTACAGCAGGCCCACGATGCCGGGCAGGAACTGGGCCACGGCCACGAAGGAAATCAGCCCCAGCTGGGCCAGGCCGGCGCGGTGTTCCAGGAAGGCGTAGAAACTGTAGCCGGCGAGAATGATCAGGCCGATCATCAGCCGCCGCCCCCACAGCAGCCAGTAATACAGGTTCACCCGGGGGTCGGGATAGCTTGCCGGCAGCACCAGGTGATTCATGCACATGGAGGAGAGAGCCAAGGTGGTGATGATGACCATGGCGCTGGCGGCGGAGATGCCGCCGATGAAGGTCAGCATGGGCATCCAGGAATGGCCCTGGGACAGGGTGATGCTGAGGACATAATAGTCAGGGTCCGTGCCCAGACCGAGATAGTGTCCCGCCCAGAGAATTACGGGAATGGGCAGGTTGAGCAGCAGCAGGAACAGGGGAAAGCTCCAGCTGGCCACCCGCAGATTGTCTTCCTTGAGATTTTCGGCAAACAGCATGTGGAATTGCCGGGGCAATAGAAAGGCCGCGCCGAAGGCGAGGAAGATCAGGGTGCCCCACTGGCTGCCGCCCACGGGCTCGTACAGTTTTTCAATGGCGTCCGGGTGCTGGCTCAGCCACTGGTTCAGGTTGTCCGGTCCGCCGAAGACACCGAACAGGGCGAACACCCCCACGCCCAGCAGGGTCACCAGCTTTACCAGGGATTCGAAAGCAATGGCCATCACCAGGCCACGGTGTTTCTGGCGGGGGGAGATGTGCCGGGCGCCGAACAGGATGGCAAAAGTGGTGAGGGTGATGCAGAAGCCCAGGGCCAGGATATGGGGAGGAGCTTCCTGGGTCAGTTCCTGCAGTGACTGGGTGACGGCGCGGATCTGCAGGGCGATGTAGGGCAGGGCGCCGATGAGCATGAACAAAGTGACCAGCACCCCCACGGCCTGGCTGCGGTAACGGAAGGCGAACAGGTCCGCCAGGGAACTGAGCTGGTATTCGCTGGTCAGGCGCAGGATGGGGCGTAGCAATATGGGGCTGAGGGCGAAGGCCAGGGTCACGCCGAGATAGATGGTGAGGAACAGGTAGCCGTTGGAGTTGGCGAAGCCCACGCTGCCGTAGTAGGTCCATGAAGTAGCGTATACCCCCAGGGACAGGGTATAGACCAGGGGATGGGAAACCCATTGTTCCGGAATCAGTCCCCGATCTGTCACGTAGGCGATGAGAAACAGCAGGACCAGGTAGAGAAAACCGGCAGTAAACAGGGAGGACAGCTCCAGCGTCATGGGCTTCTGTCCTTCCTGCCCCGGAAATGAGCCACCGCCAGCAGCGCGATGATGAGCAGCCACAGGACATAAGGGACATACCAGGCGTAACCGTCTCTTGCCCACAGGCCAGCAAAGGGCGTGGCGAAGAAAAGCACCAGAATGAACGCCGTGACCAGGCTCTTGTCGGTGCTGTCGTTATTGGGAGTACGTGCCATGGTGGGAAAATAACATAAACGGACAGTCGGCATGACGCAGGGCTCGGTGAAACGGCTCAACAGGATGTTGAAAAGTTTCTCCATGGGCTTTTACAACCGTGGGAGTGAAAAACGTGGTTTCCCCTTCCCTGCATTCCCTGAAATGCCGTTTCCTGCTACATTCCGGGAACATCATTCACGCAACGGGAAATTGCCATGAATCCGGAAAAGGTCGTCTTCGGTTTTTTCATCGTCCTGTCCCTTACTCTCAACTTTGGTTTTTTCGTCGGCGAGATCGACGATCCCGTGCATCACAACGTGTACGAACTGTTCGCGGTGCTCATCGTCAATGTTATCGCCACCCTGCTGAAGTTCGGTGACCGCAGCCAGTTGGGGGCGGTGCTGCTCTCCACCAGCCTGGTGGCAGTGCTGCAGCTGGTGGCGGCCACCGTGGTCTGGATGTGGGTGGAGCACATCTCCGGTTCCGGCCTCACGCCTTCGGCCATGGCCAGCATCGTATCCCTGAGCGGCGGCGCCATGCTGGCAAATATCATTTCCGTGGTGTTGCTTGTTATTGAGACGGTAATGCTGCGACGCTGATCCTGTATGGACAATATCGTCTTCCTCATCCTGCGGCGCATGCGCCGCCCGCTGCTGACCCTGGTGCTGGTCTACGCGGTTTCCGTGCTGGGGCTGGTGCTGATTCCGGGGCAGGATGCCCAGGGAAATCCCTGGCACATGGACTTCTTTCACGCGTTCTACTTCGTGAGCTTCATGTCCACCACCATTGGCTTTGGCGAGGTGCCTTACGAGTTCACCGATGCTCAGCGGGCCTGGGTGACGCTTTGCATCTATCTGTCCGTGGTGGCTTGGTTGTATGCCATCGGTACCATCCTCTCCCTGTTGCAGGACAAGACATTTCAGCATGCGATCAAGGAGAGGCGTTTTGCCCAGCGCATCCGCAACCTGGGAGAACCCTTTTATATTCTCTGCGGCTACGGTGAAACCGGGCGGGAACTGGCCCTGGCGCTGACGGAACGGGGCCAGCATGTGGTGGTCGTGGACATCAATGAAGACAAAATCAATCTGCTCAAGTTGCAGAATCTGCGTGACTTTGTGCCTGCGTTGCACGCCAATGCGCGAACGCCCCGGCACCTTCTCGAAGCCGGTCTCAAGCATCCCCAATGTGCCGGGGTCGTGGCCCTGACCAACAGCAATGACGTCAACCTGAAGATTGCCATCACCGCCAAGCTGCTCAATCCCAGTGTCACGGTCATCTGCCGGGCGGATTCTCATGATGTGGAGGCCAATATGGCTTCCTTTGGCACGGATTACATCATCGATCCTTTTGATACCTTCGCCAAGTATCTTTCCACTGCTTTGCAGACTCCGGGATTGTACCTGCTGCAGCGCTGGCTTACCGCCAAACCTGGAACCCTGCTGCCTGATCCGGTGTATCCGCCAACCCATGGTCACTGGATCATTGGTGGCTATGGGCGTTTCGGCAAAGCCGTGTTCAAGCGGCTGAACAAGGAAGACATCTCCATTACGGTCATGGAAGCCACCCCGGAGAAAACCGGCGAACCCCGGCAGGGTGTGGTCAGGGGAGTAGGCACGGAGGAGGATACCCTGCTTGAAGCCGATATCCAGCAGGCCGTGGGCATCGTCGCTGGCACGGACAATGATGCCAACAATCTGTCCATCGTCATGACGGCCAAGGCCATGACCAACAAGCTGTTTGTGATTGCCCGGCAGAACTTCCGTGAGAACGATACCCTGTTTCAGGCAGTTCAGGCCGATATGGTCATGCACCCCAGCGCCATCGTGGCGGAGAAGATCCGCGTATTGCTGGCAACCCCCATGCTCTACGAGTTCATGAGCCTGGCCGCCTACCAGGAGGAGGACTGGGCCTGCGCGCTCATCAGCCGCATTGCCGGACTGGTGGATCACCGGGTGCCCATGATCCAGGAGTTCGATTTTGCTCAAAGCAAACACTGTGCGATTGATGGAGCTCTGGAACAAGGCAGGGTAGTGCGCCTGGGGGATGTGATGCGTGATCCGGGGAACCGCGAACGCTCTCTAAGCTGCATCGCCTTGCTCAGAATAAGCCGCAACAGCCGGGAATTGTTGCCCAGTGAGGATACGGAACTGTTGGCCGGGGACAAGCTGTTGTTCTGTGGCACCCGGCATGCGTTTTCCACCATGGAATGGATACTCTGTCATGGGCCGACCCTGGACTATGTCCTGACCGGGGAGGACAAGCCCCGCAGCTGGATATGGCGCAAGCTAGCTCAAAGGGCCAGGAAATGAACATTGACACTTTGTACGCCTATTTTTCCGGAATGGAGCTTCTGCTTCTGGGAGCCAACCTGCTGCTGCTGGTGTTTTCCCGCGCACTGATGAAGTTCATCTTTCCCGAGCATGACGACGAGGGGCTTTTCCGCAGCCGCCTGAACCTGTTTCGTGCCGCCAATGTCATTGCCCTGGTCATCATCATCAGCAGCGCCATCATGCATCCCGGCAGTGGTGCCGTGTGGATCCCTCGCACCCTGGGCGTGATGCTGGCTATCTACGTGGCCTGGCTGACGTTCTATTTCATCGCCCGGCTCATACGCCGCCGCTGGGGCGGGGAACGCAAGCGGGGGGACGAAACCATCTTCGTCGAAACCTACAACTCACGACTGCTCACGCTCATCGCCGGCACGGTTATTTTCGTCATCACCCTGGTGGCGGTGATCCGCATCATGGGATACAGCACTCTGCTGGAGGCTGGTGGGGTCCTCGGCGTGGTTGGCGTGATGCTGGCCATCACCCAATCCTCTTGGGTGCCTGACCTGGTGAGCGGGCTGGTGATTCTCAACAGCCGCCTTGTGGCGGAGGGGGATATCATCCAACTGGGAGACGACAATGATCAGATAGGCATGGTGTTCCGCACCAAGGTGTTTTTTACCGAAATTCTTCACCTGGCCAACAATCACCGCATCCTGATCCAAAACAGCAAACTGCGGGGCATGACGGTTCACAACCTGTCCCGTTTTGCCTCGGCCAAGGGTTTGCGTGAAGCCCTGAGAATCAATGTTTCCTATGATGTGACGGAACAGCAGGTGAACGACTTGTTTCAGCAGGTCATGGAATATGCCAGGGAAGATCCCGACTTGCCCATTGAGAATCAGTATGAAATCGAAGTTCGCGCCACCCGGGGGGGAGATTATGCCGTACAGTGGACCTGTTTCTACTACATCAAGGAAACCCGCGATGTACTGAAAATCCGCCAGCTGATGCTTGCCCTGGTTCTGAAGACCGCCCGGGAACAGGGCCTGGATCTGCGGACGCCGGTTCTGTACCAGCTGGAAGGAAAACGAGATGGTCAAGGGTCGGAGTCAAATGGGGATGGTGTCAGGTAGAAATCAGATGGTTTGGGAATCACCCGATTCTGTTCTTTGTGTACTCGAGATGATTTGACTCCGACCCCGACCCCCTCCGTACCATCCATATCACGGCATTGTGTGGTTTTCCCCAATACTCAGGCGGCCTGTATCTAGAGTAGTATGTCGCAATAACAACCAATCGAGCACTTCAGGGGGCGGAGTCAAATTATACCGACCCCGTCCACAATACAACCAAATCGAGAATAGAGGAGTTCTGTCATGAAGAAGATTTTGGCTGTCAGCCTTGTCCTGTTTGTTTCCATTTCCGCCTGGGCCGGAGAGAAGAAAGCGGCCGCCATGCCGGAAATGGATCAGGCCATGATGCAGAAGATGGTTCAGGCCAGCATCCAGAAGTTCAAGATCAATGATGACGTATCCGTGGAGGACGCTATCGACTCCATGATGCTGCGCGCCAACACCCTGAATTTCAAGTTGGTGGCTGACCTGCCCCTGTCCGAGCAGGTGAAGGCCATGGGCGAGAAGGCCAACTACATGCGCATCCTGGCTTTCTGTGACGCGCTCATCGCCAAGAAGATGGTGGAGCATGACATCATTTTTGCCGGCTTTCTTCCCTGCCGTATCGCGGTGCTGAAGGATTCCAAGGGGCAGGGCTGGATCGTTACCATGAACATGGACATGATGGTCAAGGGCGTGAATCTGCCCAAGGATCTGCAACCTCTGGCCCTCAAGGTGCGTGATACCATCTACAGCATCGTGGATGCGGGCGTGAACGGTGATCTCTGATTCCGCTTCAAGTCCCAGCCAACGAAAAAACCCGCCGTCTGGCGGGTTTTCTTTGCTACAAATTACTTGATTATCATATTCTTATATACACTTTTTTGACGGATTCTCATGGCAAATCCCTGACGGATTTGCCATAATCCCCCTTCATCTCGCCGGCTGGCCCGACGTTGTCACAATAAGAGCCGCCGCGATTCAACCAGCAATAATAATCCTTGAGGAGGAATTCGATGGCACACATCGTAGTACTTGGCGCCGGAACCGGCGGCATGCCAGCCGTCTATGAATTACGCGACAAACTGGGTTCGGAACACCAGGTTACCCTGGTCAACGAACGGGAGTATTTTCAGTTCGTACCGTCCAACCCCTGGTTGGCCGTGGGCTGGCGGGATCGTGCCAGCATCACCTTCGATATTCGTCCTCACGTGGAACGCAAGGGCATCAACTTCATCGCCAAGCGCTGCGACAAGATTGATACGGAAAACAACCGCCTGGAACTGGAAGGCGGCGATACCCTCGATTACGACTACCTGGTCATTGCCACGGGTCCCCGCCTGGCTTTCGAGGAAGTGGAAGGCTCTGGCCCCGAGGGTGGTCACACCCAGTCCATCTGCAGCGTGGATCATGCCGAGAAGGCCTATGAAGCCTACAAGGAGCTGCTGGAAGATCCTGGCCACGTGGTCATCGGCGCCATGCCCTTTGCTTCCTGCTTTGGCCCGGCCTACGAATTCTCATTCATCGTGGACACCGACCTGCGCAAGCGCAAGATTCGTGACCGCGTGCCCATGACCTACATCACCTCCGAGCCCTACATCGGCCACCTGGGCCTGGGTGGTGTGGGCGATTCCAAGGGCATGCTTGAGTCCGAAATGCGCAACCACCACATCAACTGGATCACCAATGCCAAGGTGACCAAGGTGGAAGAAGGCAAGATGTATGTCGAGGAATACGACGATGCCGGCAACAAGATCAAGGACCACGAGGTGGAGTTCAAGTTCTCCATGATGCTGCCCGCCTTCAAGGGCGTGGACGCCGTCATGAATGTAGAGAACCTGTGCAACCCCCGCGGTTTCGTGTTCGTGGACGCCTACCAGCGCAACCCCACTTACCCGAACATCTATGCCGCCGGCGTGTGCATTGCCATTCCGCCAGTGGAAGCCACCCCAGTGCCCACAGGCGCGCCCAAGACCGGTTACATGATCGAGTCCATGGTGACCGCCATCGTGCACAACATCTCCAATGAACTGGAAGGCAAGGAACTGGATACCAAGGCCACCTGGAACGCCATCTGCCTGGCGGATATGGGTGACACCGGTGCCGCCTTCGTGGCCCTGCCGCAGATTCCGCCGCGTAACGTGGCCTGGTTCAAGAAGGGCAAATGGGTGCACATGGCGAAGATCGCCTTCGAGAAGTATTTCATCCGCAAGATGAAGAAGGGCTCCTCTGAACCCATCTACGAGAAATACATTCTCAAGATGCTGGGTATCGGCAAGTTGCGCGGATAACCATTCCCGCGTTCATTCTGAAAGCCCGGCTATTGCCGGGCTTTTTGCGTTATGATGCGGCCCTTCTGAACCGGAGAGAAAAACAATGCGCAGGAAAACTCATGCCGTCAGGGTGGGCAATGTCACCGTGGGTGGAAACGCGCCCGTGGTGGTGCAGTCCATGACCAATACGGATACGGCGGACGTGGCCGCCACGGTGGCCCAGATTGCCGAACTGGCCGCCGCCGGTTCCGAGTTGGTGCGCCTGACGGTGAACAATGAAGCCTCGGCCGCCGCGGTGGGAGAAATCCGCCAGCGGCTGGACGATATGGGGGTTTCCGTGCCCCTGGTGGGGGATTTTCACTTCAACGGCCATCGTCTGCTGGAGAAATACCCGGACTGTGCCCGCGCCCTGGCCAAGTACCGCATCAACCCCGGCAACGTGGGCAGCGGCGAGAAGCGGGACGAGCAGTTCAATGCCATGATCGAGAAGGCCATGGAACACGGCAAGGCGGTGCGCATCGGCGTCAACTGGGGCTCCATGGACAAGCAGCTGGTGGCGCGCATGATGGATGAAAACGCCCGCTCGGCCAGTCCCCTGGATGCCGACCAGATGACCCGGGAGATCATGGTGGCTTCCGCTCTGGAAAGCGCCGCCCAGGCAGAGGCTGTGGGGCTGGGCGCCGACCGCATCATCCTGTCCTGCAAGATGAGCGGCGTGCAGGATCTCATTGCCGTCTATGAAATGCTGGCGCAGCGTTGTGACTATGCCCTGCACCTGGGGCTGACCGAGGCGGGCATGGGCTCCAAGGGCATCGTGGCTTCCACTGCCGCCTTGTCCGTGCTGCTGCAGCAGGGCATAGGGGACACCATACGCATTTCCCTCACGCCGGAACCCGGCGGCAACCGCACCACCGAGGTGAAGGTGGCCCAGCAGATTCTTCAGGCCCTGGAGCTGCGATCTTTCACCCCCCAGGTCATTGCCTGCCCGGGCTGCGGGCGCACCACCAGCACTTATTTCCAGCAGCTGGCCCGGGATATCCAGGATTTTCTCGATGCCAGCATGCCCCGCTGGCGCAC
>Ga0256832_1001463_pt1 | contig 15973 bp, 14 predicted proteins | sample 134614metaG_FD_190534 | JGI IMG/M metagenome (GOLD analysis project Ga0256832, IMG submission 190534) | Hydrothermal vent microbial communities from Lau Basin, Pacific Ocean - 134-614 | ecosystem: Environmental > Aquatic > Marine > Hydrothermal vents | place: Pacific Ocean: Lau Basin | collected...
CAGCGGGCCGGCCAGGTCCAGCCCCTCGGCGCGCAGCCGCGCCAGCACGGGTTCGATGATCTCCGTCTCCTCGTGGCCCAGGTGGCCGCCCTCGCCGGCGTGGGGGTTGAGGCCGCACACCAGGATGTGCGGCGCGGGCAGGCCGAAGCGGGTGCGCAGGTCGTGGTGCAGGATGCGCAGCACCCGGGTCAGGGTGTCGGCGGTGATGGCGTCCGGCACGGCGCGCAGCGGCAGGTGGGTGGTGGCCAGGGCCACGCGCAGCGTGTCCGCCACCAGCATCATGACCGGGTGGGCGTCGCCGCAGCGTTCGGCGAGGAATTCGGTGTGGCCGCTGAAGGGCACCCCGGCCTCGTTGATGACGCCCTTGTGCACCGGCGCGGTGACCAGGGCGGCGAACTCGCCCCGCCGACAGCCGTCCACGGCGCGGCGCAGGGTCTCCAGCACGTAGCCGGCGTTGGCGGGGTCCAGCCGGCCCGGGTCGACCGGCGCGGGGCAGGGCACGGCGGCCAGCCACGGCCCGGGGCCGTCGGCGCGGCCGGTCCAGGGGCGCAGCGTCAGGGGCAGGCCCAGCCGGCGGGCGCGCGCCGCGAGCAGCCCGCCGTCGGCCACCACCACCACGTCGCCCAGGGCGCCGGCGGCGGCCAGCTGCACGGTCAGGTCCGGGCCGATGCCGGCCGGCTCGCCGGGGGTGAGGGCCAGCGGCGCGCGGGGTTCAGCCATGGCGGCCGTCGTCGTCCAGGCGGATCTCCACGTAGGCCTCGTCGCGCAGGCGGCGCAGCCACAGCTGCAGGGCCTCCTCGCGCTTCTGGGCGGCCAGGAACTCGCGCGCCCGCTTGCGCAGCTCGGTGTCGCTGAGGGTGCCCTGGCGGCGCCCCAGCAGCTGCACGATGTGCCAGCCGAAGCGGGTCTGGAAGGGCTCGCTGATCTGGCCCGGCTTGAGGCGCTGCAGCACCTCCTCGAACTCGGGCACGAAGGCGCCGCTGGCGGTCCAGCCCAGGTCGCCGCCCTGCTTGGCGCTGCCCGGGTCCTGCGAGTAGCGCCGCGCCAGCTCGCCGAAGTCGGCGCCCGCCTCGATCTTGTCGCGCATGGCCTCCAGCTGGTTGCGCACCATGCGCGGCGTCATGCCGTCGCCGGCCTTGAGCAGGATGTGGCGCGCGTGGCGCTGGGTGACGGTCAGTCCCTTGCCGCCGCCGCGCACCGCCTCCAGCTTGATGATGTGGAAGCCGGACGGGCTGCGCAGCAGGTCGCTCACCTGGCCGGGCTTCATGTGCTGCACGGTGTCGGTGAACAGGGTGGGCAGGCGGTCGCCCTCGCGCCAGCCCAGGTCGCCGCCCTCCAGGGCGTGCTGGCCGTCGGAGTTGGCCACGGCCAGCTGCGCGAAGTCCGCCCCCTGGCGCGCCTGGGCCAGCACCTGTTCTGCCTTTTCGCGCGCGGCCTGCACCTGTTCCGGCGAGGCCGCCTCCGGCACGGCGATGAGGATGTGGCGCAGATGGTACTGGCGCCGGCTCTGCAGGGCGGCCTTGTTGCGGGCGATGAGGTCGTCCACCTCCTGATCGGTGATGTGCAGGCGCTGGTCCACCTCGCGCTTGCGCAGCTGGGTGATGGTCAGCTCCTGGCGGATCTGCTCGCGGAAGTCGGGGTAGGCGATGCCCTCCTTCTGCAGGGCGCGGCGGAACTGGGTGAGGGACAGGTTGTTCTCGGCGGCGATGTTGGCGATGGCCTTGTCCAGGGTGATGTCGTCGATGCGGATGCCCAGGCGGCGCGCCCGCTGCAACTGCAGCTTGTCGACGATGAGCTTCTCCAGCACCTGGCGGCGCAGGGCCGCGGGCGCCGGCAGCTCGGCCCCCTGGGCGCGCAGCTGGGCGGCGATGCGCTGCACGGCGGCGTCCAGCTCGCGCTGCGTGATCACCTCCTGGCCGGCGATGGCCACGATGCGGTCCAGCCACTGCACGGCGGCCCGCGCCGGGGCGGCGGGCAGGGCGAGGGCGAGCGCCAGCAGCAGGCCGGCGAGGAGGGGGAGGCCGCGGCGCGGCGGGGTGTTTGCCATGGTCATGGAGTCCCGTTCAGTCGTCGTTGATGCGGTAGCCGGCAATGGTCTGTTGCAGCAGGCCGCCGCCCTTGCCGAAGGCGGACAGCCCCTTGAGGATGATCTGCAGATAGATGCTCTGATTATATTGCTCTTCCAGGCCGGTGATGTAACGCCGCCCCACCAGGCGCAGCTTCCAGCAGCAGCTCTCGTATTCCAGACCGGCCAGGGTGTCCAGGTTCAGGCCGCGCTCGTGGGAGTACAGCCAGCGCCCCAGCAGGCGCCAGTTGCGCGCCACCGGCCAGGCCACCGACAGGTCGGTCTGGTCGATGTCCTCGTCGCGCCGGAAGCGGCGCTCCAGATTGGCGATGCGCCCGCCGGCGCCGCGGTAGGCCAGGCGCAGGGTGGCCACGCTGACGTCCTCAAGGTCGGCGTCGGCGATGAGGCTGGCGCGCGCCGACCAGGGCCCGCGCGGGTCGAGGGACAGCTCGGCGGCGTAGTCGGAGCGGCTGGCGGTCTGCTCGGCCCCGTCGGGCAGGGTCACGCGGCGGTCGCGGAAGTAGAAGATCTGGCCGATGCCGCCGCTCAGGCGCTCCTGGCCGTCGGCGTTGTCGAAGCGGTGGGTGGTGAGGGCCACGGTGAGCTGGTTGGCGTCGCCGATGCGGTCCACGCCGCTGAAACGGTTGTCGCGGAACAGGGAGGAGAAGATGAAGGCCGGCTCGGAGGTGTCGAACACCGGCAGCTCGTCCTGGTCCTCGTAGGGCGTGTACACGTAGAACAGGCGCGGCTCCAGCGTCTGCGTGCTGCGCGCCGTGGCGCGCTCGAACACTAGGCCGCCGTCCAGGGTGAAGGTGGGCAGGCTGCGCGCCGGCGGGTCGTCGGCGTTGTCCAGCGCGTAGCGGGTGTAGCGCCAGGTGAGGGCCGGCTTGAGGTGGCCGGCCGGGGAGAGCCAGGCCGCGTCCAGGCGCGGCGCCAGGTCCAGCCGGTCGCCCTGCACGCGGCTGGGGTGGCGGAAGCGGGTCAGCTCGCCGTCCAGGCCCAGCGTGAGGCGGCCGTCGGCCAGCGGCCGGGCGGCCTGCACGGCCAGCTGCGGTAGGCGGCGGTAGGGCCGGTCGTCCACGGCGATGTCCGGGTCCACGGTCTGGTAGGCCTGCACGCGCAGCAGGCCGTCCACGTGGCCGCCGCGGTAGCGCAGGTCGGCGCGCCGCTCCAGGTGGGTGGTGCTGGACAGGCGCAGGTCGTTGGAGTAGTCGGCGAAGTAGCTGGCGTCGGACACCTGCTGACCGTCCAGGTCCAGCCGCCAGTGGCGGCCGATGCGGTTGCGCTGACGCAGGCGCAGCAGGTAGCGGTCGTCGTCGGTGAGCCGGTCGTGGCCGATGTAGTCCGCCTCCAGCTTGCCCTCGTAATGGTGCCCCAGGTAGCGCAGCTGGTTGCGCCACAGCACGCCGCGCCGCGACATAATGCGCGGCGTGATGGTCCAGTCGCGGTTGGGCGCCAGGTTCCAGTAGAACGGGGTGGACAGCTCCGGCCCGCCGCTGTCGGAGGTGCCCACGGTGGGGAACAGGAAGCCGCTGCGGCGCCGGTCGTCCAGCGGGAAGCGCAGCCAGGGCAGGTACAGCAGGGGCACGTCCTTGAAGTACAGGCGCGCGTGGCGCGCCTCGCCGAAGCCGCGCGCGCGGTCCAGGGTGAGGCGGCTGGCGCGGATCAGCCAGTCGCGGTCGCCGGGGTCGCAGCTGCTGTAGGTGGCGTCGTCCAGGGTGAGCACCGGGCCGCGGTGCACCACGCGCTCGGCGGCCCCGTAGGCGTGGCGCGGGAAGAGCCGGTAGCGCACCTGGTCGAAGCGGCCGTAGTCGCTGTCCAGGCGCAGCTCGGCGTGGCGGCTCTCCACCAGGAAATCGCGGTCCAGCAGGCGCAGGTCGCCCTCGGCCACCACCCGGCGTGGCTGCTCGAACACCTCCACGTGCTCGGCGCGCAGCTCGCGCTGGTCGCTGCGCAGCAGCACGCTGCCCTGGAACAGCAGGTTGCGGCCGGCCTCGCCCAGCAGCTCGTCGGCCTCGATGCGCACGTGGCCGGCGGCGGGAGCGGGGCCGCTCGGCGCCGGGCGGCTGGTGACGCGGCAGTAGGACCAGTCGGGCGCCGCGCCGGCCGGCGGGAGCGCCAGGAGCAGCAGCAGGCCGGGGAGGAGACGAAGTGTGCGCAGCGGGTCTGCCATGGGCGACCGGGTCCGGGCTGGGTCCGCCGGGCGGCGGAGGGGATCGGGAGGCCCGGAGCTTAAGTGGAAGGGCGGGGGGTGTAAACCGGCCCCGCGGGGCGGGGCCGGCCGGGACGGGGGCTCAGGACAGCCCGTCGAGCACGGCGCTGACGGCCTGGAAGATGGCCTGGATGTCGCCCTCGCCGTCGATGCGGTGCAGCTTGCCCTGCTTCTCGTAGTAGTCGATGAGCGGCTCGGTCTGCTCCTGGTACACCTGCAGGCGGTTGCGGATGGTCTCCTCGTTGTCGTCGGCGCGGTGGATGAGCTTGCCGCCGCACTTGTCGCACACGCCCTCCTGCTTGGGCGGGTTGGTGTAGATGTTGTACACCGCGCCGCACTTCTCGCAGGTGAGCCGGCCGGTGAGGCGCTTGAGCAGGCTGTCGAAGGGCACGTCGATGAGGATGGCGGCCTGCAGCGGCTTGCCCAGCTCGTCCAGCAGGGCGTCCAGCGCCTCGGCCTGGGACAGGTTGCGGGGGAAGCCGTCCAGGATGAAGCCCTTCTCGGTGTCGGGCTCGGCCAGGCGCTCGCGGATCATGCCCAGCACGATGTCGTCCGACACCAGCTCGCCGGCGTCCATGGCCGCCTTGGCCCGCTTGCCCAGCTCGGTGCCGGCCGCCACCGCGGCGCGCAGCAGGTCGCCGGTGGAGATCTGCGGGATGCCGTATTTTTCGACGATCAATTTGGCCTGTGTGCCCTTGCCGGAGCCGGGCGCGCCGAGTAAAACAATGCGCATGATGGTCTTTCCCCCTTCAAAGGTTTGACAAAAGTAGGGTCTTATACTGCAGGCCGGGGTGACGGGCAAGCCGCTGGCCCCCGGCGGGCGGCCTGCTGATGGCCCGCCAGGTCATCAAGGACATCCACCTGGAGCTGCGCATGTTCCCGCGCCGCGTGGCGGTGCTGGTGCTGATGTGCGTGCTGCTGGTGGGGGCGCTGGTGGCGCGCATGGTGCACCTGCAGGTCATCGGCCATGCGCACTACAGCGATCTGGCCACCGACAACCGTGTGCGCCTGTCGCCCATCCCGCCCACGCGCGGGCTCATCTACGACCGGCGCGGCGTGCTGCTGGCCGACAACCTGCCGGCCTTCAACCTGGAGATCGTCCCCGAGCAGGTGAAGGACCTGCCCAACCTGTTGGGCCGCCTGGGGGAGGTGATCGAGCTGTCGGAGGACGACATCCAGCGCTTCGAACGCCTGCGGCGCCGCTCGCCGGCCTACCGCTCCCTGCCCATCAAGACCAACCTCAGCGAGGCGGAGGTGGCCCGCTTCATGGTGGCGCGGCACCGCTTCGACGGCGTGTCGGTGCAGGCGCGCCTGCAGCGCCACTACCCGTTCGGGGCCCGCTTCGCCCACCTGCTGGGCTACGTGGGGCGCATCAACGAGCGCGAGCTGAGGCGGGTCGACGCGCGCAACTACCGCGCCACCACCCACATCGGCAAGACGGGCATCGAGAAGTACTACGAGTCGCTGCTGCACGGCACGGTGGGCGTGCGCGAGGACGAGGTCAACTCGCACGGGCGGCGCATCCGCGTCATCCGCGAGACGCCGCCGCGCCCCGGCGAGAGCCTGGTGCTGTCGGTGGACGCGCGCCTGCAGGCGGTGGCCACCGCCGCCCTGGCCGGGCGCAGCGGGGCGGTGGTGGCCCTCGACCCGCGCAACGGCGAGGTGCTGGCCCTGGTCAGCGAGCCGGACTTCGACCCCAACCTGTTCGTGAACGGCATCTCGCGCCGCGACTACGCGCGCCTGCGCGACGACCGCGAGCGGCCCCTGTTCAACCGCGCCCTGCGCGGCCAGTATCCGCCCGGCTCCACGGTCAAGCCCATCGTCGCCCTGGCCGGGCTGGAGGCGGGCCTGATCACCCCCGAGCGGCGCATGTTCGCCGGGCCGTACTACGAGCTGCCGGGCGGCGGACGGCGCTTCCGCGACTGGCTCAAGGGCGGCCACGGCTGGGTGGACCTGGACCGGGCCATCGTCCGCTCCTGCGATGTGTACTTCTACGACCTGTCCTACAAGCTGGGCATCGACCGCCTGCACGACATCTACGGTCGCTTCGGCCTGGGCCGGCCCACGGGCGTCGACCTGCCGGGCGAGCTGGGCGGCCTGCTGCCCTCGCGCGAGTGGAAGCGGCGTCGCCACAAGCAGGCTTGGTATCCGGGCGAGACGGTCATCCTGGGCATCGGCCAGGGCTACCTGCTGGCCACGCCCCTGCAGCTGGCCACCATGACTGCCTGCATCGCCATGCGCGGCGACTGCCGCCGGCCGCACCTGCTCAAGGCGCGCATCGCCTCGGCGGTGCCGTCCGACACCGGCCAGCCGCGCGGCTGGCGCGTCACCCTGCGCGACCCGCGTCACTGGGACGTGATCATCGACGCCATGCGCCACGTGGTGAGCAGCCCCGAGGGCACCGGCCGGCGCATCAATGACGCGCCCTACAGCATCGCCGGCAAGACCGGCACGGCGCAGGTGTTCAGCCTCAAGGAGGACGAGGAGTACGAGGCCGACAAGCTGGCGCGCCACATGCGCGACCACGCCTGGTTCGTGGGCTTCGCGCCGGTGGAGGACCCGCGCATCGCGGTGGCGGTGATCGTGGAGCACGCCGGCCACGGCGGCTCGGTGGCGGCGCCGGTGGCGCGCCGCGTGATGGACGCCTGGCTGCTGGGCGACGGGCCGGCCGGCGGGCTGGTGCGCACGGCGCTGCCGGCCGCGCCCGCGCGGCAAGAGGGGAGACGGCCATGAATCTGGACGACAGCCTGGGCGGCCCGGCCCAGCGCGGCTTGCTGGGCTGGCTGCGCCTCGATCCGCCGCTGCTCACCGGCCTGCTGCTGCTCATCGCCCTGGGGCTGGTGGTGCTGTACTCGGCCTCCGGCCAGAGCGAGGCGGTGGTCATCCGCCAGGGCATCCGCATCGGTCTGGGGCTGGCGGTGATGCTGGTGTTCGCCCGCCTCGGCGTGCACAAGCTGTACCTGTGGGCGCCGGCGCTGTACGTGACGGCCTTCGTGCTGCTGGTGCTGGTGCTGGTGGCGGGGGACACCGGCAAGGGGGCGCAGCGCTGGCTGAACCTGGGCTTCGTGCGCTTCCAGCCGGCCGAGCTGATGAAGCTGGCCATGCCCCTCATGCTGGCCTTCCATTTCGCCGAGCGGCGCCTGCCACCCACCTGGCAGGACCTGGCGCTGGCCCTGGGGCTGGTGTTCGCGCCGGTAGTGCTCATCTTCCTGCAGCCCGACCTGGGCACCGCCCTGCTCATCGGCTGGTCGGGCCTGGTGGTGATCTTTGCCGCCGGCATCCGCTGGCGCACCATCTTGCTCACCGCCGTCGCCGCCCTGGCCGCCGCGCCGCTGCTGTGGCATTTCATGCACGACTACCAGCGGCGCCGGGTGCTCAACTTCTTGAACCCCGAGTCCGATCCGCTGGGGGCGGGCTACCACCTCATCCAGTCCAAGATCGCCATCGGCGCCGGCGGCCTGTACGGGCGCGGCTGGCTGGAGGGCTCGCAGGCGCAGCTCAAGTTCCTGCCCGAGCGCACCACCGACTTCATCTTCGCCGTGTTCGGCGAGGAATTCGGCCTGGTGGGCGTGCTGGCCCTGTTCGCCCTGTACCTGTTCATCACCCTGCGCGGGCTGTACATCGCCGTGCACGCCAAGGACACCTTCTCGCGCCTGCTGGCGGCCAGCCTGAGCATGACCTTCTTCATCTATTTCTTCGTCAACGTGGGCATGGTGTCGGGCCTGCTGCCGGTGGTGGGCGTGCCCCTGCCCCTGGTGAGCTACGGCGGGACCTCCATAGTGACCTTGCTGGCGGGCTTCGGTATGCTCATGGCGATCCAGAACGAACGCCGGCTGGTGGCGAAATAGATGAAAGCACTGTCTGCGCTCGCCCGGCTGTCGCTCCTGCTGGCCTTTGCCGGCTGTGCGGCAGCGGGGGGCCGGGGCATCATCGAGCGGGGGGATTACGCGCGCCGCGCCGATGTGTCCGAATTCATCCGCGAGATGCAGGCCAGCCACGGGCTTTCCGCCACCGAGCTGCGGGCCGTGTTCGCCCAGGCGCGCCGCCAGCAGCGCGTGCTGGAGCTGATCCAGCGCCCGGCGGAGGGCAAGCCCTGGTCCGAGTACCGCCCCATCTTCCTCACCGACAAGCGCATCGAGGCCGGCGTGCGCTTCTGGAACGACAATGCCACGGCCCTGGCGCGGGCCGAGCGCGAATACGGCGTGCCGGCCGAGATCATCGTCGCCATCATCGGCGTGGAGACCTTCTACGGGCGGCGCATGGGGCGCTTCCCGGTGCTCGACACGCTGGTGACGCTGGGTTTCGACTATCCCAAGCGGGCGCGCTTCTTCCGCCGCGAGCTGGAGAACTACCTGCTGCTGGTGCACGAGGAGTCGCTCGACCCGTTCGGCCAGAAGGGCTCCTACGCCGGCGCCATGGGCATGGGCCAGTTCATGCCCAGCAGCTACCGCCACTACGCGGTGGACTTCGACGCCAACGGCCAGCGCGACCTGTGGCGCAGCGCGGCGGACGCCATCGGCAGCGTGGCCAACTACCTCAGCCGGCACGGCTGGCGGCCGGGCGGGCCGGTGGCCGAGCCGGCGCGGGTGTCCGGCGAGGGCTACCGGCGCCTGCCGGCCAACGAGCGCCGTCCCGGCCTGCGCCCCAGTGAGCTGCGCGCCGCCGGCGTGCGCACGGCGGGGCCGCTGGACGAGGACGAGAAGCTGGTGTTCCTGGCCCTGCAGGGCGAGAACGGCCCCGAGTACTGGGTGGGGCACCACAACTTCTTCGTCATCACCGAATACAACCACAGCGTGAAATATGCCCTGGCGGTGTACCAGCTGAGCGAGGCCATCAAGCGCCGCCGTCAGGCCAGCAGGAGGAACCTGACCACACTATGACGCGTGCATTCGACACCCGCCGGGCGGCCTTGCCCGGTGCCTGGCTGCTGGCCGGCGCGCTGCTGGCCGGCTGTTCTGTGGCTCCGCAGCGGCCCGCCCCGCCGCCCGGCGTGGACCTGGACAAGATCCCGGACGCCGTGCCCCGCGCCGAGCCGCGCAGCCCCACCGGCAATCCCGAGTCCTACGTGCAGAACGGCAAGCGCTACTGGGTGCTGCCCCACGAGAAGGGCTACGTGGAGCGTGGCATCGCCTCCTGGTACGGGCCCAAGTTCCACGGCAAGCGCACCTCCAGCGGCGAGCCATACGACATGTACAAGATGACCGCCGCCCACCGCACGCTGCCCATTCCCTCCTACATCCGCGTCACCAATCTCAAGAACCACCGCAGCGTGGTGGTGCGCGTCAACGACCGCGGGCCCTTCAAGGACGACCGCATCGTGGACCTGTCCTACGCCGCGGCCTGGAAGCTGGGCATGGTGCAGGACGGCACCGCCCCGGTGGAGGTGCGGGCCATCGTGCCCGAGGGGCGGGTCACGGCCAGCGCCGACGCCCAGCCGGTGCCGCTGAAGACGGCCGCCCGGGCGCTGCCCGCCGTGCCCGTCGCCGCGCCGCAGGATGCCCCGGCGGCGAATCCGCCCGCCGCGCCGGCGGCGCCGAAGGCCGCGCCGACCGTGGTGGCCGCCGCGCCGCCGGCCGATGCACCTGCTCCGCCGCCGGCCGAGGAGGCCGCCCCCGTGCCGGCCGGCGGCACACCGCCCGCCACGCTCGATCCGGAGGCGGGCGACTTCTACATCCAGGTGGGCGCCTTCGGTGACCCGGCCAACGCCCGGCGCCTGCGCGAGCGGCTGCACAAGGAGACCGGCCTGCCGGTGACCGTGGTCACCGCCGAGGGCGGCGGCCAGACCCTGCACAAGGTGCAGGTGGGGCCCTTCAGGACCCTGCAGCAGGCGGTGGCCGCCGAGCGGCCCCTGCAGCAGGCCGGGATGCGCCAGCTGCGCTACGTGCGGCGCTGATGGGCGCCCCTTTCCGCGGCGGGCGGCCGGTGGCGGCCCGCCCTTCCGTCTCATTCGACAGGGAAGACGCAACGACCATGTGGAGAATCTGCCTTCTCGTCCTGCTGTGGTGCTGGAGCGGCCTGGGCCTGGCGGCCGGGCGGCCGGTGCCGGCCCCGCCCGAGCTGGGCGCCAGGGCCTACGGCCTGATGGACTTCGACAGCGGCCGCTACATCGTGGCCAGGAACATCGACCAGCGCGTGGAGCCAGCCAGCATCACCAAGCTGATGACCGCCTACGTGGTGTACAAGGCGCTGGCCGACGGCAGCATCGGGCTGGACGACATGGTCACCGTGAGCGAGAAGGCCTGGAAGGCCGAGGGCTCGCGCATGTTCATCGAGGTGGGCAAGCAGGTCAGCGTGCGCGACCTGCTGCACGGCCTGGTGATCCAGTCCGGCAACGATGCCGCCATCGCCCTGGCCGAGCACGTGGCCGGCAGCGAGGACAGCTTCGTCTCGCTCATGAACCAGGAGGCGCAGCGGCTGGGCATGAAGGACACCCACTTCGTCAACGCCGAGGGCCTGCCCGATCCCGAGCACTACACCACGGTGCGCGACATCATGACCCTCACCCGCGCGCTGATCCGCGAGTTCCCGGAGCACTACGCGCTGTACAAGGAGAAGACCTTCACCTACAACAAGATCAAGCAGTCCAACCGCAACCGCCTGCTGTGGCAGGACCCCAGCGTGGACGGGGTCAAGACGGGCCACACCCAGTCGGCCGGCTACTGCCTGGTGGCCTCCGCCAGGCGCAACGGCATGCGCCTCATCTCGGCCGTGTTCGGCACGCGCAACGACGACGAGCGCACGGACCAGAGCCGCGCCCTGCTCAACTACGGCTTCCGCTTCTTCGAGACGCGCAAGCTGTATCCGGCCGGCGAGGCGCTGGCGCAGCTCACGGTGTGGAAGGGCGCCGCCGACACGGTGCCCCTGGGCGTGCGCGAGGACATCTACATCACCTTCCCCAAGGGGCGCTACCAGGACCTGGACGCCACCATGGACCGCCCGCGCTGGCTGGAGGCGCCGGTGGCCGAGGGACAGAAGGTGGGCCTGCTGACCATCGCCCTGGACGGCGAGGTGCTGCGCCAGGCGCCGCTGGTGGCGCTCGAGGCGGTGGACGAGGCGGGCCTGGTGGGCCGTCTCATCGACAGCGTGAGAATGTTGTGGCAGTAGAGCAGACACAGTCCACGGAGCTCGTCTATCTGAACGGCGAGTACCTGCCGCGCGAGCGGGCCTGCGTGTCGGTGTTCGACCGCGGCTTCCTGTTCGCCGACGGGGTGTACGAGGTGGTGCCCGTGTACGGCGGGCGGCCCTTCCACCTGTCGGCCCACCTGGCCCGGCTGCAGCGCAGCATGAAGGCCATCCGCCTGGACAACCCCCTGGACGACATCGGCTGGGTGAACGCCATCCGCGGCCTGCTGGACCGCAACGGGGCGCGCGAGCGCGACCTGTCCCTGTACCTGCAGGTCACGCGGGGCGTGTCGCAGCGGCCGCGCGACCACGCCTTCCCGGACGACGCCCGGCCCACCGTGCTGATGGCCCTCACGCCGCTGGCGGAGGTGGACCCGGCCCTGCTGGAACGCGGCGTGGGCGCGGTGGTGATGGACGACATCCGCTGGGCGCGCTGCGACATCAAGAGCATCGCCCTGCTGGGCAACGTGCTGCTGCGCAACGCGGCGCGCGAAAAGGGCGCCTACGAGGCCCTGCTGGTGCGCGACGGCCGCCTCACCGAAGGGGCCGCCAGCAACGTGTTCGTGGTGCAGAGCGGCGAGCTGCTCACCCCGCCCACCGGACCGGAGCTGCTGGGCGGCATCACCCGCGACGTGATCCTGTCCATCGCCCGCCAGGCGGGCATCTCCACCCGCGAGACGCGCGTGCCGGCCACCCTGCTCAAGCAGGTGGACGAGATCTGGATCACCAGCTCCACCAAGGGCGTGCTGCCGGTGACCACCCTGGACGGCCGGCCGGTGGGCGACGGGCGCCCGGGCGAGATGTGGGCCCGCGTGCACCGCCTGTACCTGGAGGCCATCGAGCGCATCCGCCAGCGCCCCCGGCCCGACGACACCCTGCACGGCGGCGGCAGCGCCTGAGCGAGCGGCCCATGAGCGACGAGCAACCCGACAGCTGCATCGAATTCCCCTGCCGCTTCCCCATTAAGATCATGGGCGAGGACGAGCAGGCCCTGCGCCGCCTGGCCGAGGCCGTGCTGGCCCGCCACGCGCCGGAGATCGAGCGGGTGGAGTTCGAGGTCCGCCCCAGCCGCAGCGGCCGCTTCGTGGGCGTCACCTTCGTGGTGGACGCGCACAGCAAGGAGCAGCTGGACGCCATCTACCGCGAGCTGACCGCCTCCGAGCACGTGCGCATGGCGCTCTGACCCCTGTCCCCGTGCCCCCCGCCGTCGCCCCGCCGCAGATCCTCGACCTGGGCCGAGCCGACTACCTGTCGGTGTGGGAGGCCATGCGCGCCTTCACCGACGACCGTGACGAGACCACCCCCGACCAGCTGTGGCTGGTGGAGCACCCGCCGGTGTTCACCCTGGGCCAGGCCGGCCGCCTGGCACACCTGCGCGACCCGGGCGACATCCCCGTGGTGCACAGCGACCGCGGCGGCCAGGTCACCTACCACGGCCCCGGCCAGCTGGTCATGTACACCCTCATCGACCTGCGCCGCCGCCGGCTGGGCGTGCGCGCGCTGGTGGACCTGCTGGAGCGCAGCGTTATCGACCTGCTGGCCGGCTACGGCGTGCAGGCCGCGGCGCGCCCCGACGCGCCCGGCGTGTACGTGGCCGGCGCCAAGGTGGCCGCCCTGGGCCTGCGCGTGCGCCGCGGCTGCAGCTACCACGGCCTCAGCCTCAACCTCGACCTGGACCTCGCCCCCTTCCGCCGCATCGACCCCTGCGGCTATCCCAACCTCGCCGTCACCCGCCTCGCCGACCTCGGCATTGCCGCCGACCGGCAAGAGATTGCCGCCCGCCTGACGACCGAATTCACGGAAAAATTGCAGAATCGGTAAAAACTTGCCGCTGGCAATCCAAATCTTGCCGCCTTGTCCGCCGCTCCCTTTCACCCCCTGTCCTTTCCCGAAATCCCCCGGTAGATTCTCCCCAACGCCTCGCGCAAGAAGGCGAAAAAAAAACGGCCCAAGCGCCAATAAAAAATAATCCGCCGCAGCGGACTCGACAGAACAACAATAATTCGGGAGTAGTCACATGCAGAAAAACCACAAGGCGTCCCTGCTCGCCCTCGCCATTTCCTCCACCCTGTTCTTCTCCGGCTGTCAGACCCAGGGCGTGCTGGACAATGCCCTGCAGCAGATCGGCGACCAGTACGGCGACAGCATCGAACAGGCCAAGCAGAAATACGGCGAGGAGCGGGTGTCGCGGGCGCTCGACAATCTGCCCAACCTCACCGCCTGGAACGCGCTGCTGGACGACAAGCCAGTGCCCGTCAACGGCGACTGCGAGCCCACCGCCGGGCAGCAGCTCATGCTCAAGCTGGTCAACGAGGCACGCGCCCAGGACCGCTTCTGCGGCGACGACTTCTATCCCGCGACCTCGCCCCTGGTGTGGAACTGCCAGCTGGAGCAGGCCGCCATCGCCCACAACAACGACATGGTGCAGAACAATTTCTTCGATCACACCGGTTCCGACGGCCTGCACGCCGGCGACCGCATCGAGGCGGCCGGTTATTACTGGCGCAGCTATGGCGAAAACCTGGCGGCCGGTTTCGACAACGAGGTGGGTGTGATCAACGGTCTGCTGGAAAGCCCGGGGCATTGCCGCAACATCATGGACCCCAGCTTCAAGGAATTCGGCTCCACCCGCGCCACCGAGGTGGAAGGCAATGAATACCGCAGCTACTGGACCCATGAATACGCCAGCCGCTGACCGAGGCGCGGCCGGGCACCGGATTCCCTCTCTGGTTGTTGTCTGAGTCGTTCCGGCGTCATTGCGGGACTGCTGTCTGGGCAGTCCCGCCCTTTTCCTTTATGCTCGTCGCACATTTCCCGCCGTGCCATGCCATGAAAAATCCCTGGCGCACCCTGTCGCGACGCACCATCTATGAAAATCCCTGGCTGCGGCTGGAGGAGCACGACGTCATCAACCCCGGTGGCGGGCGCAATCGCTACGGCAAGGTCTGTTTCCGCAACCAGGCGGTGGGCGTGATCCCCCTCGGCCCGGACGGGGAGACCTGGCTGGTGGGCCAGTACCGCTACTGCCTGGACGCCTGGTCCTGGGAGATCCCGGAAGGGGGCTCGCCGGAGGGCGAGGCGCCGGAGGAGACGGCGCGGCGCGAGCTGCGCGAGGAGACCGGCCTCGTCGCCGCGCGCATCGACCCCCTGCTGCACCTGCACCTGTCCAACTCGGTCACCGACGAGGAAGGCTTCGTGTTCGTGGCCCGCGACCTGCGCCAGGGCGAGACCGCCTTCGACGAGACGGAGGACATCACGGTGCGCCGCCTGCCGCTGGAGGAGGCGGTGGCCATGGCCCTGCGCGGGGAGATCACCGACGCCATGAGCGTGGCCGGGCTGCTGCGCCTGGCGCTGGCCCGGCAGGCGGGGGAATTTTGACGCCCGGCGTCCCCCTTGGGCATGATGCCGGCCAGGTTCCCCAGCGCGAAGGCAGGACATGAGCAGCAAGGCGGCCCGGCCCCGTCCCGGCGAGAAACAGCGTGGCGCCGACAAGGTGGCCCGCATCCCGGTCAAGGTGGCGCCCACCGAGCGGCCGCCGCGCAAGCCGGCCTGGATCCGCGTCAAGGCGCCCACCGGGCCGCGCGTCAACCGGCTCAAGGCCACCCTGCGCGCGCACCGGCTGCACACCGTGTGCGAGGAGGCCTCCTGCCCCAACCTCAACGAGTGCTTCAGCGGCGGCACCGCCACCTTCATGGTCATGGGCGACATCTGCACGCGCCGCTGCCCCTTCTGCGACGTGGCCCACGGCCGCCCCCTGCCGCTGGACCCCGACGAGCCGGCCAACCTGGCGCGCACCGTGGCCGCCATGGGGCTGAACTACGTGGTCATCACCTCGGTGGACCGCGACGACCTGCGCGATGGCGGCGCGGCCCACTTCGCCGCCTGCGTGCGCGCGGTGCGTGACGCCCGGCCCGGCATCCACGTGGAGATCCTGGTGCCCGACTTCCGTGGCCGGCGCGAGGTGGCCCTGGCGCGGCTGGGCGAGGCCCTGCCGGACGTCTTCAACCACAACCTGGAGACCGTGCCGCGCCTGTACCGCGAGGCCCGCCCCGGCGCCGACTACGCCTGGTCGCTGGCACTCTTGCGCGAGTTCAAGGCGCGCTACCCGCACATCCCCACCAAGTCCGGCCTCATGCTCGGCCTGGGCGAGACCCTGGACGAGGTGGAGCAGGTGCTGGAAGACCTGCGCGCCCACGGTTGCGACATGCTCACCCTGGGCCAGTACCTGCAGCCTACTCGCCACCACCTGCCGGTGCGGCGCTTCGTCCACCCCGACGAGTTCGACCGCCTGGCCGAGACGGCCCGCGCCCTGGGCTTCTCGCGCGTCGCCAGCGGCCCGCTGGTGCGCTCCTCCTACCACGCCGAGCAGCAGACCGCCGGCACCTTCTGAGCCCCCGCCTCACCGCGCGGCGGTGACGGCGCGCGGCCCTGGCACCCCGAAGTCCCCTACCGGCGCCGCCTCGGCGTCGCGCACCAGGGCGGCCACCTGCGGGCTGGTGAGGGCCTCGAGGAAGGCCACCAGGTCGGCCTGCTCGGCCTGGCTCAGGCCCAGGGGGTGGATGAGCGGGTCGAGG
>Ga0256832_1001464_pt1 | contig 15971 bp, 15 predicted proteins | sample 134614metaG_FD_190534 | JGI IMG/M metagenome (GOLD analysis project Ga0256832, IMG submission 190534) | Hydrothermal vent microbial communities from Lau Basin, Pacific Ocean - 134-614 | ecosystem: Environmental > Aquatic > Marine > Hydrothermal vents | place: Pacific Ocean: Lau Basin | collected...
CTTGAAGGTCACCATTACTTACGAATACTACCAGTTTTTTTCCTGAAAGGGTTTTCTTTTTCACACTTTTTTGAGTACTGTTATTCTCTTTTGAGACCTCTCCAGCCACTAAAATATTGCCTAGCAATAAAAATAAAATCAATACTATCTTTCCAAACATAATTATCTCCTAAATTTATAAATAATTATATTGTTTTCTTATAGAAATAGACTGAATTAACTTATAATTTTCTCTACCATCAGTTGTAATGTAACCCTATTGTTAAAATGATTCTCATTAATGCCATAAATAACGGTAATATTTTGCCCAATATGAAAGGTCTCTTTGGTCTTAAAAAATACAGCTTGTTGAGTTACTCCTTGATGTGAAAAAGTAAAGCGTCGATGCTCTTTCTCTTTTCCCATATCGGTTACATCTTCTATGGTGACATTTTTTGTAATAAATTTGGCTCGTGGATTACCTTGACCATACGGCTCATACGACTTCATCATATTCACAAGATTAAAATCAATATGTGAAAAACTTAATTCACCTATAATATCAGGGTCAAAAGAGCTTTCAGTATAGTTCTCTTTTGCATAGTTTTCATTTATCTGTTTTCTAAAAATATCTAAGTTCTCTTTAGGCAAACTCAAACCAATAGCTGCCATATGTCCACCAAACTTATGTAGAATAGGGCGACAAGGCTCCGTAATTTTAAATAAATCACACACATGAAAACTTCGTCCACTACCTTTTAAATCACCATTTTCACTCTCTGTCAGTACAATGGTTGGTTTCTCAAAATGTCGCCCTACCCTTGCTGCTACAATACCTACCACCCCTTCATGCCAACCATTACCTACAACAACGATTACTTTATCATTTGGATTTACCAAAGCCACTGCTTCATCAGTAATTTGTTGTTCTATCTCTTTTCTTTCATTGTTAAAATCTATCAAACGTTCCAAACGTATCCGTGCATCATAAATATTTTGACTAAGTAAAAACTCTACAGACCATTTAGCATCGTCCATTCTTCCTGCAGAGTTTAATACAGGAGCGATTTGAAAACCTATATCATCAGCATTTAAAGTAACCTTATCTAGCTTCTCCATAAACGCTCGAATGGCAGGTAATTCAGAGCGATTTAAAAGTTTTAAACCTGCTATCACCATAGCACGGTTAATGTGTTGCAGTGGCATCATATCAGCAACGATTGCTATGCTTACTAACCCAAGGTATTCCTTTATGTCTATTTTGCTGTTTAATGCCTTATTAAGAGATGCTATGAGGTACCAAGCGATTTGAGCACCACACACTTCTGCATGAGGGAAAGAGCAGTCTGCTTGTTTTTGGTCAACAATAGCATAAGCTTCAGGTATCACCTTTGGTACAAGATGGTGATCTGTAATAATTAAATCAATTCCCTCTTCTTTGCAAAGCCTCGCTGCCTCAACAGCTGAAATACCATTGTCAACAGTAATAACCAAGTCAGCACCAACAATACGAGGGATAAGATTGGGTGAAAGACCATACCCATCGGTAAATCGATTAGGAATAATCCATTCAAGTTCAATACCGATTTCATTAAAAAACATCTTCATCAGTGTAGTAGAAGTTACACCATCTACATCATAGTCTCCTATGAGCATAATCTTTTCACCCCTGTGAATAGCTTGAACAATACGCTTGGTAGCTCTATCCATATCTTTAAAAGTTGAAGGTTTGGGTAGGTCAGATAAAGATAAAAAACCTTCATCACTAAAACGAGACTGTAAAAGTTTTTCTATGGTTTCTGGGGTTGCTTTTTGGTAGGGCATATTTTGTCCTTTAGTTCCGTAGATGTGACCGTGTGACACGCTTACACCTACGGTTATTTTATCTGTTTAAAGCTGTTTTAACAAATGCCAGAATAGAAGGATTTGGATTTTGTAGACGAGAAGTAAACTCAGGATGAAACTGAACACCTAAAAACCAAGGGTGTTCTTTCACTTCAACAGCTTCTATAAGTCCATCAGATTCACCTGTAATCTCCATACCATTGGCTTCTAAAGCTTCACGATATTTAGGATTAGCCTCATATCTATGTCTATGCCGTTCAAAGATGGTAGATGCACCATATGCTTCACGAAGTTTTGAACCCTCTTTTGTATTACACTCATACTCACCAAGACGCATGGTTCCACCCATCGGAGAGGTTGTTGTTCTGACTTGCCTTGAACCAGAAGCATCAATAAACTCATCTATCAAAAAGATAATTGGGTTCTTTGTCTCTTTATCAAACTCTACAGAAGTTGCATCTTCTAGTCCTAGTACATTACGAGCATATTCAACCATAGCAAGTTGCATTCCTAAGCAGATACCTAAAAATGGTATTTTCTCTTCTCTTGCATATTGAATGGCTTGAATTTTACCTTCAACACCACGTTCACCAAAACCACCTGCTACTAAAATTCCATCACAATCAACAAGGTATTTTTTAGCTCCATTATTCTCTATTTTTTCAGAGTCGACCCATTTTATCTCAACATCAGCATCGAGGTTGGCTCCTGCGTGAATAAGTGCTTCTGTAAGTGATTTATAAGACTCTTTTAAATCCAAATATTTACCAACAAAAGCGATGGTCGTTTTATGGGTTGGCTTAATAATTTTAGAGACCAAATCACTCCAACGATTCATATCAGGTTTTAGTTCACCCAAGTTTAACTCTTTGGCAATAGGTTCTAAAATATCTTGAACCAAAAAGTTTAAAGGCACTTCATAAATCGTTGGGGCATCCAAAGCGACAATAACCGACTTTTCATCAACATCACAAGTATAAGCAATTTTACGACGAATATCAGAAGGAACATGTGTTTCAGAGCGAAGGATTAGCATTCTAGGTGTAATTCCTATACGTCTAAGCTCTTGAACTGAGTGTTGTGTAGGTTTGGTTTTTATCTCTCCTGCTGTACGAATATAAGGAAGCAGTGTTACATGAATATTCATTACATTTTCACGTCCCATTTCATGTTTAATTTGACGAATGGTTTCAAGAAAGGGCATTCCTTCCATGTCTCCTGTTGTTCCACCAAGTTCGACCATTAAAATATCTTTATCTTCACCTGCTTTAATAATACGTTCTTTTATCTCATTGGTAATATGAGGAACAATTTGAATGGTTTTTCCAAGATATTTACCCAAACGTTCATTTTCAATAACTGTTTTATAGACTCTACCTGTGGTAAAATTATTATTTTGAGTTAAAGCAGTATCTAAAAATCGTTCATAATGTCCTAAGTCAAGGTCAGTTTCAGCACCATCTTTAGTTACAAAAACTTCTCCATGTTCAAGAGGTGACATGGTTCCTGGGTCTACGTTAATATAGGGGTCTAATTTTAGAATTCCTACTCTATATCCTGAATGTTTTAATAGTGTTCCTATACTTGCAGCAGTAATTCCTTTTCCAAGAGAGCTTAAAACTCCTCCTGTAACAAAAATAAATTTGGTTGACATTTATATTTTTCCTCTTTTTATGCAATTATAGGCATAATAACTGTAATAAAGTTTTTGTCTTTTAAAACAAATGGTAATGTTGGTTCATTTAAAAGAAGTTCAAACTCATTCTCTTCTACTTGAGCAATAAAATCTAAAAGATATCTAGAATTTACATTTAGTTCAAAATTTGAATTTAATCCTGTATTAAGTAGTAGTTGATCTTTTGCCTCTTTAGTATCAGTGGTTAAAGCTTCAAAAGTTATCTCATTTTCTAAAAATATAAGTTTGATTTCCTGAGAAACAGGTGTGACTTTTTTAATAGAATCAATTATCTCTTTTTTGGGTAATTTTATTGAAATTTTACTTTCGTTTGGAATAATTCGTTGATAATCAGGGTAATTTCCATTAATAAGTCTGGTAAAAAAGTAATGATTTTCATTTTGTATAATTAAATTGGTATCATCGTAGTAAATATCTATTTTATCTATAAAGAGTTTTTGAATTTCTAAAATAGCTTTTTTAGGAATGATTAATGAAAATTTAAATTCATTTTTGTTTTCCATGGTTACTACAGCTAATCTTCTAGTATCTGTACCAACTAGCATGGTAGAGGAGGTTTTAATATCTAGTAGTGCTCCATTTAATTCAAATTTTGGATTGTTATTATCAATGGCTGCTGATATTTTTTTAAATCCTTGAATAAGATTGACAGAATCTAAAAATATTTGAGGTTTATTTTCAATTACGGGAAAGGTTGGAAAGTTATTAAAATTAAAAGTAGGGAGTTTATATTTGGTTCTATTTTGTTTTATAATTAAATTATTTTCAACCACTTCTAAAATAATTTCATCATTTAGCATCCTTATATAATCTAAGAGGTTTTTTCCATTTGCTGTAAAAGCACCTTCCTCTTCAATAATTATGTCATTGCTAGTTATAACTAATCCTATCTCTCCATCAGTTGCTTTTATTGTACAACTATCGTTTTGAGCTTTAAAATAGATATGGGAAGTAATTTGACTAGCATCTTTTTTTTCTAAAAAAGGTTGCAAATTAATTAGTATAGACTCTATAAGTGGTTTTGTAACACGAATTTTCATTTTATCTCCCTCTTTTTTTACTCTATAATTACTTAAATAAGTAGTGGTAGTAGTAGTTCTTGTTGAAAATGTGAAAAACTATTTTAAAGCCAATGATTTGAGCATTTTCTTTTAGCTTTTTACTTTTTACTTTTTCACATATTTTCACTTTTTGTATTATATCTTTTTTTAGTATATCTTTAGTAAAATTAATCACTTTTTGCAGAGTTTTCATTTATATTATTTGCAAACTCTTCTAACAAGACTTTAAAGTTTTCATTTTCCTCTATGGTTTCATTTATTTTTTTCATGGCATGACTAACAGCAGTATGGTCTTTCATTCCAAAATATACAGCTATTTGTGGCATAGAATGGGGTGTAAGATTTCTTGTAAGATAGATGGAAATACGTCGTGCGTTTACCACATCTTTGGTTCTTTTTTTAGATTTTATATCTGAGAGTTTGACATTAAGCTCTTTAGAGATATGTTTAACAATGTCATCAATAGTTATATTGGCTTGTTTTTCAGTAAGTTGGTCTTTAATCACATTTTGTGCAAACTCTAGTGTGAGTTTTTGGTTCATTAGTCCTGAATAAGCATTAAGTTTTATAATTACACCTTCTATCTCACGGATATTATTACCCATGTTTGCAGCAATAAAGTTAATAATGTCTTGATTCAATGAAATACCATCAATCTCACATTTCTTTTGAATAATAGCAATTTTTGTTTCAAGCCCAGGGGGTTGAATATCTGCCATTAGACCCCATTCAAATCTACTTCGCAATCTATCTACAAGTCCTGCTATTTTACTGGGTTGTCTATCAGATGTGATAACTATCTGTTTTTTTGCTTGATGAAGTTCGTTAAAGGTGTGAAAAAACTCCTCTTGGGTTTGCTCTTTTCGGCTAAGAAACTGAATGTCATCTATGAGTAGTACGTCACACTCTCTAAAATGGTCACGAAACCTGTCCATGGTTTGAGAACGCAAGTGAGAGGTGAACTTGTTCATAAACTGTTCAAATGTTGTATAGATGACTTTTTTACCTTCTGCTATTTGATGGTTCCCTATGGCCTGAATAAGGTGTGTTTTTCCTAGACCAACACCACCATAAAGGAAAAGAGGGTTATATAAAGCACCAGGCTTCTCTGCTACCGATTTTGCTGTGGTGTAAGCAAATTGATTAGAACCACCTACGATAAAACTATCAAAAGTAAATGATGGATTGAGTATGGTACTTTTTGTTTGGTTCTTTTGTTCACTACTTGCTTGAACATCTTGATTGCTTGTAATAGTTTTTTTGACTTTCCCTACAGAGATAATAACATTAGGACGTAAATTATTTTCTACTTCAAATAGATGTGCAATTTTATTTTGATATTTGGTTTTAATCCATTTTGCAAGAAGTATGTTGGGGGCATAAAATTGTGCTACATTGGATCTTGAAGTAGATTCATCGTAACTCAAATTTTTAATATATCGAGTCCACGCCTTATTACTTATCTCTTGTTGAAGTTTCTTTAGTACTTTATTTCCAATGTTCATAAAGCTCCTTAATCTTAATGTGAATAACTATTTGAATATTAGCTAAAGTTGGCTAAAATATGGGTTTAAAAGAAGGTGTGACAAAGGTATTCACACTGTGAATAAAGGTGTGAATGAAAATTTTAGGAATTGATCCAGGAACACGTAATTTAGGATATTGTATACTGGAATTAAGTAGGGAAAAGTATATTCTTGTAGAAGCTGGAATACTTAAATTTAAAAAAAATATTTTAAAAGAGCAAATTTTAGAGATGAGTGTTGGTATTGACGCTATACTTGAAACTCATGAGATAGATGAAGTTGCGATAGAAGATATATTCTATGCTCATAATCCTAAGACTGTTCTTAAGTTAGCACAGTTTCGCGGAGCGTTAACTTTTAAAATTCTTTTATCTGTTGGAAATTATGAAGAGTATACTCCTTTACAAGTAAAAAAATCGATTACAGGTAATGGTAAGGCATCAAAAGAGCAGGTTGCTTTTATGGTTAAACGTTTATTAAAGATAAAAAAAGAGATTAAACCTTTGGATATTACAGATGCAATGGCAATTGCCATTACTCATGCTCAAAGAGTTAAGTTTTCGGGGGTGTTGTAGGTCGGTGTAACCGACCATTTAATGGTTGATAGTTTTATTTTTGTGAGGTCTGAATAAATTTATCGTATTCATATACATCTTTTCTAAAGTATGTGAGACCATTTTTTTTAAATACTGTAAAATAGGTAGTATGAACAGGTAGAGGCTTAGTAAGATTTAATGTTACTGTTTTTAATGTATTACGATATTTATCAATATTTCTAACATCTGATGCTCGAAGACGAGACTTTAACACTTCTAGTAGTTCAAAAGGTTTCTCAAGACGCATACAACCTGAGCTATAAACACGGTAACGACGTGAAAAGAGTGATTTGTTATCTGTATCATGAAGGTAAACAGAGTATTTATTAGGGAACATAAATTTAACACGTCCTAAAGCATTATCGTCTCCTGGATATTGAACAAAACGGTAAGGGATACTGCCACCATCTTTATATGGTAATAGCTTATCTACTGTAAAATTTTTAATCTCTTTTTTATTTTTCCACCCTTTAAATGCATGAATATTATGTTCTGTTAAATAGTCAGGATGCTCTTGTAGTGCTGGTATTAAATCTCTACGAACTAAATTTTCTGGAATATTCCAAGTTGGATTTAGAACTATATATTTCATTAAAGAAGAAAACACAGGTGTTGGTCTAACATCTCGACCAACAACAGCATTCATATGAAGAATTGACTCTCCATTTCTAACATAGTCCATAGTAAAGTCTGGAAGGTTGACTCTAATATATTCATCAGGAAATCTATCAGGGAATACTTTGAGCTTATCTAAATTGGTAAGAATACTTTGCACATGTTCACTCATTGGTTTATTCATGTAATAGACAGTAATTTTATCAATAGTATTATTTTGTGTTAATTTAAAACGATCTTTATAGCTACGTAAGGCATTAAGTAAATCTCTATCAAATATATCTGAAATATTATTTCTGTTTCTTAAATCACCAGTAACAATAAGTCTTTGTTTAATATCAGATATATATGGATATTGATCTCCAAATCTTAGGTCTTTAGCATATTTAATACGTGGTAGAGCACCAAGACTTTTATAAAATTGTAAGGAGTCTACTAAGTCTTGATGAAGTCTTGGTAATGGTGTGATAGATTTAAAAAAATCATAGATGTTTTCACTTGTAATAGCCGCAAACAGTCTTGAGGCACTAGGTGAACTTTTTCGTACCATTTCCCAGTTTGCTGTAATGTCTTTTGACTCTTTAAGAGCTCTAATTTTATCTTGCACCATATCCCAGTTGGTGTCTGATTGTACAATGAAATTTGCTAAACCTACATAGGCACGTGTTAATAAAATATCAAGAGTAGCTAAATCATTAGCATTGTTGTTTAAGTCCATATTATCATTAAGAAGATAGGTATATTGTTCTATTTCATTTTGGTACAAATTTTTATTTCTATAATTAAAATAAGGATCTTGTAGTGCTTCTCGTAGAGTATTAAGGTTACGAGCATGTCCTATCCATAATGGTCTATTTTGATTAAAGCTATAGAGTTGACGTATAATATTTCTCTCACTACTGTTTTGTGAAAGTTGATAGGGGTCGCTGTTTATAATAGAATTTAGCCTATTATCTAATTGTGTTGAGTAGAGTGCTGATAGCATCATGCTAAGTAGTAGTAAATATCTCATATCTGTATCTCCCAATAAGTTTTAAAATATGTATAAAAACTTAATTATTATATAATTTTTAGAGATATTTTAGCATAAGAGTAAAGGAAAATAGATTACAACCTTTAAAAAAGGTTGTAATTTTCAGAAAATCTTAGAATTGGTAACCTGCACCAATAGTAAGCCCCCATAAAGAGTTAGTATCTGATTTTTTCATGTAGTTAACAACATCTGTAAATACAGAGATTGAATCAGATACAGCATAGTCTAAACCTAAACCGTAAGATAGACCAGTTTTTTTAGCATCTAAATCACTAGAATCAGCTAAATTTGCCTTAGAAGCACCAATTAGACCATAAAGGTTAAGTGTATCAGTAAGATCGTAGTTTGGTTTTAAGTAAGCACCTATTTGTTTAAATTTAGGATATCCAACATCATTTTTAGAAAGACCAGCAGTACCTCTTAATTCAGCACCTAAGTAATCCATAAAGTCATAACCTAATCTACCTGTGAAACCTACTTGTCTATCTTGCATATCTTCTTCTGAGAAAAGATTAGCTCTTTCATCTTGTTTTGCAGCGATATCAGTGATACCTCCAGCAATGTAAAGACCTAGTGCTTCAGCAACAACAGGTGCAACAACAACAGGAGCAGCTTTTACAACTGGAGCAGGTGCTGGAGCAGGTGCTGGAGCAGGTGCTGGTTCTGGAATCACTACGGGTTCTACAGGAACTTCTACAGTCTCCTGTTCAAATACTGGCTCTATAATGTCTCCACCAGCAAAACTCATACTTGACAAAGCAATAATTGCTATAATTGAATTTCTTAATTTCATAATCGAAATCTCCTTAAATATTAAAATATAATTGATTATATCACAAACTTAGTTATGAAATTCTTTAAAAGTTGATAAATTAATTTAAAAATTAAGAAAAATTTAATATTTGTTTAATTTTGTTCTTTTGTGAGTGAGATATTATAAATTAAACTCAAATTTTTAAAAAGAGCCAATTGTAATATATTTTTGATATAATTCGCGTAATTATTTAAAAATCGTATAGGAAACCCTTAATGCAAAAAATCAAAAATATTGCCGTAATCGCTCATGTTGACCACGGTAAAACAACACTTGTTGATCAACTTCTTCAACAGTCTGGAACGTATGAAGCACACCAAGAGGTGCAAGAGAGAGCGATGGACTCAAATGAGATTGAGATGGAGAGAGGAATTACCATTCTTTCTAAAAACACAGCAATTACTTATGGTGACCATAAGATTAATATTATTGATACCCCTGGTCACGCTGATTTTGGTGGTGAAGTTGAGCGTGTTTTAAAGATGGTTGATGGGGTACTGTTACTTGTTGATGCACAAGAGGGTGTTATGCCTCAAACAAAATTTGTTTTGAAAAAAGCGATTGCATTTGGAATTATTCCTGTTGTTGTTATTAATAAAATCGATAAAGATGGTGCAGAGCCTGACAGAGTACTGGATGAAGTTTTTGACCTTTTAGTTGCACTTGATGCCAATGAAGAGCAGCTTGAATTCCCTGTACTTTATGCCGCTGCTCGTGATGGTTATGCTAAAGATGAGATGGAAGATGAAAATAAAGATATGACACCATTGTTTAATGCTATTATTGAGCATGTTCCATATCCTGATGGGTCACCAGATGCTGATACACAAGCACAGGTATTTACACTTGACTCTGACAATTTTGTTGGACGTATTGGTATTACTCGTATCTTCAATGGTAAAGTTAAAAAAGGTGATGAATATCTTCTTGTAAAAGCAGATGGTTCTAAAACTAAATCAAGAGTCTCTAAATTAATTGGCTTTAAAGGGTTAGAGCGAATGGATATAGAGGAGGCTGAAGCTGGTGATATTGTTGCTATTGCAGGTTTTTCCGATATTGATGTGGGAGACTCTGTATGTGACCCTCAAAACCCAGTGGCTCTTGACCCTATGCATGTTGAAGAGCCTACACTTTCAGTTATTATGTCGGTAAATAATGGACCACTTGCAGGGCAAGAGGGTAAACATGTAACCTCCAACAAAATCAGAGAACGTCTTGAAAAAGAGATGGAGACCAATATTGCTATGCGTATGGAACCTATGGGTGATGCTTCATTTAAAGTTTCTGGTAGGGGTGAACTTCAAATCGGTATTCTTGCAGAGAACATGAGACGTGAAGGGTTCGAGTTTATGCTAGCACGTCCAGAAGTTGTTACCAAAGAAGAGAATGGTGTTAAAATGGAGCCATTTGAGCATTTAGTAGTAGACGTTCCAGAAGAGTTCCAAGGGGTTGCTATTGAAAAACTAGGAAAAAGAAAAGCAAACATGACTTCTCTTACTCCTATGCCTGATGGAACTGTACGTTTGGAGTTTGAAATCCCTGCACGTGGTCTTATTGGATTTAGAAATGAGTTCTTAACAGACACTAAAGGTGAAGGTATCATGAACCACTCTTACCTAGAGTATAGAGCATACTCTGGTACAGTTGAGTCAAGAACTCCAGGTGCATTGGTCTCTATGGATGATGGTGAGGCTGTTGCGTTCTCTATTTTTAACCTTCAAGCTCGTGGTGTTATGTTTATTAAACCACAAGATAAGGTTTATTCAGGAATGGTTATTGGTGAGTCTGCACGTCCAGGTGACCTTGATGTGAACCCACTTAAAGGGAAAGCTTTAACTAACATGCGAACATCAGGTGCTGATGATGCTATTAAGCTAGTAACTCCAAGAGAAATTACCCTTGAGTCTGCAATGGAGTGGATTGAAGATGATGAACTTGTAGAGATTACACCTGAGTCTATTAGAATTCGTAAGAAATCACTTGACCCAGTTGTTAGAAAAAGAGCAGCAAGAGATAAGAAAAATTCTAAATAATTTTTTACATTCGTAGCATTCGGTTTTACCGAACCTACGGGTTAATTCCTTTAATCTTCTTTATCCACTCATCTAAGGTTTTTTCAAACCCTATTTTAGAACTCTCATAAAACTTCATATCTTTACTCATGTAACTCTGCTCAACCCAACCATTAAAATCGTGTGGGTAGAGGTAGTTTACTTTGTCCTGTTTTATGTTTGCAGGTATGGGGTGAATCTCTCCATCTTGTATCGCTTTTAGTGCAGAGTTTATCGCTATGTAAGCTGAGTTGGACTTGGGTGAAGAGGTCAAATAAATCACCAACTGCGACAAAGAGATTCGAGCTTCAGGGTAGCCTATCATCTTTACAATGTTCAGTGTAGACGAAGCCAAGTTTAAAGCATGAGGGTTTGCATTGCCTATGTCTTCACTGGCTAGTATGCATAAACGTCGTGCTATAAACTCAGCAGGTTCTCCACCATTAACCAAACGTGCTAGGTAGTAGAGACTGGCATCAATGTCTGAACCGCGTATGGACTTTATCATGGCAGAGGCTAGGTCGTAGTGTGAGTCGGCTTCGGAGCTTCCTGCTTGTAGAGCATAAGGGCGAATAGATTTTAGTTTTTCTAGTGTTATCTCAGAGCCTAAAGCCACGGCTGTCTCTAAAAGGTTTAACATGGCACGAACATCACCTGATGAAGAGGTAACTAGAAAATCTTTTGCATCTTGTGCTATGTGAATAACTTCTTTTTCTACTATTTTGTCAAGTTGTCTGTGCAGAGCAGAGTTATTCACATGCTTCAACTCAAATAGGTGAGAACGTGAACGCATGGCAGAGGTGAGGGAGTAGTAGGGGTTTTCTGTCGATGCCCCTATAATTAAAGCAGAGTTGTTTTCCATAAATGGAAGCAGAACCTCTTGCTGGTTTTTAGAGAGTCGATGCACTTCATCTATAAATATAAGAGGTTTTTCCAACACATTGGCATAGCTTTTAAAGATTTTTCGTAAATCTTCCACTTTTAGGGTAGTGGCATTGAGTTCAAAAAAGGGAGCTTGTAACTCTTTGGCTATGACTCTAGCTAATGTGGTTTTACCACAACCAGGAGGTCCATAGAAGAAAGAGTGAAGTAGACGCTTCTTCTCTATAAGGGTTCGTAAAACTTGCCCCTGCTCTAAAAGATGCTCTTGTCCCACAATCTCATCGAGCGTGGTCGGTCGATACTTTAGAGCCAAAGACATTAGAACTTCTTATTTTTTTTGTTTGGGTTGTTTTTATTGGAGTTTTTTTGCTTTAGCTCTTTAAGTCTCTTCTTCTCAGCAGACTGGGCACGTCTTCGTTGGTCTTCTGTTTGATTCTTCTTTTTCTCTTTAAGACGCTCAGCCTTTATTCTGTCCTCTTCCTCTTTTTTCTCTTGGGCTTCAACTTGGCGTATCATCTTAAGGTACTTGTGTAGGTCATCGTACTCACGACGTGTAAAGAAACGTGTTTTTCCTGTTGGCAGGTTGTTGAGCTGAATCCCTCCAAACTCTACCCTTTTAAGGTCAAGTACATTGGCTTCAAAGTGTCCAAAGAAACGACGAAGCTCACGGTTCTTACCCTCTGCTATGGTCACACGTAGCTTGGTAAAGTTTGCTCCTGCATTACGCACTTCGTAGTGAATAAAAGGTTCAAACTCCATGCTATAAATTTTTGACTTCTCATGTCCACCTGCACGAGCATCGTCCAAAATCAGACCCTCACGCATCGCCTCTTCCATTTCGTTTGAAAAAGGTTTATCTATTTTGATATTGTAGGTGCGGTCTAGTCCACTTTGCATCATGACTTCTGCAACTCTTGGAGAGTCTGTCAAAAGCAGAAGTCCTTCAGAAGCAAAGTCCAAACGCCCAATAGGGATAAAGTGTCTAAATTTCCCAGGGAGCTTGTGAAAAATGGTCGTTCGTCCACGGTCATCTTTGCGTGTGACCAGTGTCCCTTTTGGTTTGTTAAAAACTACCATGGTAAGTTCGGTTCGCTCTTTGACATGAAGACCCTTTATAGAGACTTTATCTCCCTCTTTAACGTCGTAGGCGAAATCTTCTACTTTTTTACGATTTACAAAAACATCACCAGCTTCTATAAGCTTGTCTGCTTCACGACGTGAATACTTAGTGTTGTGCGAGATATATTTGTTAATTCTCATTATTTTTCTTTTACATTTAAGTTGATTTTGGAATGTGAAATCTATTCACATTAATTAAGTGAATTATAACATAATGGTGATTTACTTTAGAGTATTAAAGGCTATAAGGTTAAACTATGTACATTAAAAGCATGGTTTTAAGGAAAAAAAATGAAATCACTACTAGCAATACTCTTATTGACCCTCAGTATTCAATCCCAAACGATAAAAATAGCCGTAGCAGCCAATGTAAGCTACGCCATAAATGACCTAAAACAAGAGTTTAATAGGTTCTATCCTGACACTAAAGTAGAAGTCATCTTAGGAAGTACAGGTAAACTTACAGCTCAAATAAAACATGGAGCTCCATATCATATCTTGATGGGGGCAAACATGATGTACCCTGAAATGCTTTATAAAGAAGGTTTTGCAGTGACCAGACCGATGGTTTATGCTCAAGGTTCATTGGCGTATCTCTCTAAGAAAAAGCGAGACTTTTCAAAAGTCATGGAGTTGCTTAAAAGTGATGAAGTTAAAAAGATAGCCGTAGCCAACCCAAAAACAGCCCCTTATGGCATAGCTACAGAAGAGGCTTTGAAAAGTGCAAAAGTGTATGACGATATAAAAAGCAAATTTGTTTTTGGTGACTCCATCTCTCAAACCGTAACCTACGCTACTAAAGCTACAGATATAGGTTTCATTGCCAAGTCATCTCTTTTTAGCCCTCAAATGTCTCACTTTAAAAAAGGAGTTAATTGGGCAGATGTTGACCCAAAACTCTACACACCCATAGACCAAGGAATAGTTCTTTTAAAACATGGAGAAAAGAGTGCAGAAGCCTCTGCTTTTTATGCCTTTATTTTTTCTAAAAAAGCAGAAGAGATATTTAAAAAGTTTGGTTATATCATTCCATGAACAGACTAAATGTAAAAGTAGAGCAGATTGACAAAATCGACAAGCTACATGTTATCACATGTAAACTGGGTTGTCAAAGCATAAAAGCAGTAAGCCTAGAACTTAATGAGAGCCTTAAAATAGGCTCTAACGTAGAGTTGAGTGTAAAATCAACCAACATGGCTCTAGCTAAAAACTTCTCAGGGGAACTAAGCATCATTAACCAGTTAACAGCCAAAGTGACAGCCATTGACAAGGGTGCTTTACTCAGTGTTGTTCAAGTAGAGTTCGAGGGTTTTTCTTTAGAGTGTTTGCTGACGGTAGAAGCAACGTTAAGCATGGGCTTAAGTGTTGGTGATGATGTAACGCTTCTGATTAAGGGGAGCGAGGTTTTTGTTTGTGGGTGAAAAGCTTTATAGTTTTGTAAAATATGATAGAATATGGAAGTATACTTACTAAAAAATAACTTTTAATTGGAACTATAATGGAGATAATCATGAAGTTGATTTTTAAAGTTAAAAGGTGCTTTATCAAGTAGTTTATGAGATTGATGACGTTGAGGTTTTGAGTTTTGATGTGTTTGTTTTGGAGAGGTTGAAATTTAAACTTTTATGCTATAATCAATCTAATAACTATAGATAAAAGGAGAAACCATGCAAACTGTTAAATTAGAAAATATAGAGATACCTATGACAAAAGAGCTACAAGAATTTTTTGCATATAACTATCAAAATAAAGCTACAAAACTTGTAGATGAGTTTCTTCTTTATCTTCATACTAAAAAAGAGGCTCATGAAGTAAATAGAGCTTTAGCAGAAGTTCAGCAAGGAAAAACAAACGATATTGGAAAATTGTTTGATGACCTTTAAGACTACAGAACTTTTCGACAAACAAGCCAAAAAATTAAGTAAAAAATATAGAAACCTCAAAAATGATTTGAAGTCACTTATTGGTGACTTTGAATCTCTTCATCAATCTTCTACCTCTATTCAAAAAAATCTTTATAAAATACGATTGGCTAATAGTAGTAAAAACAAAGGCAAAAGTGCTGGTTACAGAATATACTACTACATTCAACTTGAAGAGACTACTTACCTTTTGACCATTTATGATAAATCCGAGGTTGAGATGATAGATGAAGAGTTGTTAATGGATTTGATTGAGAATTTATAGGATGCTGTTTTCAACGCACCGTTAAATTTCACAGATTACACGGACACACCTACGGTAATTTTGATATAATAATTGTTTAAATATTAAAAGGAGCAATCTTTGAGCATAGAAAAACTCATAATCCAAGGTGAAAACAAAAGAGTAGAGTTCAAAGAGCAACTCCCTAAAAACGACAGTATTGTTAAAACCATTATCTCTTTTTCAAATACCTCTGGTGGAAAGCTTATTGTTGGAGTCAATGACAACAAAGAAGTAGTTGGTGTTTCCGATGAAAATATATTTGAACTTCAAGACAAACTCTCTTCTCTTATTTTTGACAGCTGTTACCCCAATATTTTACCTGAAATCTATACCCTTAATGTAGATGGAAAACTGCTTTTGGTTATAGAGGTTTTTAGAGGAAACTTACTGCCCTATTATCTGAAAAAAGAGGGTAAAAACAACGGAACATACATTAGAGTTGGGGCGACCAATAGAAAAGCTAGTTTTGATAATATAGTAGAGTTGGAGAGACAGAGACGTAATATTAGTTTTGATGAAGAACCAAATTATGAAGTAGCGTTGTCG
>Ga0256832_1001465_pt1 | contig 15963 bp, 10 predicted proteins | sample 134614metaG_FD_190534 | JGI IMG/M metagenome (GOLD analysis project Ga0256832, IMG submission 190534) | Hydrothermal vent microbial communities from Lau Basin, Pacific Ocean - 134-614 | ecosystem: Environmental > Aquatic > Marine > Hydrothermal vents | place: Pacific Ocean: Lau Basin | collected...
AGTATTTAGTATTCAAATTGGAACAGGAACGGTGCTCGAAGGGGATTTAACAGTGGTAGATTGGGGGATTGATTCCTATTATATCAAAGTAGATATGGATCCAAACGGTGGAACAGATTATATAAACATGGGCGTTAATCAGCTACTTTCTGTGCCTTACGCTCTTTATGCCCAAAAATCCGGTACTGGAGGAGGGGGCGATGCCGATGCCGACCCTACTAATGAAATTCAAGTTCTCTCACTAAACGGGACGCAAATCAGCCTTTCCAACGGCGGGGGCACCATCAACCTGCCGACGGGCACAACGGATACCGACGATCAAACACTATCCTTAAACGGAACAATCCTCTCCATTGACGACGGTAATTCTGTTGATTTGGCAAGCCTTCCCGATGCCGTGAATGATGCCGATGCAGATCCCAATAATGAAATTCAAACCATCACGCTAAACGGGACGCAAATCAGCCTTTCCAACGGTGGAGGCACCATCAGCCTACCGACGGGCACAACGGATACCGACGATCAAACACTTTCTTTAAACGGAACAACCTTATCTATCGACGACGGTAATTCTGTTGATTTGGCAAGCCTGCAAGATGGCGTGGATGATGCAGATGCAGATCCCAATAACGAAATTCAGACCATCACGCTGAACGGGACTCAAATCAGCCTTTCCAACGGTGGAGGCACCATCAACCTGCCGACGGGCACGACGGATACCGATGATCAAACACTTTCTTTAAACGGAACAACCTTATCCATCGACGACGGTAATTCTGTTGATTTGGCAAGTCTGCAAGACGGTGTGAATGATGCAGATGCAGATCCCAATAACGAAATTCAGACCATTACACTGAATGGGACTCAAATCAGCCTTTCCAATGGTGGGGGAACTATCGACTTGCCCGAGAACACACCAGATACCGATGATCAAACACTTTCTTTAAACGGAACAACCTTATCCATCGACGACGGTAATTCTGTTGATTTGGCAAGCCTACCCGATGCAGTAAATGATGCCGATGCAGACCCTACCAATGAAATCCAATTATTAAGTAAAGCAGGTTCGACCGTATCCCTGAGTAACGGCGGAGGATCATTCGTTGACGAGGTAAATGATGCCGACAATGACCCCAATAATGAAATTCAAACGATTGCAATCAATGGTAATGAAATAACATTGTCCAATGGAGGAGGAAATATAAATTTGCCGCCTCCAACTATTGATACCGATGACCAAACATTATCATTGAATGGGACTACATTGTCCATTGAGTCGGGAAACACCGTTGAACTTTCGAGCCTACAAGATGGGGTCACCGATGCTGATGCAGACCCTTCGAATGAACTTCAGGCATTGAGCTTAACAAATAATGAACTTAGTATTTCAGGAGGAAATGCAGTTGATTTGACAAGTATTGCAAGCCCGTGGATTCCCACAGGTGATGGAATATCCTATGTAACAGGCATCACTAATACGGGATTAATTCAGGCGACTGAGGTAAAATCAGTTGGATTAGATAAATTTTCGAGTTTTAATTCCGATAGAATAACAGTCAAAAATACATTTGCAAACGTGACATCTACCTTGGAGAGTCATCAGTTGGAATTTTTAACAGGATTAAATTCCACGTATTTGCAAGCGGCATCCCTATCCATGTCCGGAGCCGAAAATTCTGTACTAACAGATCATGACTTAAATTTCATTAATACTTCGGGCAATAGTTCAACTTTAAACGCTATGGGGATAGCTGGTGAGGATTTGATAAATGATGCAGGGTTCTCTTTAGATGCAACAAGCGGACTAAATCTTCACGGGTACGGTATGACTATGGAGTGGGGCTACTATGGAATGGCGTATGTCGATGATTGGAACAATTCCCGTACCTATCTTTATCCGGGGCAAATCTCATTTGGTGATCCTTTCTTGGGCGATCTGCACACAGCAACGATGACCAATTCGCACCTTACTTTTTGGGGGACAGATGTACATTGCAATTTGAATGAAAATCAATTATACTTTTATGGTCCCTCCTCACAATTTAGGTTAAAATTAGAATCTACGGATCGGGGTGAGATTCATTTGTACAACCCCAACGTTAAGGAAACAGCCATTCTAAGTTCTGATGAAGATGCGAATACCGGATATTTGAAGTTGAAGAGCGATAACGGCAATACGACCATCTCTTTATCGCACTTAGACAACTACGCTGCTAATGGGTATATAGCCGCCAAGTCAGGCGGTTTAGAAAAGGCTGTACTCTACGCTGGTTCTACCGGTACCGGACGATTGCGATTACGAGGAACAAATTCGACGACGAATGTATTACTTACAGCCCCAAGCTACAATAGCAACAATGGTTATATGGCGGTATATGACTGGCAGGATAATCTACAGGCGGGCATATATGTTAACTCAAGCGGAGATGGTGTTATATTTGGAGATATTAAAAATTTCCGAATGGATCATCCACGCAAACCCGGGAAAGAAATATGGTACGCCAGCTTGGAGGGGCCGGAGGCAGGTGCTTACGAAAGAGGGACGGCTACACTTGAAAACGGAGAATTATTTGTAAAATTTTCAGAACATTTTGGATTGGTGGGCAATTATGAGACCATGACGGTATCCCTTACGCCACTCTCCGCAGATACTTACGGCTTGGCTGTAGTTGAAAAAACAGCAACAGGTTTTAAAGTTAAAGAATTAGCGGGTGGCACCGGCAACTTTTCATTTGACTGGGAAGTAAAATGTGTCCGAAAAGGCTATGAACATTATAAAGTTATTCGGGACAAGGGGGAAGAAGACCCTGTGAGTGAGGATAAAAAACAATAATTTGGATAAGTGATTATTGATTATTTATGGCAAAAGCACCTCTTGTATTATTACGAGAGGTGCTTTTTTAATTGTTGTGAAGAGTTCTTTAATAGTATCCATTTATTAGTAATATGAAAAGTTGTTCGTCAACAAAAAAGGACATTGCCATACCAAATTTGTATAGCACAGTTTAATGAGTACTCCCCTCCGGTACTCATATTTTCAATAGTGCCTTATTTATAAGTAAGTGTTCAAATTAAATCACCTATAAACTTGCACTATCTTTTAGCCTAACTCTGCGTTGCAAAAATCCTTACGTAGCTTTGGCTATGCGCGGTTTTTGCGCCTTGATTTAGGCTAAAATCTAACGCAATTTTATGATGACCTAATTTTGACCACTTACTTATTGAATTAGCCCACAGCCTAATGAACCAAAATTTTCGATTCAAACAACCGGAGTAATACCGGTAAATATTGTCGAAAATCAGTATTGTGCAGAGCCACGTCTTCCCTGACTCCATCATGTATTAATTCGAGCCGGGCCAACGATTCTTCTATTGATTGCATCCCAAAAACGCTCTCTATCCTTTTTTTGAGAAATTCAGGAAAAACAGACGAAGTCATCTGGTTTTTTTGACCTCTACCAACTATTTTTTTCAGCAATTGGGCTACTAAGATGTATCCAATCATGATCGGGTTGAAGAAGAACTTAGAAACTCTGATGTCATGAATATGAATAGCCTGTACCGAATCAAATGGAATGGAGGTGTTTTTTAAGGAAATAATACGTTTGTTAAAATCGAAAACAAAAGGGTCTGTGCTTAATGAAGCCGATTGGCTAAGATTAGCAGCAGGCGCCGTCCACTGCGAGCAAATATCCTTACAGGCAATATAGGCCAATCTGGAACGGGCTGTTTTTGTCCGGTCATTTTCGTTGGGATAATAGCCATATTGATTTCGCAATCCGGAATTAAGTTTTGATGGCTTTACACCTTCGGAAATTTCAAAGCGTTCCTTAATTTGGTCAAAAAAATCATTCAAGTCCTCAGGTGAAATAAGCTGATTGAATGCAGGGGTCAAAATAATGCGTCCCCCTTCCAAATCAAGTATTTTGCCGCCCAATGAAATACCTCGCAATTGAGAATAGGGGATGGTAAGGGAAGAACTGCCCGGCATCAGCGGTTCTCGTAACGACTTGATGATTTTTGCAATAAAACCCAACCCGACTTTATTCTTGCTATCCGTAGGAGAAACAGCCAGTCCTTCCATCATTGATTGTAAGTAGGCGCCCATTCCCTGTTTATATTTCACTACGCCCTTTACTTGCATAAAGTCATGGTATAAAATCAAATAACCTTGCTGGAGCATCGTTTTGCTATCCTTTTTCGATTGGTTTGCATTATTGTTTCTATGGTTGGGAAATCGATTGAGCACATTTTTAATAAATCCAAAATAATCGCTCCCCAGAGCAACCTCCAGCCCTCCTTTTTCGGCCATTCCCGTCGGGATGGCCACCGAGCCATTTTTTAGAATTTGTTGTAATATTTTGTTACGGCTGTCAGTTGGGGCAATGCCCTTGCACTCTTTCCTCACCAGGTTTTTTTTCAATTCACCGGAAAATCCCTCTTTTTCGATGAATGATTTTTTCATCAGGTCTTTCATCAAAACTGCAGGTGCGTAAGCCGGATCAATCAATAACAGTTTCTGACAATATTTGCCTGCCAATTCTTCTTCACCGGATTGATAATAACTATTCATAAGAAAGGTGAGCAATTCCATGTTGTACGGATCTCCAAAACCACGCAACATGAATTCAGCCTCCTTTCTTGCTTTTTCGATTTGGCCGATTTCATTGTAAAAATAAATCTGATCTATTCGGGGAATGGTAGGAGCATATCCCTGGTTTTTTTCCTGCGCTTCAAGCAGACCGGTTAACATTTCATTTCTTTTATTTCCCGGGAAGGCATTTAGAATTTTGCGAACCGGTATTGAGCGAACCTGCTTCCTTCTCCTAAATCTTTTTGTATAATACCGGTAGATTAAATAAACCAGACCTCCCCAAACCAAAACTTTCACTATCCAACTCATTCGGTAGAGAACAAAAACACATGCCAACAAAAAGATAATACCGAGGCATCCCCACGCTTCGGCACCGGGATGTTTATCCGTACTATCCAGCATTCTGTTTAGAGATAACCTCCACGATTTGCCGACGAGCCGTTCCAGTTTTTTCCACTCTTTCATAGCTTGCTGTTCGCTCATCACCTTTTGTGCTTGCCGTCCCGGTTCCAATTCAGACAGGATTTCTTCAAAGTTCTGGTAGCGGTCGGCAGGTTTTTTTCCCAAACATTTAATAATCATCAGGCTTAATTCGAGCGGAATGCCGGGGTTGACCTGATGTGGAGGCACAGGTTTTTTAATCAGTACTTCCCGATACAAATCTTTGATCTCTTTTGCCTCAAAGGGAAGGTTGTTGGTACACCATTTATACAATGTAACACCAAATGCCCAAATATCGGCTTGGGTACTTATCCGCCCTGTCAATTGTTCCGGTGACATAAAGGCATAACTACCTTCGATAGATTTATAAAGTGGATTATAGGTGATTTTGGAGGCTGAACCAAAGTCCAGAATTTTCACTTCACCGCTTGTGGACAGCATCACATTGGATGGTTTAATGTCTCTGTGGACGAGCCCGGTTTTATGGGCATAATCAAGTCCGGCGGCGAATTGGGAAACGATTTGCAGGAGTTGTTTTTTTGAAAAGGATTCAATGTTATTGGCTGTTAGAATACTACCTTTCACATATTCAAGAATGACGTAAAATCGGTTGCCAAATTGCCCTCGTCCGAGCTCGTTGACGATATTGGGGTGTTCCAGTTGGCGTAAGATATTGTACTCCTGCAAGTCGTCTGCTCGTACAAAATCATAAAACAGTTTCATTACCTGTTCCTGTTCGTTTTTCACCACCAGCCATGCTTCGCCATAAGAACCGGCACCCAGTTTTTTTTCTAAAACAAAACCGTCAATTTGTATTCCTTTAGTTATGACTGTCATACGGATAAGGTTTTTATGTTAAACTCAACGGTATCAACCCGCAGTAAACCATCTTCTTCAACCTGCATTTGCTGAAGAACAGGTCGCTCCTGAAAAAAAGTGCCGTTGCTGCTCAAGAGGTCTTTGATATATGCTTTTCCATCTTCTATGAAGATTTGAGCATGTTTACGGGATACGTATTCATCCAGGATTACGATATCGCAATCGGGGCTTCTGCCGATGGTGGCTTCTTTTTCGACACGGAAAATATTTTCGCCGTTTTGCACTCTTCGGTCGGTGCTGCTCAGCTCAATGGCAAATACTTTTCCTTTTGTCCCTTCGGCTATTTTCTGAGTAGGCCGTTTTTTAGTAGCCTTCAAATTAAGCTCAGAACCAATTTTTTGTTTTGGTCTCTTTTTGGTTACTTCCATTTGGGTCGCCCTCACTCCATCCCTGAACAAAGCGATGACATGGGTGTCCGTTTCCAAATCGTTTATCAGGGAAAGGAGATTTGCTCTTAGTTTATTGACCAGCCGTGCCTCTTCTTCTGCACTTAACAAACCTGTGAGCGACTGTTGCCGGAGGTGTCGCTCTTGTGCCTGTAATTGCAGCGCCTGATTATAAAGTTCTCCTTCCACGCACTCCAGCTTTTCAGTGATACTGTTCAAAGTATCTTCCATTTTGTCTTTAGCCACCTGAGTACGGAGATAGGTGGTGAAATGGTCGAGGGTAGTCATGTCTTAATGTTTTAAAAAAATTAAAAAGCTTCTGAAAATACTTATTCCAAAAGACATTTGAGTTCCCTCGACATCTGTTCGGCGAGGGAACTCAATATTAAACTTATTTTCGGTTCTGGAAAATTCAGGGTTTTGAACGCCATACTTAACCAGGCGTTTTTTTAATATGGCAATAGTCCGGGTTTGTTGGTTTTCCTTACCTTCGATGGTTCGTTGCTTTTCCTGAATGACCTGCCGAGCTTCTTCCAACTGCTGTTTTTTGGTGAGGGTGCAGTTGGTTAGGGAAAAAAGGAGGAATAGGAGAGCGATACGCGAATTGTTCATTGATTATTGGTTTTTTGAGGTAATTCTTCCGGGACATGCGGATTATTCATATATGGCCACATATAACAATTTCCTGCCATATCCATTATTTTAACAACCTGTTGAAAGGCAATCATAGTAATTTGGAAGCTTTTTTGGGCATCTGCACTTTTGTGGTAAACAGTACTAATCCTGGCCCAATGTGCTGCAGATCCCATTTTTTTACTGATTTTATTCATGGAATCATAAACCCAGGAAGCTTCAGAAAAAATGATCTTATTTGGATTCTTATCACCACCATTGCTAGGTTTTTTTAAATGGTTGATAATATTATGAACTTCTCCTAATATTTCTTTTAACATCCTGACATTATCATTGGGGGCAGATGCATAAGCTCCTGTGACTCCAAACTGGGTCTTGTCCCTTTCTGCAAACCGAAGAGACTCTGTTATATGGTTTTCCAGCATGTCCAATTCGGAAGGCGAAAAGCAGTCAAATTGATCATAGCTTTTGGAGGCGGTTCTTGAGACATTAGTACATTTTGTCAGGAATAACCCTGTAAATATTAACATGAATAACGAAATAGAAAGTGATTTTTTCATAACTTATAATGTTTTATATTAATAAATTAAATAATTTAATGATTTTCTCTTCAAATTGTCTGACTTTTTCAGATTGTCGGTTCTTTTCAAGATCTTTCACCGCTTTGGCAAAACAGGCGTTTCTTCCCATCCCGTTTCTTACCATATTTCACACCTTAACTCTAAAATTACCCTACCGCACCACCAGTTCAATCTTCCCCTCCAGCACCTTCCCATCCTTCACTGTAATCCACTCTTCCGCCGGAGAGTACGTAAAAAAACTATCACCAAGTTTGCCTTTAAAGTCTGCAGTGAGTCGATATTTGCCGTTGAGGAGGTTTTTGAAAGTGAAGATGCCACTTTTGCCCTCAATGGTGTATTCATTGTAATATTCTCCATCGTCACTTTCGATTATGACGATTAAGGGAGAAGGTTCACTTGTTGTGTTTCTGACGGTTCCGGAGACATTTGTAAGGGTTGGACTTTCATAGGTAGCTGTTTTTATATGGAGCCTAGCAGTAACGGCTTTTGATTCAGTTGGTTTGGGGGAATTGGAATTGTGTTTTTTTGCTTTTGGTGAAGAAGCATTGTTTTGCTTTTTTTCTTTTGTCGGTAATTGGAGAATGGTATTCCAAGTTTTCTTCCAGTCGTTATACGATGCGATGTATGAGCCTATCTTGCCATCATTATTTATCCTGTACACTTCGCCCTGTCCGTTTCTTCTGTCGTAGAACAATACATGTCCATTGTTCCCGACTTTATATGGATAAATGATATCCCAAGATTTTCGCCAGGCGTTGTATGAAGCAACCATTGCGTTTATCTTGCCATCATTATTTATCCTGTACACTTCGCCCTGTCCGTTCCTTCTGTCGTAGAACAATACATATCCATTGTTCCCGATTTTATATGGATAAATGATATCCCAGGATTTTCGCCAGGCGTTGTATGAAGCAACCATTGCGCTTATCTTGCCATCATTATTTATCCTGTACACTTCGCCCTGCCCGTTCCTTCTGTCATAGAACAATACATATCCATTGTTCCCGATTTTATACGGATGAATGATATCCCAGGATTTTCGCCAGCTGTTGTATGAAGCAACCATTGAACTTATCCTGCCATCATTATTTATCCTGTACACTTCGCCCTGTCCGTTCCTTCTGTCATAGAACAATACATATCCATTGTTCCCGATTTTATATGGATGAATGATATCCCAGGATTTTCGCCAGCTGTTGTATGAAGCAACCATTGAACTTATCCTGCCATCATTATTTATCCTGTACACTTCGCCCTGTCCGTTCCTTCTGTCATAGAACAATACATATCCATTGTTCCCGATTTTATATGGATGAATGATATCCCAGGATTTTCGCCAGCCAGAGTATCTCAAATCGCTAATATCAAACACCCCGATGGTTCCATCGTCATTTACCCTGAAAGTTTCTGCGTGACCTACACCTCTATCATAAAAAAGCAGGTTTTTATTATTTTTAACTACAGGTAAAGGAAGTGACCTAAATAAAGTAGTTGAAACTTCAAAAGACCTACCAATAGACATTCCAAATCCCATTAATTTGTCATCAGAAAGCGATGGAAGAAAATAAACATCATAATTCTTACTAACCGTTTGCTTGGGAGGAATAGTCACGATACGTGAGTCAGGGAGTGATGCGCCGTACTGAGTCCACGAGTTGTGATGATTACTTTTCCACCACATTTTCCAAGGCAAGTTGGTAACTCTATTGTCTCCTTCATTGGTAAAGCTAATTTTTAGTCTTACATCATATGTATTTCCACCTCTACTCTCATATGAAATTAATTCAATATTACCTTTGACTTGAGCCGGCAATTTCTGAATTCCTAACATGATTAGGAAAAATATAATTATTGTGGGAAAAAGAGATACTATTGTAGATTCAATTAATTTTTTCATTGTAATAAATTTATTTGTAAGATTAGTAGATTTAAGCGCTTGCTGCTTGCTCTAAAAATTTTAGATACTCCTTTTGAGCCTGCGATCTATGGGCAATTTTGAATTGTGTAGTTGTTTTTGAAGTGATTTTTTTCCCACGCTTGCTAATTAATTCTAACTTATACTCTCCTGAAGGTAAGTCATAAAGCGTACCTGTACATTTGCCTCTGGAAACTTCTTTTCCATTCAACTTCCAAATTAAATTTTCTTCAGAAAGTTTTTCGCCCTTTGGGCTAAATTCATTACCACAATATGAAATGCCTTGATCGGCAGGAAAAACTTCATCAACGGCAGGAGTCAAAATGTAGCTGTAATTTGGAGGAATTTTACCACCTACCATTTTTTTGCTTACAGAGAAAGACGAACGAATCCCGTCGGTTGCAATCACTACAAAATGAAAAGATTTTCCCGAAGGAATACCCGCTATATCAAACGTGCCACTATTGTCTTCATAGTTTTTTATCAATGGATAAATGTGTTTTTTATCGACAACCATTGCTACATTGAACCATATTTTTCCCATACCTTTCGATTCCCAGATTAGTTGTACTTTGAAGTTATTGATGGTTGCATTTATCACCTTTACAAAAGGTCGGTTTCGAGAAATATTATTTTCATACAAAACAAAATCTCCTTTTCTAAACCGAAGGATGGCAGCCTTGGGATTCAAAGGAATGTAAGCGCACAACCGATGCCGTTTAATTGTAGTAGTTTCCGTTTCGCATTCCACTGCAAATCGAATAATCGGATGGGTTTGGTTAATCACAATTCCATCGTCTGTAAGTGTCTCTAAAACCAAAGATTTTTCTTTTTCCGAAAAATCATGATTGAAATCAGTGCGGTTGATTCTACCAACTTCCCATCCCGGAATAAAGCTAAACTCCAGATTATCGAAAAGGAAACCATTGAATTTTAAATATTTTTCATTTTTCATTTTTCACTTTTTAAGATTAAAAATTTAGGTTAATCATTCGTTCCCAGCTATCAGCTGAAGGCCATCTGTTTGTTCCATACCCCATAAAGTCGGTTGTGACTTGAGGGATGGTTTGGTTCCAATAAGGATCAAAAGCTACATCTTGAAGCCTTCCACCATTGGGATGATTATAAAATGGTCCCTCTGTACCACCAATATTAACATGCTTGAATCCTAAGGTATGAGATAATTCATGGGCTGTTTTTATTCTGACAATGGCATTAAAACCCAGACCATCACTATAAATGGCAGAAACGGCTGTATTTCCGGAACGACGAGCTATGCCCCTATTAACAATAGAAGTAAGCCCCACCCATTTTGCACCGTCATCATCCGGGCAATCAGCACCGGTCCATTCCCAAAGAGCTTCCCACCAGTCACAGTTATGTTTGTCCTCGAGATCGTACAAAAGGTCTTGTAAGGCATCGTCATCTTTGGAAAAATTTAGCCCGGTATTCCATGTCGCCTGCCATGCTGGCCCGATGTCAGTTGTTTTACTCGGTATTAAATCAAATCCTCTTAAAACGGTGAAACGACACTGATTTGCACTAGGCCTGGCCGAAAGAGAATTCACATGAGTCCCTTTAATTCTTACAAATCGAACCCTGAGCACTTCATTTTCAATCCAGGTTTGAGAAAGATATTCATCCTTCTGGTTGATGCTTCCACACACTTCATTAGTGAAAACCCTCAAGCGAATTCTTTTCGTCCCATCACACAAATCTGCCGGAATCCTAAAATTAAGTGTGTCGTTAGTTTGTTGACGGTCAATACTTCCTTTTGGACCTGCAATAATAAATGGATTTCCCATTGGGTTGGTAGGAGAAGTTCCGTTGATAGGATGGAGGGATCTGTAATATTTGTCCACCTCAACCTCTAAAACCCCAGAGACTCTGACCCTGTCTCTGGCAAAACCATTTCGGCTACAGGATATATATACTCTTGCTATTGTATCCTTGCCAGAAATCAACCGGACACTATTATTATTTGCACCATCTATCGAAAATTTTTGGATTCCCTGGGTAAATTCCACCCCTTCGATAGTAATCTCCGGAGGAACATTTATTTGGACTCGTTTCTGATCCAAATGAGCCCCACAAGTAGATTGAGCCCTTGCAGAAATATTAACATCCTGTGGAAACTGTTCATCCGGTAGAGTATAACTTATGCTTCCTACAGATGGTAAGTTTTCAAAAACCTTATTTTTCGGACCATGTTGAATATCAATACGAACGTTATTATGTGTCGCACTCCAATCAATGCTGATGGTTTCCCCAGGGGAAAAACACGGGTTTGGGGCATATTGATTATTGATTCGGAGGGAGACGTACGCAGTGTCCGATACGATTGGCAATTTATTCCCGGAACGATTCAAAGTAATCACTCTATCGCAAATGCGATCAATCCTAGCCAGGGTTTTCAACGAAATATCGCCTGTCCCGGCATTTTCAGGAACCACTACCTCAATTTCGGTATCCGTCCATCTTCTCGCATCAGTGTTTATTATCCCCGCCGCCACATGTTGGAAAATCACTTCACCCGTATTTCCAAAATTTCTTCCCCGGATGATGATGACATCGCCCGGACAAACATTGTTTGGAATAACACTTTCCATATAATAAGGCTCGACCGCAAAAGTGTCTCCCCCAAGTTTCTCGATGATTTCATGCAGGCAATTTATTCTTTCCAAATCGCAATTTGGTAATTCGGGCAATTGACAAGGCGATCTTGGAGGCTCATCTGCCGGTCCACAGATTCCATCGAAATTTTGAAACCTTCCAAGCAATTGACCTGGATTTCCTCCACGGAGTACCTTTATTGATTCCCGATAAAGATTGTTCATTCGGCCAAAGCCACAAAATCCATCTTCCAAATTCCGAAAATTTCTAACTAATTCAAATGAATTTCGGGAAGACATTAATGTGGCCACTCCAAGTGCTAGCACCCTGTTTTTTGTCAATAAACACGGATCAATTCGAGCGCCCCCGACACCTCCTATATCAGGAATTGGAAACGGTGATAACATCATGGAAATTGGCATGATTCCGGTATTGAAAGAAGTATTTTGAAAGCGGTCTTCTATGTTTTTAAAATAATTAATTGGAGAGACCTGAGTATTGGGCAGTCGCATTTTTTCCAATACGTCCCTAAATGTTTCTGCCGCTCCCGGTTGGTTCCCCAATACACCCCAAGTTAAATCCATGAGGTTTGGAACTCGTGCAATATTGGGTAAAGGGCATAATTCCCTCAATTCTGCAAGAGGAATCCTTGTGTCCGTATTGGGATTCAAAAGTTGGATAGCCATTTTGACTTGATCCAATTTTCTTTGCTCAAAAAATGAGCCCGACGAAGGCTCTAGCACAACGACATTTGGAGTATATCCTTCAAAAAGTTTCACGGGTACTTTTATATTGATAACTTTGACCATGAGATTGGTAAAAGTAGTAATCAATGGCGTTTTTTCGTCTTCCCCAAAAACCTTAATTTCTATTTTTTTAATTGGAGTTTTTGTCTTTATTAAATCCAAATCAATATAAAAATCTCCATCGTGGTTTGAGTAAGTTTCCGAAAAATGGTCTTTTTTGTTAGCGATGGAAACCACAATTTTAGCACCGGGCACAGGGTGCTTTCCCGACCGCAGTTTACCTTTTAATACTTTTTTCATTTCATTAAAGATTTTATTTTAGAGTATGTTTGCTATCCCCCATATTTAGTCTTGCCAAAGGTGATTTCTTCTCGTACCTTTTTTCTGCTTCTAGTACACTTCCGGACATCAAATTCCCATTCCTTTCGAGTAAAGGGGAAAAACGTACCATAATTTTTCGTTGTGCAGAAATTGGGTTAATAAAAACACAAGGATTAATAATGGCTATGCACAAAATGGTAAATAATTGTCGATTCATTATTGATGTTTTTTCGATTAGATGAATTTGGATTGATTTTCATTCCGCAAATAGCCATTTTTAGAGCTTTAATTCCTCTACCATTGTTCCAAAATCATATAAATATGTTCCAAGTCTGGGAAACAAATCTTTTGCGTTGTTTCAGGTGTAGTTTTAAAAATGCTAATGACCCGCTGCAAATCAATCATTTGTTCGTTCCATCTGGCGGGTATTCGAAGTTTTCTTCTGATGTCTCATACTCGTCGTTTCGAGCAATCGCTTCGCTTCACGCAGGGAGTGTTGCGGAGGTATTCGGTGGTACTCTGTACGATGAGTGCTTTGGTTTTTCGGTGCAATTGGGTGCGGCTCGTGGCCATGCTTAGGGGAAAAATGAAGAAAAATACCAGCGCCCCCAAGTTGCCCCGGGCGGCGCCGGCAATATGAAATGGTTCGTACAATTCCCCATCTAATGGGCAGTCTTCCGTTAATCCTGTTTCAGTATTTTTTGATAATAAGGCTGGCCTCCAGCGCGGACTTCCAAGAGGTAGCTGCCTGCCGGAAGTCTGCCAAGGTTCAACACACTTTGAAGTGGGTCTTTTGCGGAAAAGACAAGTTGGTCGAGCAGGTTGTAAACGCGGACAGACTCCACGACCTTACCTTTTTGGATTTCCACAAATAATTGGTCGTGAAATGGGTTGGGCCAGGTGTTCAAGCCGCTGTCTTCTTTTCCAAAATACACACTCCGGACAGGCGAGAACGCTGCCCTGCCATCGGTATCCATTTGCCGAAGGCGGTAATAATTGATACCCCCGAAAGGGGTTTTGTCCAAAAAGGAATAGTTGTGCGGTTCACTGGAAGTGCCATGGCCTTCTATAAAGGCGATGTTTTTCCATGCCCGTCCGTCTTTGCTTTTTTGGATTTCAAAGCCGTGGTTGTTGTTTTCGGATAAGGTGCGCCAGGTAAGGATTACCGCTCCATTTTTTTCCATGGCTGTAAAATCGACCAATTCAATCGGGAGTGGCGACATGGAAGGACCACAGCCCGTACATGCATCTCCCGCTCCGCCGCCGCCGCCTGAAAAGCTGGAAACCATAAATTCCGCAGCATTATCATTATAGTAGCTTATATAGGACCAGGTAGCGGGATTGGTGAAAAGACTGATTTGGCTGGGAGTGGCGTTAATATGTTCATTGCCGGTCGGGTCGGGATTGAGACCGGTTTCTAATTTGTAGAACACAAGATCAGTATGGTCTGTTACTGTGGTCGGAGTGGCATTCATTACATCGTTAAAATCGTCGTTGGTATAATAGAACCGAATGGGGACTCCTGTGGCTGGCTGAACATCCGGCGTTACTTCGAACCAGCGGTTCATCACATACCATCCATTTGGATTTGTCACGTAATTACTGCCTGTCATTGGCACATTTACGGCAGAAGAATTTGCGACCAACACCACGTCTGTCGGATTTAATTGCATAGTGGCATCTTTTTTTATAGCCAGCAATATGTATCCATAGTCGTAGCTGTAGTAATAAGTCCACCCGTCGGTGTCAGTACATTCGCTGTCGGCAGCTAGCATGCCTTCGCCTTGTTCAACGGCTGTTTCGGGAACCACATTCCCGCAGGGGCAATAGAAATCGATATAATCCATGCCGGCACATGTGGCAGGTTCTCCGGTTGGCTGCATAGTGACCGTATAATCATCGTCTGTCAGAAATGGCCCGAGGTGATAAGTGCCAAGGCTTAGACCGGATAAGGTTTGTACTACATTGTCATTCCCATCCCTGACTTCAATATCCACGCTTGTATATCCTCCTGAAGGACCCTCGCCCAAATCAATTATCATAAAATCAGCGAAAAACTGAGAGGTATTGCAATCTCCCTGATAACCAACAGCATACCCCTGTGGCGCCCTACAGTTGGGGCTTTTTGCACAAAGCTCGAAATCACCAAAATCGTCATTACCTACGTCCCAAACCCGGAAATAGAGGGTCTCGCCGACATTTCCGTAAAAGCGATTTCCAATCATCTCACTAGTGCAGCCCATTGAATACAGGTTTCCGCACACATTTGAAAATGCTTCGATAACATGCGATGGGAAATTGGAATTGGGGACTTGCAGAAAATCAATTTCCACCCAACCACTAAGCGACACCACCGCCGAAAACCAAATATCGAGGGGTGACTGGCCATCGTATTGGCATCCGGGATGAGGCAGGCCGGAGGCCGTAGCTCCGCTGTTGGAAACCGTGACCGTGGAGGTGCAGATACCGTCCGAGTTGATAGGAAGGGCAATGGCATTGCTGCAATCGTCGTTCACGGGCACCTGCTGAGTGCCTATGCACAGGTCAAAAGTAAAGTAGTCGCTGCCGGAATTGATGGCGCTGACTCCTTCTTTGAATATTTTGATATAGTACGTAGCGCCAATGGACAGCCCGGAAAGGGTATGCAGGCTAATGAAGTTGGTCAGGTCGCAATAGATAGCTGACCCAGACAGGCATGGACTGCCCCAAACCTCAAAATCGGGGCTTTTGAACAGCACTCCACTCTGGTCTTGCGTGTTGGAAAATTTAAGAACATGGATGGTCGAGGTGGCCGTAAAGGAATACCACACATCGGCATCATCCCCTTGGCTAGCGCAGGAAGTACCTGCCGTAG
>Ga0256832_1001466_pt1 | contig 15957 bp, 11 predicted proteins | sample 134614metaG_FD_190534 | JGI IMG/M metagenome (GOLD analysis project Ga0256832, IMG submission 190534) | Hydrothermal vent microbial communities from Lau Basin, Pacific Ocean - 134-614 | ecosystem: Environmental > Aquatic > Marine > Hydrothermal vents | place: Pacific Ocean: Lau Basin | collected...
CAGGACGCCATCGACATGGCTGGCCGCAACGACCTCATACTGGTCGCTCCTGGCGTGTACCGTGAAATGCTCATCATGTGGAAGCCTGTCCAGCTACAGGGCTGGGGAGAAGGTTCTACCCACATCGACGCCCTCAAGCGTACCGGCGCCCAGTTGCTGGCATGGCGGGCCAGGGTCAGTGATCTGGTTGACAGCGGCGCTGTGAGTCTGGTGCCGGGGCAGGGTACCGGAACCGGAGGCATCGAACCTGCGCTGTTGTTTGCGGAAGAAGGCGCTGGGGTGCTGGTGCTGGCTTCCCGGCGGGGCAGGAATGCTTTTGGGCGACGCCATAATCGTCGTGCCCGTATCGATGGTTTCACCATATCCGGCGCGGATACGGGAGGTGGCGTGGTAGTGAACGGCTATGCCAACTACCTGGTCATTTCCAATAACCGCATCATCAACAACACGGGATTCTATGGTGGCGGCATCCGTGTGGGCCATCCTTTCGCCATAGAGAAACGCCGTAACAGGATTCGCCATACCGATGCCCATAACGGTTGGGTCAAGATTCGTTACAACCAGGTCCTGCAGAACGGTGGTCTTACCGGTGCTGGTGGAGGCATTGCCATGTACACGGGTTCCGATGATTACCGGATCAAGGGGAACTTCGTCTGCGGCAACTTCACCATGGCAGACGGCGCAGGCATCGCTCACCAGGGCCGCAGTGAAAACGGTGTCATTGCGGACAATCGCATCCTGTTCAATGAAAACTTCAACCAGGGCACCACGGTAAATGGTGGTGGTGTACTGATATCAGGCGCCCCGGCACTGGGCTGCAAGAAACCAGCCTGCCAGGGCAACGCCAGGCTGCGGCTCACGGAGGGCAGCGGGTCTGTCACCGTGGCAAGAAACCTGATCCAGGGTAACGCTGCCGGCGCGGGAGACGGGGGTGGTATCCGGATCTACCAGGCGAATGGTCAGGACCTGGTGAACTTCAAGCGTGGCGGATTCACCCGTCCCAGGTTCTGGCACAAAGTTACCATGGAGAACAATATCATCGTGAACAACGTGGCCGGGCTGGCGGGAGCCGGAGTATCTCTCCAGGATGCCCTGAAGACACGCCTAAAGCACAACACCATCGCCAACAACGACAATGCTTCCGTGGCCGGGGAGGCGTTTCCGCCCAACTCGCCCGATATGTCCGATGCCCAGCCTGGTGCCGGCGTGGCCTCCCGCATCCATACCCAGGATCTCATGGCCTTCCTTCCGCCCAATGAGCCCCTGTATTCGGATCCCATCATGGAAAACAACATTATCTGGCAGAACAGGAAGTTCTACTGGAAAAGCGAGTCGCAGACCATATTCGGACTTTGCCCTGATATCGGTGGCGGCATAGCCGGTCTAAATTGCGGCAGCAACCTTCCGGTGTACGACGACCTGGCGGTACTGGGCGTGGCGGAAAGTCTCAACTGCAATGGTTGCCTGCTCACGGGTGGCCCGGATCCCGCCTTCGTTGCCGAGTATGTCAATGGCAACCGTCAGTCCACCATCTTCCTGCCGGAGTCCAAGACAGCCATTCAGGCGCCTCCTGCCCTGGATGAAGGCGGAAACTTCATTCGCCTGCGATTCGGTCCCCTGACCCAGACGCTGATGGATGGCGTCACCCTGCGGGGTGACTACCACATCCAGCCCGTTTCTCCGGCGAGGGACGCAGGCGGGGATGCGGGCATCGAAGATGACTTTGATGGCCAGTACCGTCCCCAGGGGGCAGCGCCCGATATCGGGGCAGACGAGGTGTGGCCATGAGATGTGGTGTGGCACGGTCGGGCGGTGCAGTGATGACCGCTGGAAAAGGAAAAGTTACGAGGACGCAGACATGAAAAGCAGAAACATACCACGGTTGGCAGCCACCATGATGGTGGTCCTGGCGCAGGGCGTGGACGACCTGCTGGCAGACGTGCTGGTGCAATGCCCTGGAGATGCCGATGGTGATGCCATTGTCGATAGCGCTGGCTCTGATGTGAAATGCATGCATCTGGGTGCCGGAGATGGTTACGCCACCATGGCGGATGGAACGACCAGTTATATCTTCGGCTTTTCGGACCTGACCGGATTGCCCACCATTACCCAGGCAGACAAGGAAAAAGCCCTGCAGGCGGGAATGGTGGCCTCGGAATGGCCGGCACCCACTATCGAACTGCAGGAGGGACAGGAATTCTATCTTACCCTCACCAATATCGGCATGATGATTCGGCCGGACCTGTTCGATCCGCACACGGTGCATTTTCATGGCTTTCCGGAAGCCGCCTATGTGTTTGATGGTGTGCCGGATGCCTCCATTGCAATCAACATGGGAAGTAGCCTGAGTTATTACTACAAGCTCAATGATCCAGGCACCTATATGTACCACTGCCATGTGGAAGCTACAGAGCATATGCAGATGGGGATGTTGGGCAACCTCTATGTGAAACCCCTGCAGAACCAGTTGCCGGATCTCACCGACCTGTCCGGGTTCACCCATCGAACAGGATACCAGTACGCATATAACGATGGTGACGGTTCGACCTACTATGACGTGGAATATCCCATACAGATCGGTTCTTTCGACAGCGACTTTCATAATGCCAACGAAACCGTGCAACCCCTGCCTTTCGCGGATATGCAGGACAACTATCCCATGCTCAATGGAAGAGGTTATCCAGACACGATTGATCCCAGAACCGATGATTTTCCTCCGGCCATTGGAAGTGGTGGCGGGCCGGGAAATCCCATAGTGCCAACCTCCCAGCCTGTGAGTTCCCTGATTACGGCCAATGCGGGAGAAACCATACTGTTGCGCATTTCCAACCTGAACATCACACGTTTTTACACCCTGCAAAGCCTGGGGATTCCCATGCGCGTGGTCGGCAAGGATGCCAAGTTGCTTCGGGGGCCCACCGGGATCGATCTGACCTACCTGACCAACTCGGTGTACCTAGGCGGGGGAGAGTCCTATGACGTGCTGCTGGATGTTCCGTCGGATGCCTCCGGGGAAATCTTCTACCTGTATACATCAAACCTGAATTACCTGGCCAACGACACGGAAGCGTTCGGCGGGATGATGACGGAAATACGAATCAACTAGAGGGCCGTAGGGAGTGAATATCATGGACAACATCAAGAAACACACCGGGCTGGCGGGTCTTGTCATGGTGCTGATGGCCGGGGTGCAGCCAGTACAGGCGGCCATCGACGGCATCACCGGCCCCGTGTTCAATCTTACCGCAAAGGTGGACAGCATCAGTACGGCTGATGGCGGAAGCCTGTTGATATGGGGTTATTCCGATGACGACAACAAGGCGGGGTTTGGAACCCGGGCCCAGTACCCGGGACCCACCCTGATAGTCAACCAGGGTGATACGGTAACCGTGAATCTCCGGAACAGCCTCTCGGTGGTCGCCGGAGCCGTTCCGCCAGTGTCCATGGTCTTTCCCGGCCAGGAAGTGACGGCTGCCTGCGTGACGCCAGGGACGGATGGCTGTCCTCAAGGCGTACTGACCCTGGAGGCCGAAAACGACGGCGATGTGGTCAGCTACAGTTTCGTTGCATCCAAGCCCGGAACTTACGCCTATTACAGCGGCACGGATCAGGCCCTGCAGATAGAGATGGGCCTTACCGGCGCCTTGATCGTCCGCCCCGCGGCCACCGGGCAGGCCTACGAGCATGCTGATTCCTCCTATGACTACGAATACCTGTTTCTGGTGACAGAAATGGATCCGCGCATTCACTATGCCGTCTCATCCAGCGGCCCTGGCGCGCCAGAGATCGACGCCTATCTGGACAACTACAGGCCCAACTATTGGTTCTTCAATGGGCGCACGGCACCTGACAACTTCAATGAGGCTTACGTCAGCTGGTTGCCCACGCAGCCCTATAACCTGGTGCCGCGCATGCATCCGGGAGACCGGCTGCTGATGCGGGTGGTCAATGGCGGGCGGGACACCCATCCTTTTCATCATCATGGAAACCATTCCCGAATCATTGCCCGGGACGGGAGGATGCTGTCAAGCATTCCCGGGGTTTCCGGCGCAGACGTATCCACCGAGGTGTTCACCATACCCATGGTTCCGGGAGAAACGGTGGATGCCATATTCGAATGGACGGGCAAGGGCCTGAACTGGGATATCTACGGCGGCACGGATGTCAACCTGCCTCATACCTGTAACGGCAAACCCGTTGGGGCGCCCCAGGATCCCGGCGCGCCTGATTTCGACCCGGTTACCCGGGAATACTGCCCGGATCATGGGAAACCCTTTCCGGTGGTGCTGCCCGAGCAACTGGATCTCGGTTTCGGCGGATGGTGGGGTGGAAGCCCCTACCTGGGGCTGACGGATTCCCTGCCTCCGGGTGAAGGCGGCCTCAATCCCAATGGCGCCTTCATCTACATGTGGCACTCCCACACGGAGCGGGAGCTGACCAACTACGATATTTTCCCGGGCGGCATGCTGACCATGCTGGTGATAGAAGCGCCTGGCGTGCCCATTGATTGAGCACAGGAGAGAAGACATGAACCACAAGCCATGGAAAACGCATCAAACCAGTGTGGCGTTGCTGACGCTCAGTGTACTGCCTTCCACCTCCTTCAGTCTGGACCTTATGGCCGTCGAGTCATTGTGGAATCCTCCGGATGGCGGGGAGCCCATACTGATGTGGGGGTTCGCCGAGGACACCGGGGACTGTGCCACCGCGCCCCCTCTGTGGAATGTCGGGCCGGAGTTGAATGCCGCCCCCGGAGGGACGCTGGTGGTGAATCTGAGGAATTGCCTTGCGGAAGGCGTCTCCCTGGTCATTCCCGGTCAGCGCGCCAGCTTTTCACCGGTCGTGGTGACAGATGAACAGGGCAGACCCAGGGTAACGTCCTTTACCCACGAGGCGCCGCCGAGCGGTGGAGTGGCCACCTACACCTGGACCAACATACGCCCGGGAACCTATCTCTACCAGAGTGGCAGTCACCCGGCCAAACAGGTGCAAATGGGCCTGTATGGTCCCATGAAGTCCGGTAGTTATGCCGGAACCAGTGCGGATGTCACGCTACTGTATAGCGAAATCGACCCCGAGCTGCACAAACCGCCGGCGGCGGCCACGCCTCGTGGCTATCATCCCAGGTATTTCCTGGTGAATGGTTCGGCCACCCAGCCCGCATTACCCGCTGGGGATCTGAATCTGCCTACCATGATCAGGATGTTGAATGCCGGCCTTGATTTCCATGTGCCGGCGCTGAACAGCGGTTATTTCGATATCATTGCAGAAGACGGCAATCCCTATCCCTTTCCGAGAAAACAGTACTCGGCTTTCCTGCCCGCGGGAAAGACCCTGGAAGCCATGTGGCAGCCGGATTCGGCCGGCATGCATGTCGTCTATGACAGGCAGCTGAGTTCCGCCAGGGTTGCCCTGGGTGTCGATGTGCCCGTCGCGGTGGCCGACGCCTACGTCGGTGACGAGGGGGTAAACCTCAGCGTCACCGCGCCCGGTGTACTGGGCAACGATGTTGGCGCCGGGCTTTCCGCCACCCTGGTGAGCGGCCCGTCCAATGGGCAGCTAAGCGGTGCGGGACTGATGCCGGACGGTTCTTTCGAGTATGTGCCCGACAGCGGTTATTTTGGTATCGACAGTTTTGAATACCGTGCATCTCCCAATGGCAATACGGCAGTGGTCACCGTCCTGGTTCGCCCGGCCAATGCCCTGCCCGTGGCGGTGGATGACAGCTTCTCCTTTTTCGGTGTGCCGGGCGGGACGCCGGTCAATGCGCCGGCCCCCGGGGTGATGGCCAATGACAGCGATCCCGACAGCAGCCTGACGGTCGATACCACGCCCGTGGTACAGACCCAGTTTGGTTCCCTGGTTCTCAATGCCGACGGTTCATTCCAGTACACGCCCACACAGACGCCGGTGATGGACAGCTTCATCTACCGGGTGACGGATGGGAACAGTTCCGCCCATGCCGAAGTCACCATCAAGGTAACGGAGCCCAATACCGCGCCCACGGCTGTGGCTGATTACGTGATCGTGGGCATGGGACTGGGCGCGGCAGTAAACCTTGTGGACAACGATGTCGATGCGGAGAACAACTTGCGCGATCACAATGGCAATGTTCAGCCCAGCCAGATATCCATTACCACCGGCGGAACAAGCTTCCGGGGAGGCGTGGTCACTCCCATGGTCAATGGCGCCATATACACGCCGCCACCAGGTTTCCGCGGCATAGACTATTTCCGTTACGCCGTTACGGACAACCCGGATGATGACCTCCTCAATCCACCTGCGGGTCTTGTTTCCAATGAGGTGTATGTATGGATAAAGGTCAAGTGATGACTGCTGGATGCAGAAGTCTGCTCATGGCTGGTGCCGCTGTCTGGATGATAGCGGTGGGCAGCGTGGAGGCCGCGGTGTCCAGTGAAGCGCAGTTTCGGGTGGAACGTGGGAGCGTGGAGCGGGACAGGGCAAACCCCAGCCCCACCTCGTACAGGCAGCCTGGCGGCAAAGCGCAACCGACGGATATTGTGAGGTCGGCTGAAAAAAACGGGGCAATGAGCTTCAGTATGGCGGATTGGCGTACCGACGCTCTGTTGGCCAAGAAATGGGGAATCCGCTTGCTGCCCCTGCGCAGCACCGCGGCCGGCAATATGCTGGATTTCCGCTACGAGGTGCTGGATGCCAGAAAATCCGCTCCGCTGTTCCGGCGGGAAACCAAGCCGTACCTGCTTCACCAGAGTAGCGGAAAGGTGTTGGCCGTGCCCAACACAGCCAAGGTTGGCCCCCTGCGCAATTCCGACACTCCCCGGGAAGGAAAGCACTACTGGATGTTTTTCAGGAACACTGGCCAGCTGGTGTCCAAGGGCGACAAGGTAACGGTCATCATTGGTGACTTCAGGGTGGAAGACATTGTGGTGGAATAGGGAAGTTGGGGTTTTCCTGGGCACGCTGTTGATGGCGCTTGTCGCACTTGGTTTTCCGCGGGGTGTGCGCGCCGTTGTCGAGGTGACTTCGGGGGCAGCTGCCTACCCGGCGGATCAGGCGCTGGCCCTTGGCAAGGCCATCTACCGGGAAGGCCGGCTGCCGGATGGTACGGAGGTGGAAGCGACTTTTGGCTCGGGGGTAAAGATTCCCGGGCCGGCCGCTGCCTGTGCCAACTGCCATAAGCGCAGCGGCTTGGGGTCGGTGGAAGGCAGCCAGATTGTGTGGCCGGTCAATGCCGGCTCTCTGTTTTCTCCAAGAAGAACTACGGGAGCCTGGCGGGCATCGGCGAGGGACAAGGGGCCCGGCTCGCCATCCCGCTGGCAGCTGCCTGCGCGGTTCGACAGCCCCGTGGCGCGTCCCGCCTATACCGATGAAACACTGGCGCGCATGATACGTACCGGGGTGGATGCCTCCGGCCGTCATGTTTCGGCTGCCATGCCCCGGTATGCTCTGGACGACGATGCCATGGCGCTGCTGCTGGCCTACCTCAGGCAGCTCTCTCCGGACAAGGTTTTCTCTCCCGGTGTTGATGACAAGAGCATCCGTTTTGCCGTGGTGGTGGATGCCAGGGTGCCGGCGGAAAAAAGTGCCGCCATGCTCGATGTGTTGAATGCCGTCACAGCGTCTCATAATACGCAAACCCGGCCGCACCTGCGGCGGGCCGCAAAAGGCCCTTTCTACAAGACAGAAGCCTATGGCGCCTACCGGCGGATTGAACTGGTGGTGTGGAAACTGGAGGGTGAGGAGGAGGGCTGGCGTGCCCAGCTGGAGGCTTACCTGAAACGGGAACCTGTGTTTGCGCTCCTCGGCGGAATCAGCACCTCGACCTGGCAACCCATACACCGCTTCTGCGAAGATCATGAGATTCCGGCAATTCTCCCTCTTACCGATGAACCTGTGGTTTCCGATAATGACTGGTACACCCTGTATTTCTCCCGGGGGAGTTACCAGGAAGGGGAAATCGCGGCCCGTTACCTTGCCCGGCAGATGGAAACGTCCGGTCGCGGGCTGTTCCAGGTTTATCGCGAAGGTACAACAGGGAAAAGCAGTGCCGCGGGGTTCAGCGATGCCTGGAAGTCCGTTGGACAGCAACCGGCGCGTGAGCTGGTGATTCCGGGAGACAGCGGCCTGTCCGCCACGCAGTGGCGAAAGCTGTTGCAGGAGGCCGGGGAGAGCCTGTTGCTCATGTGGTTGGAAGGCGAGGACCTGGTTCAGGCCATGTCCGTTCTGGATGCCCTGCACAAGGAGGGATGGCAGGCTGACGTCCTGGTTTCCTCACAAGCTTTCTCCCAGATGGAAAAGACGCTGTCTCCCCAGCTGAGGAAAAATCTCACTGTGGTATCCACCCACAGCCCTCCAGGGGAATTTCCCGCCAGGGAGCGGGTGCTCGAACGTTGGCTGGCCGTGCAGAGCATCAGCTATACGAACCGGGAAATCCAGGCAAAGATGTATTTTCTCGGCTGGCTTCTACCCGGCGTATTCAAGCACATGAGAGGCGAGTATTACCGGGACTATTTCATGGAAGGCTTCGAGATGATGGGAGACCAGTACCATGCCATTGCCGTGTACCCGAGATTGAGCTTTTCTCCAGGACAGCGCTATCTGGCCCATGGCGGTTACATCCTGCAACTGGCGCCGGGCTCCGGTTCCGGGTATCGGAAGGTGGTTGATTGGCAAGACGGTTATTGATGGACTCAAGGAGGGCAGGAGCAATGAACCTGAAAGGAAGATTTTTCATCGGCTGTAAAGTGTTGGTGCTTCCATTCGTACTCCAGTTTGTTGGAGGCCATATACTGTTGGCTGAAGACGTCTTGCCCGTGAAGGCAAGCTCTGCTGCGGTCCGGTCTGCCAGCGCCGAATACACGAAGCGTGTCCAGGCCCACCAGGTTCCGGCAGTAAAGCTTATCGATCAGTTTGGCCGACAGATGGATTTGCGGGAACTCATGTCGGAAGACAGGCCGGTCATGGTCAATTTCATCTTTACCAGCTGTCCCACCATATGCCCGGTGCTCACATCCAGTTTTGCCAGTGTACAGAAATCGCTGGATTCATCCGGAGCGATGAGACCAAGAATGATATCAATATCCATAGATCCTGCCTTTGATACCCCCGGCAGGCTCCTGGATTACTCCCGCCGTTATGGTGCAACGGATGACTGGTATTTTCTAACCGGGCATCAGGAAGACGTACTTAGGGTACTTCAGGCCTTTGATGCCTATCGGGGGGAGAAGATGAATCATACGCCCGTGATGTTTCTTCGGGGACGACCCGGGCAGTCGTGGGTTCGCCTGACCGGCTATCCCACGGTCGCGGAGCTTATCAGTGAATACCATGAATCCATCAAGCCATAGCAGGGTAGCGGCATGTGCAGCCCGCTTCCATGGGGGATATACATGATATTGGGTAAGTCCGGAGCGGGTTTTACCCCATAGGTTTTTTAACGGGCTTTGCCATATTTATTTGCAAGGAAATGCTATTCCATTGCCAGGCTGAGACATTTGCTGTTGTGTACGGTATTTGCCCCTTCATTCCAGGGGGGTGTGTCCAGAGCCGAAGAGATACTGGATCAGTATGAGTAACGACCTAATCAAAGGGGAAAAGTCATGGATCACAATATGCAGCGAAAGGTGATTGCCATCACAGGAGGTGTTTTTCTGGCTGGGGCAGGTGTAGGCCAGGCCCTGGCGGGCACCGTGCAGCACTGCAGCACTACGGCAATGGCCATTCCCGATCACAATCAGAATGAGCCCGGAATCCTGGTGGATACCATCAGTCTGGAGGGCAGCGAACTCATAAGTGATTTGCGGGTAAAGGTCAATGCAGATCATCCCTGGGTAGGTGATTTGAGAATAAAGCTCAGGCACAATGCCGGTCCTGAGGTCACCCTGATGAACAAGACAGGGCTTGATGGGCTGGGGGACTGCAATGCCTCGCAGATAGATGTGGAGTTTTCGGATAATGCCAGCTCCTCGGCAGAGAGTATCTGTCACATGGCGGGTGAAGCCGTATCCATTGTCGGAAGCATCACTCCTGTGGCTGCTGAGTTTCTCGGTGATTTCGATGAGGAAACTCTTGGCGGTGACTGGACGCTTACCGTGGAGGACAAGTTTCCCAGTGATGCCGGCATTCTGAATTCCTGGTGTCTCACCGCTACCGTAGCCGGCACCAATGGGCCGGCTGTGGTCTTTTCTCCTTCATCCGGGCTGGTTACTTCGGAGCCCGGCGGCAGTGTCGATGTGCGTGTGATGCTGGATCAGGCACCGTCGGCGGACGTGATACTCACTTTATCCTCCTCGGATACGGCGGAAGGAACCGTCACACCGGATACCCTGATTTTCACTCCGGCGAACTGGAATATCGAACAGGTCATCACCATTACCGGTGTCGAGGATATTGTCGATGACGGAGACAAGCCGTATGAAATCAGCGTGTCCCTCAGCAGCGCGGACACGGGCTATGGCTCGCTGGCAGTTCCATCCCTTGCTGTTACCAACCAGGACAACGATCCGATATACACGGAAGTGCCTGTGGGACACTGGGCTTATGAATGGATTCAGACCCTGACCAATACTGGAATCACGTCAGGCTGTGGAACGGGAATGTACTGTCCAGACAATGATGTTTCGCGCGCCGAGATGGCCGTGTTCCTGGGCCGATCCATGTATGGTGTCAACCAGCCGCCTCCAGCCCCGACGGGTACCGTGTTCTCGGATGTTCCTGTAACCTACTGGGCCGCTGATTTCATCGAGCGCCTTGCGGCCGACGGCGTGACCAACGGCTGCGGGGGAGGCATGTACTGTCCCGAAGTGGATGTGACCCGTGCCAGCATGGCGGTATTCCTGCTGCGGGCCAAATATGGCGCCAGCTACGAACCGCCGCTGGCGACAGGAACGCGGTTTGATGATGTACCTTCCGGTCACTGGGCTGCCGCATGGATCGAGCAGCTGGCAAAAGAAGGCATTACTTCCGGATGCAACGCCACCAGCTACTGTCCGGATAAAGAAGTCCAGCGGGATGCCATGGCGGTGTTCCTGGTGAAAACCTTCGATCTCTGAAGGAAAACCTAAAAGCCTCCAGGAGGCTGTGCGGCTGTCGCAACGCGGCAGCCGTTTTTTTGCCTGGTTCTGCGGGTGTCGATCAGAGCAGGGCGAGAACATAGACCGTTGCCAGCAGAATCTGCATGGCTGCAAAGGGCAGTGCCAGCCTGATGAAGCTGCCGAAGCCCAGCCTGATTTGGTACTTGTGAATGATGGTCACCGCCACCAGGGTAGACGCACTGCCTATGGGGGTGATGTTGCCGCCCAGGTTGGCGCCGAACACCACGGACCACCACAAGGAGGAGTCGCCCGGAATGCCCAGGCCGGCCAGTATTCTGGCCAGCATGGCGGCCAGGGGAATGTTGTCCGTTACCGAGCTGAATACGGAAGAAGAGACCAGCAGAGCCGCCGTGCCCAGGCTGCCCTGGCCATCGCCAATCAACCAGGCCACTCCCTGACCGATGAGATCCAGCACCTGGGCATGTTCCATGACGTTGATGACCACGAACAGGGACATGAAGAACAGGATCAGATCCCAGTCTATGGCCTGGTAAAACTCATTCACTTCGTGCTTGAAGCGCGCCAGCACCATGACTGCGAAGGCCATGGCCACGAAACCCATGCCCAGGTCCTTGATTACTGGGGTGATGGACGTGGTGGCAATGGCCAGGATGAAGGCTACCAGGGCTGCGGTGGCGAACCAGAAGAATCCCTGGCTGCGAATGCCATCCCGCTCGTCGAAACCCTGAATCAGCTCCGCTGCCTGTTCACGCTCCGAGGCTGATTTCAGGGAGTGGATGTCGAAGAGCCTGGCCCCCAGCAGCAGAGTGGCGATGGTGGCAATCAGCACATACGGACTGGCCTTTAGGAAGAAACTCACGAAGCTGATGCCGGCGGCGTTTCCCACGATGATGTTGGGCACGGAACTGATGAGAGTGAGCAGGCCGCCCACGTTGGTAAGCAGGCCCTCGATGAGCAGAAAGCCCAGGAGCTGCTTTTCCCGCCCCAGCTTGCTCAAGGATACGCCGGTGAGGGAGCCGACAATGATCATGGCCGTGACATTGTTAAGCACCGCCGAGAACAGCACCGTCATGGCGCCGTAGTACCAGAGCAGTTTCAGCGGGTCGCCGGCGGATGCCTTGGTGAGCTTGATGGCAATCCAGCTGAACAGGCCCGAGCGGGAGGTGACGTCCACGAACAGACTGGAGCCGATGATGATGGCGATGACTTCCCAGTCCACCGCCTCGATATAGACTGGCATGTGCAGGCGCTGGCCGCCGGGAATGATGACGTCGCCAAAGGGCATGAGACCGAATATGGAGGCCAGCAGCAGGCTGCCGATGGCGAAGACGCCCACGATGAGGGATTTCTTGGCGTGAAGTTTTTCCTCCATGGCCAGAGCCAGGATCATGGCGGCAAGTATGGCGGCGAACAGATAGGTGGTGCCGGCGGACATGGCGTGATGGGCGGTTTCCATATTCTTTCCCTTAACCCGAATGTTTCACCCGGGAACGTGATGATCGTACCGGGATCGGCGTTCAGGTGCGGATTTGCGATTGAATCAATAGCCCAAGCTATTGATGATTGAGCAAATACCGCAGATGGACGGCGAAACCGGTGCGAGGGCGCGTTCAGCGATGCGCGGTAACATTTTGTACTTTGCTAATATTCAATAATCCTTCATGAAATACAATAAGCTGGAATATTACTTCAGCGACCGAGTGAAATATTCGGGTTAAAGCATCAACAGGGGGATCTGACGCAGTTCCACGGCCAGGGGATAGGCCACGGAATGCATGGCGTGCTGACGTTCATCCTTGGCGCTGAGCACCAGCAGGTCCAGCTGTCGGGATTCGATCTGGTGATGGTATTCCTCCACCAGGTTTCCAAAAGTCACCAGTGAACGCACCTGAAGATGAGGGAACGCTGTTTTCAGCGCCTCGGCGCAGGAATGGAAATAGTCTTCCGGTTCCTTGAGCAATTGCTCTTTCAGGCGCTGTCGGGCCAATTCGGTGTCGATGACGTCGATCTTGGAGATGGCATCCATGTAGCGCTCGAAGATGAGCTGATCTTCCACATGGGAAAGATACAGATTGCCCCTTGGCTGGGAGAAAGCCACGGCGTAGTTGATCAGTCTGTCATTGACGGCAAGGAGGTCGGTGACCACCATGATTTCCGAGGTATCCTGAAAAGCGTGCTCCGCCGTGTAACCGGCTTCTGGATGGGGCAGCACCATGACCGGAACCTCGGTCTTCTGCAGCAGCACGTCCAGATGCTCTCCCAGGGAGTGGGGAAAGCGCCAGGCGCGGCTGTGCAGATTGCGATAGGTAATAATGAGGTCCGGGCTGTACTGGTCCACCCGTTCCAGCAATTCGGCGGTGGTGCTGAATTCGTTGCCCTGAACCATCAGGTATTCCGTGTGATTCACGCCCCTGGACTTGCGCAGAAAGCCCTCGATCTTCTGCTGGTAGGCCAGGGCCTGATCCCCCTGCAGGTCCGTGATCAAGAGTACGGAACGAATCGCCACGGCCTGATAGCTGTAGATTTCCTTCAGGGCGGAACGGAAAACGCTTTCGAACTGGTCAACCTGGGACAAAGGCCTGCTCCTTGGGTGGAAGAAATGAACAACGTATTATAGGTGGTCATGTAGGCCGTTGCAGAAAGGAACCGTCAGCCGGCGCTGGCGGTCTGAGGTATTCACTGACGATTATTCCATGACAGGTAATGGAGCTTGTGGCGGGCAATGAGGACTTTCGCTTTTCCCTGGCGGGATGGCTGCTGCTCGCCCTGGTGATTCATCTGCTGCTGATTTCCCGCTTGCCGCCGGATTTCTGGAGCAGGGAACAGGACTCGGTCATTTCCCCGCCCATTGCCGTGGTATTGACACGGCAGACACTGCCGCTCCCCGTCCAACCCGAGCCAGCAGCCTCGCAACCCGTGGTGGAGGAACCGACAGCATCCCCAGAGCCCGCGCCGGCACCGTCGGCACAGGAGTCGGTGGAACGGCCACAGCCCAAAAAGAAAGCCATGCCTGAACCCCGGGCAGAAACGCCGGCATCTCGTGCTGAACCGTCCCGGCCCCATCGGGTGGATCTGAACCGGTTGAAAGAAGTCGTCCGGAAGTATCGCCTGCCGGAGCATGACGGCCAGCCATTCACCCGCATGCTGCCGCCGGATATCAATGCGTCGGCTTTTTCCGCCAACACCGCGGCACGCAACAATGCACGTATTCAGGCGTATGACGGCCATGGCGGAGCGGAAGTGATCCGTGTGCGCCGATTTGGCAAGGAGGATCGTTGTTTTCTGGTACACCGTGTTGGTTTCGATGTGGAAAGAGAAGACTGGGACCCCGGCATGGAAACCATGGTGGGCTGGGGAGCGGAAGAGATAGCATGTGATTGAGACTGCGCACCCCATCTCATGGAACCGTCGTCCGTGGGTCGGACTTCAGCCCGACATGGCGCTATTGCGGCAGCACCTTCCGGTAATTCGACCACACGGGACTTTGTTCCGGGAAAAACTCCTCCAGGGTGGCGGCATAGCGGTCGAAGGGATTGGTGACGCGGCGAATTTTCCGGACGGTCGCTCGCGGCAGTCCGTGGGTGTTGAAGCGCAGGGTGAAGGGCACGGGGTAGTCGGTGCCGAACAGCAGTTTGTGATGCACTTGCTGTTGCCGGGACAGGTGTTCCAGAGCCCTGGCGCGCAAGGGGATGAGCAGGGCGGACAGGTCGCCATACAGGTTTTCCCGGGTTTCCAGCATTTCCAGTATGCGGTGGTAATCGGCGTCGAACCAGCGCGGGTTCCTCGACAGGTTGCGCCAGGGAAGTGCCAGGTGGTCGATCTGGCCCAGGCCCATGTGGGCGGCGATGACGGTGACCCCGCAGTCCAGGGGCAGGCGCAGCATGTCCGCACCCTCGTAGGCCCGCTTTGAGGCGATGGTCAGCTCGCTGCCCACGTGTACCACCAGGGGCAGTTTCAGAGCCGCCAGCTTTTCGTAGTAAGGGATGAGAGACTCGTCGTTCAGGTTCACCTCCCAGTAGTTCTGCAGGAACTTGGCGCCGCTACAGCCGGCCGCGGCATATTCCTCCAGGCGCTCAATGGCATCGGGCCGCAGGGGGTTGACGCTGAGAAAGGGAATGAACAGGCCGGGAAAACGACGGGCCACGCCCAGGACGTCAGTGGTGTCGGCGCATACCGTGCCGTCCCGGTGCAGCTCCCGGCCTTTGCGGTCCACTTTCGCGTCCACGGCGAACAGACAGGCCTGTTCAATGCGGGCAGAGGTCGCCACGGCATGAGCCATGGCCTGGACATAGGTTTCCCAGGGATGGTCTTTGAGGGCTTGGGGATCCACGCCCAGGCTGCGGGCGAACAAGGGGGCCGCCAGGCGGTCGAACAGCCGGTCGAAGCGCACCGCCGGGTTCAGCAAATGGGTGTGGATATCAACGGTCTTCACCGGATGCCTCCCGGGCGATCTGCCTGGCTGCGGAAAAGTCGTTCTTGCCGCTGCCCAGCTTGGGAATGGCTTCCACCTGCAGCAGCAGGGCGGGGCGGGCCAGGGTGTTCAGGGAAGATTGCCGGATCAGCGCCTGCAAGTCATCCTCGGTGATGCCGCCACTGTAGAGCAAAACCACTTTCTCCCCCTTCCTGCCATCGGGAATCGTGGTTGCGAGGATTTCCACGCCCTCGGGCAGCAGGGGATACAGGGCCGCCTCGATGCCGCCGAGGCTGACCATCTCTCCGCCGATTTTGGCGAACCGGGAGTAGCGGTCCACGATGGTGAGAAAACCGTCCTGATCCAGGTGGCCCTTGTCACCTGTCTTGTACCAGCGGTGGCCGTCCATCTCCACGATGACCTCGGCGGTCTTTTGCGGGTCTTTCAGATAGCCGAGCATCACCTGGGCGCCGCCGAACAGTATCAGGCCGTCTTCGCCAGTGGGCAGGG
>Ga0256832_1001467_pt1 | contig 15956 bp, 13 predicted proteins | sample 134614metaG_FD_190534 | JGI IMG/M metagenome (GOLD analysis project Ga0256832, IMG submission 190534) | Hydrothermal vent microbial communities from Lau Basin, Pacific Ocean - 134-614 | ecosystem: Environmental > Aquatic > Marine > Hydrothermal vents | place: Pacific Ocean: Lau Basin | collected...
ATCATGTCGTGACGAAGCTCCTCATTTTTTGTATCGTTACAGTTAATAATACGTGCAGGAACACCAACAGCAGTTGCACAGCAAGGTACATCTTTGACAACAACAGAGTTTGCCCCTATCTTGGCATTATCTCCAATAGTAATGTTTCCTAATACTTTAGCCCCTGCACCTATAACAACACTGTTTCCAACTGTTGGGTGACGTTTACCTGAAGAGGTGCTCACTCCTCCAAGTGTAACTTGTTGGTAGATAACCACATCGTTACCAATAATAGCTGTCTCTCCAATAACTACTCCTGCTGCATGGTCTATAAAGAGTCGCTCTCCAATTTGAGCTGCGGGGTGAATATCTACAGTAGTAACAAAACGGCTCAAGCCAGATATGAGTCTAGGAATAAAGCGTAACCCTCTTTTATAAAGAGAGTGTGCAACTCTATGAAAAAATAGAGCCCATAGACCAGGGTAGTTGAAAAAGATTTCAAAGACAGAGTGTAGAGCAGGGTCGTTTCGTTTAATATTACAAAAGTCCTCTTTTATTGTTCTAAAGATACTCAATTACTCTCCTATTTTATTTTTCATTATGTGCTTGTATAGTCTTAAGATAACTATTTTCGCTTAAATATAGATAGAGTTTCCCTAATAATTCTTGTTTTTGAGTAGAGTTGATAAGAGTTGAAGCTTCAATCTGCTGTTTTAGCCTTTTGTCTAAATAGTTTCTATCATAATCTAAGTCATCTAATACATCTATAATATTTTGAGACTCTATAAGATTTTCAATTAAAAAGTTACCATCTTTATCGAAGTTAACAACCACTTCTGTAGGGTGAGTAAAGAGGTTATGCCTCATACCTAAGACCTCTTGGTATGCTCCTGTTAAAAAGAAAGCTAAAAAGTACTCCTCTTTTTTTACATCTACATTATGTAAATAGAGTGGTATCTTCTCATCAAAGCTAATCTCACCATCGGAGTCACAGGTAATGTCCCAAAGTGTAGCAGGATTGGTTGGTGAGATATTTAGTTTGTCAATAGGCATCATTGGAAAGTGCTGTTGCAATCCCCAAAAATCAGCCAATGACTGAAAAGCAGAGAAGTTAACCAAGTAACGCTCTTGAATCTTGTTTTGTAGTCGTTGTAGTTCACTTGGAGCTATGTCGCTTAGTAGAACAATAGATTTTTTAATGATGAGGTTAACAAGTATCTCACAGTTAGAACGGTCTTCAAGGTCTATGTAGCCTAAATCAAACAGAGTCAAAAGGCTCTCCATGTGGTCAAGTGCATCGTGTAGATACTCTCGTGCATTTTGACAGTTTATTGAACTCCATAGCTCATATAGTTCAGCAATAAGAGGAGGGTTCTTCTCTTTGAGTCGTAGTGACTTCTCTTGATAGTCTTGGGAGAAGAGTTCTAGCACAGGAGCAATGAGCACAGAGTGAGAAGCAGCAATAAAACGCCCAGACTCTGTAAAGATGTCAGGTTCATCTATCTTTTTGTTTTTAGCTATCTCTTTAATCAAAAAGACAACATCGTTTGCAAACTCTACAAGGGTGTAGTTTACCTCTTTTGTCTGTTGATGTTGTGCATACTCTACAGCCAATCCTCCACCAATATTAATAGCACTAAGAGCAAAAGCTCCACGCTTTTTAAGGTCAGCATAGATATTTCCTGCCTCTCTTAGAGCCTTTTTTAGTGGGTTGATTTGTGACATTTGAGAGCCAATATGAAAATGAATCATCCAGAGTTGTTCAAGTAGATTATGTTTTTTTATAAGGTCATAAGCCTCTAAAAGCTCAGTAGAGGTAAGTCCAAACTTTGAGCTGTACCCACCACTCTTAGCCCAGATGCCAATGCCAGAGCTATGTAGCCTAATACGTACTCCTATCTTTGGAACAACTGCCATGTCAAACTCACGTTTAACTTCAATAATAGTCTCTAACTCTCCAAGCCCTTCAATAGTAATAGTAATATTATGTCCCATATTTGCCGCAATAAAACATAGAGAAATCATCTCTTTATCTTTAAAGCCATTAACTGTAATAGGAGCTCCAAGAGGAGTGTGTGTCATAGCAATAATAAGCTCTGCTTTGCTACCTGCCTCTAAGCCATAGTTATACTCTTTTGAGACCTCCATAAGTGAGTTAACAAAGTTTGGAAATTGGTTAACCTTTAGAGGAAATACTGCTTGAAAAGCTCCTTTGTAGTTGAACTCTTTTTTAGCACGATTAAACTCACCATAGAGAGTATCTATCTGCTTTTTAATTAGATGTGGAAAGCGAAGAAGAAGAGGACCTTTGTAGCCTCTATCTCTTACCTCTGAAGTAATCTCTAGCAAAGAGGGTTTTTTTGCATAGTTTATATTGACTGTGCTATTTTTTATAATAAAGTTTTCATCTCCCCAAATATCAATGCCATAATTTTTTTCCATATCTCCTCCTTTAAACCTGAGTTCGACGGAATATCATATCCACAAAAGCCTAAAAATAGGTAAGATTTTCAAAATCAAATTTGCAGGACTAGCCGTAGCTAATTCAAAAATTTTATTTTGGGAAGATTGCCTATTTTTAGGCTTCCCTACGGGTTTTACGAGGTTTCCCATATGCTTAGACAGATTTTTTTAGTGAAACTCCGCAACAAAGTGAGGACAATTAACTAGTTAGTCCTGCAAAAATCTGTCGTTGCCTATGCAGTGCTTTGCACTCTCTTTGAGAAAAACCTCGTAAAATTGTGGATATGGTATTCCGTCGAACTCAGGTTTTAAAATAAAAATATTATTATATCTAGTATATTTGTGTATAATTTTAAAAAGTAAAATTAGGATAGAGATGAAAAAAAATATTGTTGCTATTGATTTAGGTTCAAACAGTTTGCGAATTTTAAAGATGGATTGCCATACAAAAGAGCGTTTAGGTGAGTTTCATAAGACAGTAAAGACAGCAGATAAACTAAGCCATACAGGGGTTGTCTCAAAAGAGGCTATAGAGCGTATTGTTACAGCACTCAATGAGGCAAAAGAGAAGCTTGGTTTTAGTGATGCAACAGTAAAAGCTGTAACTACAGAGGCTATTCGTCAAGCAAAAAATAGTGATGAGGTCTTAGCAACAATTAAAAGCAAAACAGGTGTAGAGTTTGAGGTAATAGATGGAGAGCAGGAGGCAAACTATGCCTTAATGGCTATTCAAGAGCGTCTAAAGCTTTTAGGAGAGCGACCAGAGAGTTTTATGATGGTTGACATTGGAGGTGGCTCAACCGAACTACTATTTCATTATGGAGAGGGTAAGAGTTTTTCAAAGAGCTTTCCAATAGGCATTGTAACGGTAACCCAGACCTTTAAGAGTCCACCTCAAATAGCCGATGCCATACCAGCTTTAATGAACCCAATGAGGGAGTACTACAATGAGATTGTCTCAAAGTATGGCAAGACCAAACTCTTTGTTGCCATAGCAGGAACACCAACTACAGTAGCTGCAATGAAGTTAGGAATGGAGTATGCAACTTATGATGCTCAAAAGATTCATGGAACAAGGCTCTCTCAAAAAGATTTAGTAACACAGCTTATGAGACTACTAAAGATGAATCCACAAGAGAGAGTAAAAGCTGTTGGAGTAGGGCGTGATGATTTGATTGTATCTGGTATCTTAATTTATGATGAACTATATACCATTTCAGGTTTTAAAGAGTCAATGGTAATAGATGATGGACTCCGTGAAGGTGTAGCCTTTTCAGTATGCAAACAGAGGTAGCTAAATATTAAATATGTATCTACCAGAAATAGTAAAAAACATATCAAAAGAGTTAAAAAAACTAAATGCCAAAGCCATAGTAGTAGGAGGAGCAGTACGTGACCACTTTTTAGGTTTGCCTAGCAAAGATTATGATATTGAAGTCTATGGTCTAAAGAGGATTGAGACTCTACAAAATCTCCTTGCCAAGTATGGTTCGGTTAATCTAGTAGGTAAGAGTTTTGGAATCTTAAAGTTTGTATACAATGGTGAGGAGTATGATTTCTCTTTTCCAAGAAGGGAGCAGAAAGTATCTACAGGACATAAGGGGTTTGATGTAGTATCTGATGGCTTTATGAGCTTTAAAGAGGCATCTTTGCGTCGAGACTTTACCATAAATGCACTTGGTTATGATGTAGAGCAAAAGAGATTTTTAGACCCATTTGGAGCTAAAGAGGATATGGAGTCTAAAAGGTTGCGACATATTGACTCTAAGAGATTTGTTGAAGACCCTCTGCGTCTATATAGGGCTGTGCAGTTTATAGCTAGATTTGGCTACACCTTAGATAGAGATACATTTGAACTCTGTAAAAATATGGTAAAAGATGGTCTACTTGATGAGCTACCAAAAGAGAGAGTCTACACAGAGTTCAAAAAGCTACTTCTAAAGTCAAAAAAGCCCTCTATTGGTTTTGAGCTTATGAGAGAGTTAGGGGTAATAGAACTATACTTTCCTGAACTTTATGCCATTATTGGTGTACCTCAAAGCCCTATTTGGCACCCAGAGGGTGATGTGTGGACTCATACACTTATGGCTCTTGATAAGATGGTAGAGCTAAAAAGAGGTGATGAGAAGCATGACTTAAAGATGATGTTTGCCATACTATGCCACGACTTAGGAAAAGCTACTCATACCCAAGTAACTCAAAAGAAGATAACAGCCATTGGTCATGAAAAAGCAGGGCTAGAGCCTACAAAGAGTCTTCTCTACAGAGTTACAAATGAACATAATTTTATAGACTCTATTCTGCCTTTAGTTAAGTACCACTTAGCCCCATCTATCTACTTTAGAGGAAAAGCAAAAGACTCAACTATTAGAAAGTTGGCAACCAAAGTCAATATAGAAGAGTTAGTAACTGTAGCTAGAGCCGATTTTTTAGGTCGAACAACCAAGGCTTCTTTAAAAGGGGTCTATGAGGCTGGGGATTGGTTGCTTAAAAAGGCAGAGGAGTTAGATGTCTACAGCAAACCTTTAAAGCCTCTACTTCAAGGAAGAGACCTAATTGAGCTAGGATATAAGCCATCGAAAGAGTTTAAGAGACTATTAGATGCTGTCTATAGTGAGCAGTTGGAGGGTAAAATAGTTAGTAGAATTGAAGCAGTTGAGTTTGTCTTAAATATCAAAGAGAGATTTTATGATAAAAACTGATATATTAATCTATAATATTTAGAAATTAATAAGGAGTATAATGTCTATTGTGACAAAAAGAGAGGTTTTAAAAAATATTCGGAGTGCAAGAAGGGAGCATGTAAAATGGGTCTATAGGGCTAAAAAACTTGTTAATGGCTTAGAGGTCTCTAAAGAGGATATACCTCTTAAAATAACATCTTGTGAATTTGGAAAGTGGTTTTATGGAGATGGTCAGATTCTATTATATATTTTTAAGGAAGAGGCTATAGAGAAGTTAGATGCAAAACATAGAGAGTTACATGATATTTATATAAATATTTTTAAAATCTATTTTAATTCTTCAAAACGTACGCTATGGGAAAAGCTTTTAGGACGTTCTAAGAAAATTTCAGCAACACAAGAGCAAGAAGCAATTAAATATCTTGCTCAGTTAGAAGAGGTATCTATTGAGTTGGTATCATATTTAAATATTATTGAAAAGAAGATAACTCTTATAGATGAAAAGAGTTTTAAGAAGTTTTTGTAGATTTTCTCTTACTATCTAAAATTTATTTTTGGTGTTTTCATTAAGAAAACACCCTCTCTATTCGTGTCTAAGTACATTAAGTGGATTTGTTGAAGATGCTTTTATGGCAGGGTAAAGAGAAGAGAGAAGTACAATAGTAATCGCCCCTACTATAATCATAATAAAATCACTTAGTGTTAAATCAACAGGCAATTTAGAGAACCCATAAACCTCTTCTGAGAGTTGAATAATAGGAAATGTTGTCAAAACCCATTTTCCAATAAGTCCTAAAATAGTTCCTGCAACAATACCACCTATACCAATAATTGCTCCAAGTTTAAAGAAAATATGTTGTATCTCTATTGTTGTTGCACCTAATGTTTTCATAAGAGCAATCTCTGAACGACGACTCATGACTGTCATAAGAAGAGAAGAGATAATATTTAGTGATGCAACTAAGATAATAAGTAGTAGAACTAAAAATAGAGCATGTTTCTCCATCTCCATAGCAGCAAAAAATGAGGCATTTTGTTCCCACCAACCTTGAATTCGTACACTTTGTGCATAACCTATCTTTTTAAGATATGCAATAATCTTTTTTTTGTCCTCTTGTGCATTGGTAGAGTAGATATGAATACCATCGTAGACCCCCTCTTTGCGTTTTAATATTTTTTGAAATGCACCATGTGTTGTATATATAATAGCTTTATCGTAAGTATTTATGCCAGAGTGAAATGTAGCATCAATAGTAAAACGTTTGTGTAGAGGCATAGAGCCAAAACCAACAGCTTGTTCTTCAGAGAAGTAGAGTGTAAGTTTTTGTCCTTTGTAGACACTCATCTCAACAGCTAGGGCTTCACCTATAACTATTTTAAATTTACTTTTTGTGTTGAGTGATGATTTCATGGACTTCTGGAAGACCTCATTTATCATCTTCTCTTTTTCAAAATCTATACCATATAAGATAGAACCATTTACATTTGAGCCAGATTTTGTAATGACTTGAGTAGTATAGTATGGTGAGAATTTTAAGTTAGGAAATTGAGTTGATAGCTTGTTTAGTAGAGTATTGTTCGCACTTTGGTGTCCTACAGAGATAAGTGTCATAGGATAGTTCATAACAAAAAGCTTTTTCTTCCACTCTTTCTCCGTTCCATTCATAATGCCCATTGCTAACATAAGTACCATAACACCAGCAGCAACTCCTAAAAAGGCAAGAAGAGATGAGATAAAGATAAAAGGGTTATCTTTATCATACTTTAAGTAGTGTCTTATGACCTTGTTAACAAAGGTGTTGTTTACAGTTGTTGCCATTAGGCTAGAAGTCCTCTCTTTGGTCCACTCTTTCCACAACACTGTTTGTACTTTTTACCTGAACCACAAGGACAAGGCTCATTTCGTTTAGGTTTTTTTTCAATCTCTGTTTTTGCTTCCACTACTTCATTTGTTTTAGCTCTCTCTAGGTCTGCCTCTAACTCATCACGCATCGCTTCAAGTTTAGCTTGTTCTTGGGCAGGGTCTTCAAAGTTAAATTGAACAATTTGAAGTATTTTAACAGCTTCAAATTTAATTCTCTCAATTAAAGACATAAATAGGTTATATGACTCTTTTTTATACTCAGTCAATGGGTCTTTTTGGTTGTAACCTCTAAGACCAATACCTGTCTTCATAACGTCCATCTCATAAAGGTGGTTTCGCCATTGTGGGTCAAGTACTTCTAAGTAGAGCAGACGTTGTATCTCTGAACGCTGTTCTGGAGTAAGAGGAGCCATCTTCTCTTCATAGGTATTTACTAAAATCTCTAAAACTAAATCGTGAATCTCACTATACTCTTTACCTTTAAATCTCTCTATATCTACTGTTAAATTAAGCTCTTCTCTTAAGATATTGACTAGTTTTTCTAAGTTGAAATCCTCTTGAGATGCACCATCATATATGTCAGATTCAGTTAAAATATGCTCTACATACTCTACTCTGTTCTCTCTAATCTTTGAATCTATATCAAAATTTTTATCAAGGAGTTGATTTCTAAAATTATAGATAACTTTTCTCTGCTCATTAGCAATATCATCATACTCTAAAATATGTTTACGAGACTCATAGTGCATGTTTTCAACTCTCTTTTGAGCCTTCTCTACAGAACGAGTTACAAGTTTAGAGTCAATATACTCTCCCTCTTTAACTCCTATTTTATTCATTATGTTTCTCATCTTATCCCCACCAAATATTCTTAAGAGGTTGTCATCTAAAGAGAGATAAAATTGAGAAACACCTGGGTCACCTTGACGACCTGAACGACCACGTAACTGATTGTCAATACGTCTACTCTCATGACGCTCAGTTCCTATGATATAGAGTCCTCCAAGCTTTTTAACCTCATCATCTATTTTAATATCGACTCCACGACCAGCCATATTTGTAGCTACTGTAACAGCACCTTTTTTACCAGCCTCCATAATAATCTGTGCCTCTTGCTCATGGTTTTTGGCATTTAATACATTATGAGGAATCTTTGCTGCTTTGAGACGTTTATGAATCAACTCTGACTTCTCAATAGAAGCAGTACCAATAAGAACAGGTTGCCCCTTCTCATGAAGCTCTTTAACCTTTTTAGCAACAGCATCTAGCTTCTCTTTCTCTGTCTTGTAGATGAGGTCATTTAAATCTTTTCTAGCAATTGGAACATTGGTAGGAATAGAGATAACCTCTAAGTTATAAATCTCTGCAAACTCTGTTGCTTCAGTCTGTGCTGTTCCTGTCATACCTGCTAGTTTTTCATATAGTCTAAAGTAGTTTTGGTAAGTAATCTCTGCTAGAGTTTGTGACTCATCTTGAATCTCTACTCCCTCTTTAGCTTCAATTGCTTGGTGTAGCCCCTCAGAGAAGCGACGACCCTCACTAAGACGACCTGTGAACTCATCGACAATAATAACTTCACCATTACGCACAACATAGTCAACATCTTTTTCAAAAATATAGTGTGCTTTCATCGCTTGGTCTAGGTGGTGAGATAGAGCAGCATTCTCTAGGCTATATAGATTTTCTACACCAAATAAATCTTGTGCCTTTTGAAGACCCTCTTCAGTCATAATTACTTGTCTATTTTTCTCATCAACATAGAAGTCGCCTGTAGTCTTCTCAGGCTCTCCTGGTTTTGTCTCTATCTTCTCACCCTTAACCATTTGTAGGGCAATCTCATTAGCTTTTGCATAGTGGTTAGAGTCTCTTTGAACAGGCCCAGAGATAATAAGTGGTGTTCTTGCCTCATCAATTAAGATAGAGTCAACCTCATCAATAATAGCAAAGTAGTGGTCACGTTGAACTTTCTCTTCGGCACGAGTCTTCATATTGTCACGAAGATAGTCAAAACCATACTCATTGTTAGTTCCATAGGTAATGTCGGCATCATATTGAGCTTTTTTAACACGCTCATCATATATATCATCTGTTAAACACCCAACGCTATACCCCAAGAAGTTATATAGTTTACCCATCTCCTCAGAGTCACGCTTTGCAAGGTAGTCATTGACAGTAACAATATGTACTCCTCGACCTAACATTGCATTAAGCACAACAGGAAGAGTAGCAACAAGTGTTTTACCTTCACCTGTTTTCATCTCTGCAATAGAGTTTTCATGAAGTACCATACCCCCAACAAGTTGTACATCGAAGTGACGCATACCAAGCACACGCTTACTTGCCTCTCTAGTTATAGCAAAGGATTCATTGAGAACATCATCAAGAGTTCTCTCTTTAGCTTGGACAGCTCTTTTTAGTTCATTAAATGCTGATTTTAATTCATCATCAGAGAGATTTTTGTAGTTATCTTCTAGTTTATTAATTTTCTTGGCACGTTTCATGTACCCTTTTACGATTCTGTCGTTTTTAGAACCAAATATTTTTTTTAACATTATTATTATAACCTAGTATTAAAATTCGGATTATTTTATCGAAACTTTGCGTAAATGTTGTTTAGATAAGGTGAGTATATTATAATTCGAATATTATATATATTGAGGATAAAAAATGGATAAAATTAAAATTGGTGTAGTCACCACAAGCGACAGAGCAAGTCAAGGAATCTATGAAGATATTTCAGGGGTAGCTATTATGGATACTATGAAAGAGTATCTACTCAATGAGTGTGAGTATGAGTATAGATGTATACCAGATGAGCAGTCAATTATTGAGAGTACTCTTCTTGAGCTTTCTCATAATTGTGACCTTATAGTTACCACAGGAGGAACAGGGCCAACTAAAAGAGATGTTACAACAGAAGCAACAGAAAATGTATGTCAAAAACTTCTCCCTGGATTTGGAGAGCAGATGAGAGCAGTGAGTCTACAGTATGTTCCTACAGCCATTTTATCAAGACAGACAGCAGGTATCTGTAATAACTCTCTTATTATTAACCTACCGGGGAAGCCAAAGTCTATTAGAGAGTGTTTAGATGCAGTCTTTCCTGCTGTTCCATACTGTATTGACCTTATTGGTGGAGCATATATGGAAGCCAATGAAGATGTTATAAAAGTCTTTAGACCAAAGAGTAAGTAATGAATATAGAGTTTATAGAGCTAAAGCTCCAAGAGATTTATGCTGAGCTAGAAAAAGAGGTAATGGAGATTCTTATGGATGAGTCTCTTGATAAAAAACAGACCAACTTACGAGTTAAACCTCTAACATCTACTAAGAAGATTTTAGAGAATGCTTTAGAGAGTATTAAGATGGTCGATGAGTTAGCAAAAAAAGATTTGGAGAGTTAAGGTGAATCTACTTCTTTGGCTAGTTATTAATATAGTTTTGATTGTTGGAATTTTTTACTTCTCTTTTCAGGCTCTAAAGAGTAAAAATCCTAAGTATGGGTATCCTATTGCTGGATTAGTTATTTTAATGATTGGTATGTTATTTCTTTAAATCCACAATTTTTAGTCAAAATAGTATCAACATAATCACACATCAAGTGTGCTTTTGATATATTTTTAATACTATAAAAGGATTTATATAATGAAATATTTTTTATCATTTTTGGCTTTAAGTTTAGCACTTAATGCTGATATAGTTCTTCCAGATACATTTACAACTAATTTTGAACAGACCATTATCAATGAAAAAGGAAAGGTCATTAAGTATGAGGGCAAAGTACTCTTTAAAAATATTAAAGAGATTCTCTCTACTCCAGAGGGTGGAGATGAGACCTATACACGAAGTCTATTTAAATGGTCTTATACTGCTCCTACTCAAAAAGAGGTCTGTACTAATGGAGTTGAGTTAACCGTAATTGACCATGATTTAGAACAGGTCTCCCACTATCTTATAGATGAGGGAGTAGACCTTGAACAGGTTTTGAAGTTGGCACAGCCATTAACTAAAACTGACTATAAGGCTACATATAAAGATATTGAGTATTTGATTACTATGGATAAGAATCAACATCTTAAAAAGATTGTATATGTAGATGCTTTAGACAATAAAGTAAAAATAATATTTAATAATATGATTTATAACAGTTTAGTTAAAGAGCAAGAGTTAGAGTGTCAGACTCCTTCTGGATATGATGTTATAGAGGGGTGATATTTGGAGGAGCTATTTTATAAGCTAGGAATGAGTAGTGAAATGACAATGATTGCAGTTGGTATTTTTCTTCTAATAACTCTACTTATTTCGACTATTATTATTCTCTTTATTGGTAGAATTCATCGACTTGAAGCTATTTTAGAACAAGCAAAAGCAATTGATAATGCAAAAGAGGAGCGTTTGAGTGAGTTTTATGAAGCATTTCAAGAGGAGCGTAAAAAAACAACTAAACTAGAGAGGGAACTAGAGGAGTTCTCTAAAACCAAAGAGAGACTAAAAGAGGCTAATGCTAAAGTAGAAGAGTTAAAAGAGCATCTTTTTAAAGAGAGAGAAGAGCATTTAAAGGCACTTCATCAAGAGAAATCAGCACTAGAGCAACTTAATGTTCATTATAAACTTTTAGAAGAGAACTACTTAAAGCAAGAGAATGGGTATAATCTACTCCAAAAGCGTAATGAAGATTTGGTTGAAGAGAATAATAGATTAAATTTAACTTTAAGAGAAACTCAAATACAGATGGAGGAGCAAGAGAAACAGACTCAAGAGAAGCTTAAGATGCTAGAAGAGCATAGAAGTGAGTTAAAAGAGGAGTTTGCTCAACTTGCTTCGAGGATATTTGAGAGTAATTCAAAAGATTTTTCAAAACTTAGTCAAGAGAGTCTCTCCTCTATTATAAAACCTATGGAGTCTCAACTTTCAGAGTTTAAACAGCAGATAAATAGACTATATAGTGATGAGTCAAAAGAGCGTGCTATGCTTAAGCAAGAGATTATGTCGCTAAAAGAGTTAAACCAACAGATAAGTCAAGATGCTATCAACCTTACCAATGCCCTAAAAGGAGAGAAGAAACAGCAAGGTATTTGGGGTGAGATGATTTTAGAGAAGGTCTTAGAGTCATCTGGTCTGAGAAAAGGCATAGAGTATACTAGGGAAGTTCCTTTAAAAAATGATGATGGCAAGACCTATCGTCCTGATGTTTTGGTTCATCTACCTGACAAGCGAGACCTAATTATAGATGCTAAAACATCGCTCAATGCCTATGAAAAGTATATCTCAGCTGATAGTGACAAGATGAAAGAGATACACCTTAATGAACATATAAATTCTATGCGTAAGCATATTAAAGATTTGGCTTCTAAAAATTATGAGAAGCTTTTAGGAATTAATACTTTAGATTTTATCTTTATGTTTGTCCCTATTGAGGGGGCATTGGCTCTAGCTTTAGAGAAAGACTCCTCTTTATATGATGATGCATTTAAAAAACAGATTCTTTTAGTTGGGCCAACCACTCTACTTATTGCTATGAGAGCCATTGAAAATGTTTGGAAGTACGAAAAGCAGAATCAAAATGCAAAAGAGATTGCAAGACGTGCAGGTGCTTTATATGATAAGTTTGTAAGTTTTTCAGAAGATATGGTTAAACTCTCAAAGCAGTTTGAGACTCTTCAAAATAGTTTTGAATCAGCAAAAAAACGTCTAAGTGAGGGAAGAGGAAATATTGTAAGGCAAGTTGAACAACTTAAAGAGATGGGAGCAAAGACATCTAAGAGTATTCCAAAGGAGATATAGATTTTAAAAGAGTCCATAAAGCTTTTTTTACTAACTAGATTTTTTATCTAGTAGTAGAGAGTTTAGCCAGTTGTTATTTGATTTATTTTTAATAACCTCATAGGTAATGCCACCTTTATGCTCTTCCATATATTTATAAGCCTCTTCAGTTATAAAAAAACCTGACATGATATAGTGTAAAGATAGATTATAGTTTTCAAAAATAGGATTATCTTTTTTAAATTGGTCACGTTGGGCTTGAAAACTCTTTAACTCTTCAACTGAAATGTTCGATTGGCTATCACAACAATGTATAAGAAGAATCTGTCTTTTACGCTTTGCTACAAATGTAATATCTCTATTTTTATAGTGCCAAATAGTATAGCCCTGTTTTGCATAGTAGTTTTTAACATACTCCTCATAGTTACTATTATCCTCTTTAAAAATTCTATTTTGACTTTTATCAATAATATTCTTGTTAAGATTAAATAGTTTTTTTAGGAATATAGACACAGTTAACTCCTTTCTTAATAATAACTATATTTTATATTGTTTTTTAATTTTATTTCTTAATATTTAAATAATATATAAAATATGAGAAGAATCAAAACATAATCTGTTCTCTTTAACAAGTTAATGGTAGAAAGAAATAAATAAGTAGCTTAAAATATTATTTTATGTTAAACTAAATAGTTATTAAATAGGGAGATAAACTTGCGTAAATTATTAATCTTTATTGGTCTACTCTTTTTGAATAATTTAAATTTATTAGCTAAAGAATACAACTATCTACAAAATAGCTTATTGGTTTCAAATAAGCTTATATTAACATTTAGAGACAATATCAAAAATGTAAAGTATTTTACTATTAGAAAAAATGGAGTTATTAAATATGTCTATGACATAAAAAATGCTCATCTTTTATCAGGAAAGACTATTAAAAATTTTAAAGCATATGGTGTAAAGGCACTTAGAATAGGACAGTTTAATAAAAGTACTTTAAGGGTTGTTGTTGAGTCAAAATATCTTTTATCAAAGAGATATAGAGTAAAAAATAGAACATTGACAATCTATCTATCATCACATAAGACAAAGTTGTTATTAAAAAAATCTAAACTAAAAAATAGACCACATAAAAAGAAAAAGTACTATTATAATAAAAAACGACATCAAAAACTTATTATTTTAGATGCAGGTCATGGAGGACGAGACATAGGGGCATCAAATAGAAATGTTGTAGAGAAAGATTTAACATTAAGTATGACACGAAAATTAAGAGATATACTTAAAAAGATGGGCTATAGGGTTCGTATGACACGCTCAATAGATAAAACCATGCGGTTAAAAGAGCGTACTGACTATGCCAACAGATATAAAGGTGATATTTTTATATCTATTCATGTCAATGCTGCTCCTAAAAAACGTACACCAAATGTACGATATGAGGGAATTACTGTTTTTTATCTCTCAACAAAAAATATAAAAAAACGGCTTAGAAAGAGACGAACATATTATAAAAGCAAAAAACGCTATAGTGAAAAAGCAGCACAACAGATGATTGGCAAGTGGAAGAGTAGACACTCTAAACGTTTAGCTATAGAGGTTAAAAAGAATATCTTTAGAAATCTTCGTAAATATTATAGTGTCAATGATAAAGGGATAAAACGTCAAGGCTTTTGGGTACTTTTAGCAACAACAATGCCCTCTATTTTGGTGGAGACAGGTTATATAAGCCATAGAAAAGATTTAAAACATCTACAAAATCCAAACTATCAACGACGTTTAGTTGAGGGGATTGCTAAAGGTGTAAACAGTTACTTTGGACTATAATTCGGCTCTATTTTATATAAGGAACTATTTACATTGGAAAATACTATTAAGACTCAAAAATTTATCTTAAAACTCTTCCCTGAAATCATGGTCAAAGGCTCATCAGCCAAAAGAGAGATGGTAGGACAACTCTATAACAATCTTCTAAAGCTTATGGGAGATATTCATAAAGATATAGCTGTAAAAAAATTTTCAGATAAAATAGAGGTTGTTGCTCCTATTGAGGTAGTAGAGAGAGTAAGAACACGTCTTTTGCAGACACCTGGAATAGAGCAGGTTCTCGAAGCATTGCAGTTTGACAATATGACAAGCTTAGATGCCATTAAATCAAAAGTGTGTGACATATCTGCTAAAGAGATAGAGGGGAAAACCTTTGTTGTCAGAGCAAAACGTACAGGTACACATGAGTTTAACTCTTCTGAGATGGAGCGTGTTATTGGAGGCTACACTCTAGCACACTCAAATGCCAAAGGGGTTGACCTACACAATCCAGATGTAACTGTTAGAATAGAGCTTATTAACAATCAACTCAATATCATTACCGACAGACACAAAGGTCTAGGTGGCTACCCAATAGGAACACAAGGGGAGATACTCTCTTTAATCTCAGGTGGCTTTGACTCAACTGTGGCTTCTTACTTAACTATGAAAAGAGGTATTAAGACACACTTTATCTTCTTTAATCTTGGTGGAATTGCTCATGAGATAGGTGTTAAGCAGGTCTCTTTCTATCTTTGGAACAAGTTTGAGGCTTCTCATCGTGTTAAGATAGTCTCTGTTCCTTTCGATGAGGTTTTAACTGAAATTTTCCGTTCAACTCCAGAGAGTTATATGGGAGTAACCCTAAAGCGTCTAATGCTTATGGCTTCTGAGAAGATAGCAAAAGAGATGCAAATAGATGCCCTAGTAACAGGTGAGTCTGTGGCACAAGTCTCTAGCCAAACGCTAAGAAACCTAGCACTTATAGATAGTGCAACCAATATGCTAGTCTTACGCCCACTAGCAACCATGAACAAACCTGAAATTATAGATATTGCCTCTAAGATAGGCACAAAACATTTTGCCCAGAGTATGCCAGAGTATTGTGGGGTCATCTCTAAAAATCCAATTACTCATGGTTCATTTAAGCGAATGGAGCGTGAAGCAAAACGTTTTAACTATGAGGTATTAGACAAAGCAGTAGCCAATGCAAAGAGTATCTATGTAGATGAGGTAGTAGACGATATTACTCAACAAGCTCCTGTTGAAGTAGTTCATGAGCTAACCGATAAACATGTTGTTATAGATATTCGTGAAAATGAGGAGTGCATACAAACCTCTTGTGAGATGATTCAAATTCCATTCCATAAGCTTAAATCTGAGTTTAAAAAGCT
>Ga0256832_1001468_pt1 | contig 15949 bp, 13 predicted proteins | sample 134614metaG_FD_190534 | JGI IMG/M metagenome (GOLD analysis project Ga0256832, IMG submission 190534) | Hydrothermal vent microbial communities from Lau Basin, Pacific Ocean - 134-614 | ecosystem: Environmental > Aquatic > Marine > Hydrothermal vents | place: Pacific Ocean: Lau Basin | collected...
ATAAATATACAAATGAAAAGGGAAAATAATGAAATCTATTTTACAAAAAACACTGTTAAGTCTCTCGCTGAGCACCGCATTAATTGCATCAAATGCAGTATTAGCTGATGATTATGTAATTGATACCAAAGGAATGCACGCTGCGATTCGATTTAAAATTTCACATCTTGGATACAGTTGGCTCTTGGGTCGTTTTAATGATTTTGATGGGCATTTTAGCTATGATGAGAAAAAACCAAATGAGGCGAAAATTGAAGTGACTATTAACACCAAAAGCGTTGATTCCAATCATGCCGAACGTGATAAACATCTGCGAAGTAGTGATTTTTTAGATGTGGCTAAATTCCCTCAAGCCAAGTTTATTAGCACAGCCTATAAAGAAGGTACAGACGGCAATGCAAAGCTTATGGGTAAATTAACCCTGCATGGTGTCACTAAAGATATAGTTATTGATGTCACTAAAATTGGTGCAGGAAAAGACCCTTGGGGAGGTTATCGTCGCGGTTTTGAAGGAAAAACACGCATTGCTTTAAAAGATTATGGTATTAGCAAAAATCTTGGGCCGGCATCAGCAGAGCTTGATTTATTGTTTAATATTGAAGGGATTAAGCAATAAAATAACAAAAGGCAATAGAGTATGAATGAGACTAAATCATCAGAAGAAAATGAGTGGGAGCAGTTGTATCAGCAAGGACAGACAGGTTGGGATCGAGGTGAAGTCAGTCCAAATTTGTCTTATTGGATTGAAAAACAGCATTTTCCACCTTGCCGAATCTTAGTTCCAGGATGTGGTTATGGTCATGAGGTATTGTATTTAGCAGAAAAAGGCTTTGATGTGATTGCAATTGATATTGCCCCTAGTGCTATTGATCATCTAAATAAAATGCTAACAGAAAACCAGCTTAACGCAACCGTGATTGAGGCTGATTTTTTTAACTGGAACCCTGATAAACCTGTCGATGCCATCTATGAGCAAACCAGTTTATGCGCTTTAGCACCTGAAAATTGGGAAGCCTATGAGCAATGTTTATATCGATGGCTAAAGCCTAATGGAAAGCTCTTAGCTCAATTTATGCAAACAAATAGCGAAGCGGGGCCACCGTTTCATTGTGATATTTCAACCATGCTAGAGTTGTTTGCAAAGCAACGTTGGCAATGGAGTGATGAGTATGAGACTAACATCATCCATTCTGCTGGAAAATGTGAAAAAGTTTATCTGCTGGAGAAAAAATAATACGCTATTGATGTACACTACCTACTTTATAAAGAAATTTTTTAGGTAGGTGGTCAATGACATCGATGTCTCAAATGCAAATGCATTATTTTGAAGAAGAAGATCGCTTCCTCTTGCGGATGAATACTATTACAGAAGAAGAGTATCGCTTCTGGTTAACTAGACGTTTTATTCAAATTTTCTATCCCTTACTAAATACTGCTTTATATTCAGACCCTGAAATCAAACGACAAGTAGACCCTGTTAATAAAGACGCTATACTCTCCTTTCAACAACAAAATGCCAAAAATCAAGTAGAATACGGTAGCACTTTTTCAACGACACCAAAAACCTATCCATTAGGTGAAATGCCCCTACTTATTAGTAAAGCATCGATTAAATCAAATGCAGATAATGGCTATGATTTACGCCTAAGTACAGCGGATGATAGAGGTTTATATTTCAGCTTAGATCAAAATTTACTGCATATTTTAACCACACTTATTTTGGACTCTTTACCCATAGCAGATTGGCAACTTGTACTTAAAGAAGATAACGATATGCACTTACCAGAAAGGTCAACTTTATTAAATTAATAGCATTAACGTAGTTTACACTTTTCCCATCACGTCATTGCGAGGAGTGAAAGCTTTAGCTTTTCCTCTCGTAGGCTGTGCGTTTTATTTGACGCAAAAGCTGAAGCTTTCACTCCTGTTATCAGTGCGCTAGAATAATCTTTTCAACTGCTTTTAAATCTTCTTCTGTATCCACGCCGTGTGCTGGGATTTTTGTTGCTATATCGACATGAATGCGCGCTCCATGCCATAGTGCGCGTAATTGTTCTAGTTTTTCTAAGACTTCTAGTGAACAGCTTTCCATATTAGAAAAGGTTTTTAAATAGCTTGCTCGATAGGCATAGATGCCAATATGACGCAAAGCTTGATGAGTAATGGTTTTATCATTGTCGCGTTGAAAGGGGATGGGTGCTCTGCTGAAATAAAGTGCCATGCCGTTTTTATCCATTACCACTTTAACCACATTAGGGTTGTTGATTGCTTGAGGGTTTAAAATGGGGGTGGCTAAGGTAGCAATAGATGCTTTAGGATGCTTGGCGAGGTTATTCGCCACTTGATAAAGATTTTCAACAGGTGTTAATGGTTCATCGCCTTGTAAATTAACCACAATGGTATTGTCTGGCCAATTATAAATTTTTACAACTTCTGCTAGGCGATCACTGCCTGTTTCATGATTGATGGATGTCATACAGACGCTTGCGCCAAAATCTAAACAACAGTTTTCTATTTTTTCATTATCGGTTGCAATAATAATGGTATCAAAATTTGCGCTTATAGCACGTTCATAGACGTGCTGAATCATTGGTTTACCTGCAATAAGGCGTAGTGGCTTGCCGGGCAAACGTGTTGATCCAAAACGAGCAGGGATTACTAAGACGGCTTTTTGCATTATTGATCACATCGATTTTAATTTTTCAATTTCTTTTGCGGTTAATTCACGCGCATCTTCTTCTAACATAACGGGAATACCATCACGAATAGGATAGGCTAAACGTGCTGATTTAGAGAGTAACTCCTGTGCTTTTTTATCGTATTTAAGCGGGCCTTTTGTAACAGGGCAAACGAGTATATCGAGTAGTTTTTTATCCATTTTTTAATCCTTTTAATTTATCCATTAATAAATCATTAAATTCGCCTTTTATTTGTGCCTCAATGGGCAAATACCAGCAATTTTTAAGTTGAAACTGCTGACATTTTACGGCATCTTTTTCTGTCATAATAATGATTTTATTATCATTAAATTGTAGCTCTTTTTCGGTGAAAGCATGATGATCGGGAAAGCTATGTTGAATTAAATGAAGACCTGATGCTTTTAATGCACGATAAAATCGATGCGGATTACCTATGCCTGTCACGGCATGAACAGTTTTTCCTTTTAAAGTCGTTAATGCTTGAGTCTGTTTCTTTTCAGATAAGGAATATAGCAAACTCCCTGATAAGTGCATTGAGAAAAGGGACTCTAACTGATATTTTTGTGCAAACCTATCTTTTTGGTCTTTATTTTTCGAGAATCCATGATTGAATAATATAAAATCCACTGTTTTTAAACGCGATGAATGTTCTCGAAGTGGGCCAGCGGGAAGACAGTAGCCATTGCCGAGTTGACGTTCGGCATCTATTAATACAATTTCAATATCACGTTCTAAATTATAATGTTGTAGACCATCATCAGAAAGTATTACATTACAATCGTATTGTGAGCAAAGGTATTCAATGCTTGCATAACGATCTGCCCCTGCAATCACAGGTACTTTGGTATTTTTTGCCAATAAAACAGCCTCATCTCCCACCTTTTCAGGATGACTGAATGCATTGACTTCTTGTGGCGATTGGATAGATTTTCCACCATAGCCACGGGTAATAATGGCAGGTTGATAGCCGGTCTTTAAAAGTAGTTGCGCTAAATAGATAACAATAGGCGTTTTGCCTGTGCCACCAATCGAAAGATTGCCAATAATAATCACGGGTACTGCAATCTTGGGGCGTTTGCGAGTGAGTTTCCAACGTTGGAAAGCGTGAAGGGTGCAATAAAGCAGGGTCAAGGGGAGTAATAACCATTTCCCTTTACCTTGTTGATACCAAATATTCTCTAGTGAGCGTTGTAGCCAAGATGTGTGTTGGTGATGCATGATTTAATTGCTATTCATCGTTAGATTTGCCATTTGCGCCACTGGCCTCAAATTGTAAGCGATGTAATTTAGCATAAGCACCGTCTTTATTGAGTAGCTCTTTATGTGTGCCCATTTCAATAATTTCCCCTTGCTCCATCACTAAAATAGTATCGGCCGCTTCAATGGTTGATAAGCGATGGGCGATAATAAAGGTAGTGCGCCCTTTTAATAATTCATCTAATGCAGATTGAATCATTTTCTCTGATTGTGTATCGAGTGCAGAGGTTGCTTCATCTAAGATTAGGATAGGGGCATCGGCTAAAATGGCTCTTGCAATGGCAATACGTTGTTTTTGCCCACCTGAAAGCAAGGTGCCATTTTCACCTACTTTGGTATCAAATCCTTGGGGTAAAGCTTGAATAAACGCTAATGCATGTGCAGCACGGCTGGCTTGTTGAATTTCATCTTCGCTGGCATGGTGCATTTTGCCGTAGGCGATATTATCTCTTACTGAGGCATTAAACAGGGTGATATTTTGCCCGACATAGGCAAATTGCTGTCTTAAATTATTGAGTTGAATATCGGTTATTGCAATATCATCTAATAAAATATCACCTGCATAATAATTATAAAAACGCGGTAACATATTGACTAAGGTGGTTTTACCACTGCCTGATTGTCCAACCAGTGCTATTTTTTGACCTGATTCTACTTTAAAGCTAATGCCTTTAATCACATCTTTTAAATCGCTATCATAACGAAATGTTACATTCTTAAATTCTATTTTCCCCTTGCTATGATTGATTATCTGCTTGCCCGTGTCTTCTTCTTGAGGTTCATCGAGCAAGGAGAAAATATTTTCCCCAGCGGCAATACCGCTTTGTAAGATGGAGTTGACTTTGGTTAGGCGTTTAACAGGGTCGAGCAATAACATCATCGCTGCCATAAATGCCATAAAGGTACCGGGCGTAAAATGCTCAATCAAACCATCATGGGTTGCAATATAGATAATAATCGATAAGGCAATCGCTACAATAAAATGCACAGTCGGCATACTGAGTAATTCTGTCACCATGCGCTTCATAAAGGCGCGACGATTGCGCTCATTGACTGCTTCAAAACGTTTTTTTTCATCTCTAATGCCATCAAAAATACGAATCTCTTGAGGGGTAGCAATGGCTTCACTACTGATTTGCGTTACTTCACCAACAGAATCTTGAATTTGACGGCTAAAGCGTCGAAAACGCTTTGAAACATAAGAAATAATCAAGGCAATAATTGGGCCGCTTAGTAAGACAACAATGGTTAATTGCCAACTGTAATATAACATTAAGACTAATAAGCCAATCACAGTGGCAATATCTTGAATCAGAACCTTGAGTCCTTTCGTGGCAGCCTCTGCAAGCTGTTCTACCTGAAAGATTAATAGTGTAATTAACTGCCCTGAATTATGTTTATCATAATAACGCAGTGGTAAATTCAATAAACGATTAAATAATTGACTGCGTATTTTAGTCACCACATTGCGCCCAACTAATGATAAATAATAGCCTGATATAAAACCAGAAATGCCACGCAGTAAAAAAATAAGCAATAGTGCAAAAGGAGCCCAACGGATGGTTTCTGGATCTTTGTCCATAAACGTTCCATCAAGCAAGGGTTGAAGATAAGCGGCAAATAAGGGTTGTGTTGCGGCGTTAATCAATAGACCTAAAAAAGCGAAAAATAATAATAAGCGATAATTTAACGCATAATTTGCCAGTCGCTTATAGATGGTAAATCCATCGGTTTCTTTATTGCTTAATGGATCTGATCCAGTTTTAGAATTAGGCATTCTATCCTTAAATTACTTTTTTCTTTTCGATTGAGTAATTGCCATTGAGAAATTAGTTAATCCCAAGCGTCCTGCTATATCCATAGCGGTGACAACTGCCTGATAATTAGCATGAGCATCTGCACTGATGACTAAAGGCGGATTATTTCCTCGCCGATCAAGTGCCTGACTCATGGCTTTAAATAAGGTCTCAGGTTTATTATTTAATACTTCCAAGCCATCAATATAATAACGTCCTTGGCTATCAATTAATAATTCTAAACTATTTGGCTGAGAATTTGATGTTGCATTTTGGGCGGTTGGTAGGTCAATTTTAATTCCCTCATCGCGGTCAAAAGTGGTTGTAATCATAAAAAAGATCAGCAATAAAAATACCACATCAATTAGCGGTGTTAGACTGACCTCAACATCATCAATCACATGCTGGCGGAAGTTCATGTTAAATTACCTTTTGCTTGCTGCGCTCTAGCATTTGCCTTTTGTTGGGCGAGTAATTTCTGTTTAGCTGCTTGAACAGCCGCACTCGGATTGGCTGAAGAAGTTCCCATTGTATTAGAGACTTTGCGATTAATCGTATCAATTAGCTTCATTGTCTCTTTTTCCATTTCAATCGCATAATCATTGATTTTACCACGAAAATAACGATGAAAAATTAAAGCAGGCACTGCAACTGAAATACCAGCGGCAGTGGTAATCAATGCTTGCGATATTCCCCCTGCTAAATCGGTTGGACTACCCACCCCTTGAGTAGTAATCACGCTGAAAACATTAATCATGCCAACAACGGTGCCTAATAAACCCAATAGCGGTGCAATAGAGGCGATTGTTCCTAAGGTTGTCATATATTTATCCATTGCATGAATAACATGACGACCTGTTTCTTCAATACTTTCTTTCAATGCATGGCGTGGTAAATGTGCATTTTCTAATCCTGTTGCTAACACCCGTCCTAGCAAAGAGCTTTCTCTTAGTTTATTAATTTGCGCTGGAGAGGGTCGCCCTGATAATGCAAGCTTGCGAGCTGCATTGGTAGTCCCGTCAGGCATCACTTTTCTTTCACTTAAGGAAAAAAATAAAGCCCCGATAAGCGCCATAGCAAGAATAGATATTAGAATAATAGGGATCATCAATATGCCCCCAGCAGTGATAAATTCAAACATTAGTTAGCCTTTTTTCCTGTTTTTATAATTGAAAGCCCTGTTGCAAATCAACTGCTATCAAGTCTAGTAACAGTTGACAATGCAAGAACATTGTACGTGATTCTCTGCATAAAATAAATATAGACCGCCTGTCAGTTGACGAAGTGTAGGCTTCTTGCCTAAGCCTTTGTAAGATAATTGCAGTGATAAGGTGTTTAAAAAAACACAGACCCTTTATCAAACAATCCTTTACACTCGCAAATAAGATTGCATAAAATATCAGCTAAAACCCCGATATATCAATTCCTAATAAAAATAATAATAAGGTTACCCGATATGAAGAACCTGAATCCCATTAAGAAAAATATCAAGCTTGTCGTTTTTGTTAGCGCAACTACGCTTTTACTGTCTTCAAATGTTAGTGCAAATCTTCCCAAGGCAGGTTTTAATTATATTAAAGCCTCAGCAGCTTATATTGACCAATCCAGTACAGATATGATGGATAGAGTTTATTTTGGTGGTGCTTTTGGTCGATCAGAAGCAGAAAGTTATTGCACCGTTACTAAAGGCTGTGAAAATAAAGATAGCTCGTGGAAAGTATTCACAGGTTACAATATCAGCGAAACATTCAGTGCCGAGGCTGCTTATACCAGTATTGGTGATCTGCATAAAAAAGGTACGTCCTCTGATATTTCAGCACTCTCCGTCTCAGGTGTAGCGAATTTAAACGTTAATGATCAATTGGGCGTTTTTGCTAAAGCAGGCTTTTCACGCTGGGAAAGCAAAAACACAGACAGTGATAAAAGCGGTACAGGACTGACTTACGGACTCGGTGCAAAAGTGAGCTTAAGCGAATCAATGAAGCTACGAGCAGAATGGGAACGTTTACCAAGCATTAACACCAGCAATACTGAAGAGTCTGATATGGATATGATGAGTATCGGTGTTGAGCTATCGACGCTTTAAAGTTTTCAGGCATTGTTCTACACTTTAGTTGTTACTTTTACTCTAAAATCCGCCTTTTGCCATCATGCCGATATACCTAAAGAAGCCGAAGGCTTTGTCCTAGTCGAAGCCGTTCGCGGCAGTTTAGGGCATTGGCTAGGCATTTGCAAAGATCGTATTTTAAACTATCACAGAAAACATTCTTTCAATATATTCCCTGTCGCCATTCTGAAACAGCACATTCCTCTCAGCAAAGTCTTCAATATTATCCATGCCATTATGCCACCAGCGTACTTTGGCTAGTGGTGTGTTTGAGATAATAAAAGAGTGCATTTTGATATTTTTTGCATGAGCCTTCTTTTCAGCTCGTATTTTTTTCTCAAGTTCTTTTACTGTTTCAAAGAATTTCAACTTGGGATCATCAAGACCAGAGCAATGTAGAATACCTTTTGGATCAACAAAAACAATATGCTGGGTATTGCCATCCAATACCCAAAGAATAAAGTCTGGATAAAAATTTCCTGCTTCAAAAAAGCCTAAGCCACGACCGCGTGATTGATTTCTTAATAGATAAATCTCCTTACTTTTTAATACGACAGGTTTGTTTTCATAATACTTTCGTAAATCACAAACAAAATTATATTCGCCATCATTTAAGTGCGTAGGGTTTACCTTAAACAAATCACTATCAACACCCTTCTTTAAATGCAGTAATGGCGTGTATAAATGCTTTTCAAAGAAGAGCGCTTCGCCTTTTCCTGCAATATTAAAGTCTGTCAAACTTCCATTCTTAATATGTCGTTGGAGATCATCAATACGTTGCAGAATCATTTTTTCAGATTCATCAATCAGCAATTTATACTCTTTAAAGAAGTTTGGATCAGATGGATCAAGCTCAGCATATTTTCGATGTGGTGCTTCAAAGGCTTCCTTTTCTGTTTTATAAAAACGATCGCAGTATTTCTTTAGCAAAGTAATGGCTATCTCTTGCCATTCAAAATAGCGTTCAAAGCTGCTCAGTTCCATTTGCTCTTTGGGCATGTACAGTGTGTACCAAGAACTATCCTCTAGAGTTGCTTTAATGGCTTCAATACTTAAATTCAGGTTATACCAGTTGCGTTCTGCCTTTAACTGTTGCATTGCCTTGTAAATCGCATCAAAGTCCATAAAGGCTAAATGCTTGGCTTCCAGTTTCATATTATCAAGATCAGTATTGTGCCTTGTCACACGAACACCCTTACTGGCTTTGGCGGTTACTCTGGGATACCAATCCAAAGTGACATTTAAGTAATGCCCTTTATGGCTTTTTGCATAGTCTTCTGGTGCTATGAGCCGTGTTTTCTTCTGCTTCTTAAAATTAATATCATCAGGAATTTTTACTGTGATTAAAGGCGTTTTAGGCAATGTTATTTTGATGGAAATGGTCTTCTCAATCATACTGTCTGTCTTTTTGATGCCTTCACCTTCAAGGAACTCATTAAAACGAGCCATATAATCTGACTTCACCCCAAATACATTCAGCGTTTCCAAAATGGGCAAGTATTCATCCTTAGCCACCCAAACCATTTCATTGTCTTTTGTAGCCCAGTGAATCGCTCGACTACGCTTCATACAGCTTTCAAAACCACGCAAACGTACACCACGACCAAATAACTGGATAATTTCAGAGCCTTCTGATTTGCCAACATGCATTAAGCCCATTGTTGACACGCGATAACTATTCCAGCCTTCTGAAAAACGCTTAGAGCCAATTAATAGATTAATCTTGGAATCTTTATCATTAATGCCTTGAAAAATGGAGTTGTGAAAGCTCTTTTCACTGACACTAAGTGCTTCCTGATTTTGGCAAAGCTTTTTAAGTTTTACAGCATCGCCCACATTAATTACGCCAAAGTTTTCATCACTCGAACCCAAGCGTAAAGCCAGTTCACCATCACCACCTTTTAAAAACTCGACATGCAAAGTGCCACCTGCTGGTGCATTAAACAATGAATCTAAAATATCACTAAAGATTTGATCTGCATTTTCACCCAGGCTCACCAGATAAGGAAAAGCCTCAGCAAAAATATCTTTATTTTTTTGATTCAGTAGACCTGTATCACCGCTCAATAGCTTTTCAAGATTGCTGATACTGTTTTTTTGCTCTCGCACAAATTCAGCAATAAACAATAAAATATCGACAACATCCGATACCTGTTTACGGCTTTCAGTACGCACAGCAGCAACTCGGCTACCGACAAACACCCACAAGGGCTTACCCAAATCAAAGGCTTTATATTTAGCCTTATTCTCCGCATATACACGGCTTTGTTGATAAAAGCTCAATAAACAAGCCGTTAAATAAAGCTGACGGTTTTTCCTGTTCGCCTCACTCGAATCATCTGCATCAATATTCAAAATCTGAAAATCTTTACCAAAACCATCGGCATGAAAATAACGATAAGAATAATCAAACAGAATTGCTTTGGCATACTCATTTGCCAATTTTGCCGTACTACCCACTGCCTGTCCCAGTGTTGCAGAATACTCAAAGGTAAAACCGTCCCGTGCAAGACGTTCACGCATAGCAGACCAGACATCGCCCTTAGCACCCCGATGCCCTTCATCAATCAATACCAGATTATTTTGCTCAAACTGATCCACTGAAACGGTTTTCTTTTTCCCTTCTTCCTTGAGCTTGTTCATATCGATAACATCAATAATACTGTCACCGTATCTCATACTACCTTTAGCCACCTTTGAAAATTCAGAGGCGATAATACCCGATAGCTTAAACTCATCTAAATGCTGATGCGTCAAGCCTTCATTGGGTGTTAAGACAATAATACGGTTTAACTCATGCTCTCTGCGGTGCTTTTTAAGATAGTGCTTATACTGCAACAGGTTTATATGCAACAATAAGGTTTTACCACTACCCGTTGCATTCCAGTACGCCAGTTTCTTTAATTGATCTTCATTAAAAGGCTTCAACAAGTTAGTTTTTTTCTCACCCCATTCACTCAACGATTGATTAAATTGATCAAGGTGCTGATTTAAAGTCTTCAATAAATCCTCAGGGTCACGGAAATACCAATCCAGATAAATCTCAGTGAACAATAGGGTTAAATACTGAAAATACTTCCAGCGTATTTGTGGATAGCGTTTTTCATTAATTTGCCTTGTATGACGTTGGATATTTTCATCAAACTCAAGCAATAACTCTGGCGTTAAAATACTGTTATCAGGGAGTAAACCCAGTATTTCATTGTAATAAGCTGCATTGCCTTCTTTGTCTATTAGCTCTAAGGATTCATCTATTAACCTTCGAGACATTTCCCTAAAGGAATCAATATCAAGATTATAAACATCTGCACCAAACAGGCTTAGCATAAAGCGGTTTAGAACGAGTTTATGAGGAAATGGAACAACTGCTTTGGCCATTTTAAGCGTTACCTCTTGAGCGATGTTCTGGACAGAGCTGAACAACGTCTACATTTAACTGCTCAAGCAACTCTGAGTTTTCATCCCAGTCAGCATCGGTAGCATTAATGACATCTGCATTGGCTACAACCGCTACTGCTAAGAATTTCCTATCGGAAGGGTCAAAGTTTACATCAACAGGTAGTTCATCAAATCCTTGATTTTCATTATTATTAGCTGTGATTCTATGCAAGTAGATATTTCCATCAGGGTTATATTGGTTATCATGTAAATATTTAAAAAAAGCATCACCAATATTAGGTTGTCCTGCGTAGCTTAGGTGATGGCTGTATTCATCCATGATCAGTCCTCCATGATCAAGTGCAATATGTAGACTTTGATAGTTCTCCAAGAATTCAATACAAGCCAATTCACAATCTATAGAAGCATGTTGGCTATTACCGTTTGCAACTATGGTTACATTGGTATCAATAACACAGGGATTATTTGCATCAGACATTTTTTTTATTTGACTCCGCTTGTTTTTTCTTATGCAGTAAAGCGGCTTTTCGAGTAGCGGATATTTCTCTCATTTCATCACCAAAGAAGTGTTTTGGCCAATTGTTAATACTGCCATATTCATCAATATTTAATAATTCATGGTATGCTTTTCCACGTTTTGTATTGAAAAAATAAAGCATTAAATCATTAGGGTTAACGACCTCTTCAGCCACACGCCGTTGTAAACGTCGTAGTAAATGCTCACTATGGCTTTCCACGATAATCTGAATATTACGAGTGGCACTTACTTTGATAATTAAATCAGCTAATTTGCTTTGTACAGCAGGATGAAGATGAATTTCAGGCTGTTCTAATAAAACAATACTTTTTTTAGGGACATAGTATAAAAGTACGAGTACAGGTAATATCTGAGAGACACCAAAACCGACATCTGTTAAAGCAACTTCACTTGCTCCTGCTTCTTTTTTAACCAATGTTTTATATAAATTTGTATTAGGCGCAATTTCATCCACTCTAAAGTCATAAATAAGCCCTAGTTTTTTTAACCAATAAGCAATCATTTCTTGAAAAGATTTATAGCGTGTTCTTCCACCTAAATTACGTCTTTCTTTTTTCATGGTAGCCGCAAGAATTGCATCAATTGCTCTTTCTCCACGATGACCCACACCCTCAGGGCTAGAACCGGACCACTGATAATCACGTTTAGGAAATTCTCTCAGTGGACCGAGGTAATAAATTCTATCCATTAACGTTTCATATTCATTTTCAAAAATACTTAGAAAATCGGCATTTTGATAATATGTTTTTGCCTGATTTGGGTATAAATAGGTTTTAATCGGTTTAGGGAGTGCCCAGTTACGACCTCTGGTTCGATAAAACCGAAATTTATTCGTTGCTCCTGCTTTTTCAGGGGTAGCTGATAAGGTAAATTGAGACGATCCTTTTTTAGGGCTAATCTCGAAATTATATTTATCAAAGTGATAGCTAAATTTTTCTACAACTACCATGTTTTTATGAAAATAAATATTGCTTTGTATTCTTAATTTTTTACCTTTAAATAAAGAGCTTTTTGTACTTTTATTAGTGTCAGATATATTAATGGTTTTTTTTAGGTTCCAGTCTAATGACCAACTAAGATGTTTAGACTCATCATGTTGGTGAATAACATCCTTATAAGTACCAAGATTAACCAGTTTTTCAGGATTACCAAAATCCAGCACCATATTTCTATCAGTGGTGTTCTTACTTTGCTTTAGTAAAAGCAAGATTTGTAACAGACTACTTTTGCCTGAGCTATTAGTACCAAATAGCCCTGTTACTTTTCCAAAGGATATACTTAGATCTTCCCATGCTTTAAAGTTATTAAATTCAAGTTGGTTAATCATTTAAATGTCCTCCACAGCAAACATTAGTGTTTCAAAGGCTTCTTCAATTAATTGCACTTTCCAGCTTTCTTCACTGGTTTTTAAATTCGGTAAATTATTGTCGCCATTGACATAAACCCGATCAAATTCCATATCGCGGGTATTGTAGCTTTGCTTGCGGAACCATTCGTCCAGTGCATCATTATCGGTTTCTTTTAAGTTGCGCCAGATAATATGTACGCTTTCATCCGCAGGATTAGTTCCAATTACTTCAACCATACCCTGTTGCTTGCGGGTTGATTCTACCCTTAGCCCTAATAGATAATTAAAGGTCTCTACCAAATCAAGCCTTTGCTCACGGCTTTCATTATCACGCACCACACGCATCTTGGCATTAAAAGGATCAATAAATAGATCACGACTAAACAAACTGCCCTTCGCCTCAATATCCAGCATATAGTTCAGCAGATAATCTTCTTTTAGGGATTTGTTATTGGGATTATTGAGCAAATCAGCTTGTTGCTCGGTACGTTGTAATTGCAGATTATCAACTACATCCTCGTAGGATTCGAGGCGAATGGTTTTAAAACAGTGAGAAATACCATTATAAGGATTAACCACGGAAGACACGGAACACGCGGAAGTTTCTTTTTTATTTTTCCGTTTATTCTGTGTGTTCCGTGGTTGTGGCTTACCATTTTTCCAGTTTTCAGAATAAACGACTTTTTTAATACGGGGTTTTAAGACGGTATCAAAATATGCACCCATTTCGACAAGGATGTATTTTCGGTTTCCCTTGTCTTCGCGATTTAGGTTTATGGTGGCATGGGCGGTTGTGCCAGAGCCTGCAAAAAAATCTAAAATTGGATATTGTTTACTTTTAGCAACAAGTAAAACCCCCCTTATTAGCTCAATTGGTTTAGGGTTACTGAAGGCATTTTTATATCCAAATAATGAACTCATTAAATTATTTGCACCTTGATTGTGACCAAACTGATCATGTGTCCACCAATTTGTTGCACATTGCCCTTCTTCTTCTCTCTCACTTTTATAGTATTTCTTTCGAGGAGAACCTTCACCGTTTTTAGGAAAGTAAATACGACCTTCTTTCAGAAGAGTTTTGAATGTATTTTCTTCTCCCATCCATTCTCCATCTAATATTTTTCCTGTAGGGGTTTTAATTATGTATTTTGAACCAGATTGGTCAGATCCAACTTTCCAAGGTTTAGATGCCCAACTACCTCGTTCATCACCATCTGGATTTGAAAAACTACCTGTTAAGTCTAACTTGCCAACACCAGATGCTTTATAAGACAAAGAATCTTTTGCATAGCTAATTATATATTCTGAAACCATTCCAAGCATTTTAGTTTTATCATTAGGTTGATTATGTCTTCGTCTCCATGAAATTAGCCCCTCAAAATTAACTCTCTTAAAGATTGTCTCCAAAATATATTTAAGTGATGCAAGCTCATTATGATCTATGCTGACGAAAAGAGTTGATTCACTCGTCATTAAGTTTCTAGCCTGAATTAAGCGTTGCGATATTAATGTTGCCCAAGAAGATTGATCATAGTTATCCTTATAGACAAACTTCCCCTTTGCTCGATCTTGCTCTGTATTATAAGGCGGATCAATATAAACACATTTAATCTGCTCCTGATACCGCTCCTGCATTAAATTCAAAGCCTGAAAATTCTCGGAATGCACCAACAATCCATCCGTAGTTTCATCCAAATCATCAATCTCAGCCAATAAACGTTGTTTGAAATCCTCCCCAAACAAGCTCGTATCTATCAATAAATAAGGATTTTCCTTTAAAAACATTTCCGTGTATTTAGTGTCTTTCGTGGTCTCTTTATCAATAACCCCCAAATCCACCCATTCCTGAATCTGCGCCTTATTCCCCACTATCTCCTTATAAAAAGATTCAGGCACACGATCCAGCGTCATACAATAATGACTTTCCAGCACAAACTTTTTCTTCAACCAGAGCTTTTTCTGAAAATCTTCCAGTTGTGCCAAAAAAGCAATTAGCTTTAGTGCAATGGTTTTAAACGCCACCATCTTCTTTAGCGTTCGCTCATTACTTAATAACTGGCTGTCTAGCGAATCAGCATTGTCTGGCACAATATCATCCAGCAGAAGCAGTTCGTTTTTAATAAAAAAGTCCAGCTCACGCTTTAAGAAGCCCCTCAGGTCTTTATGTATAAAGTAATCAAAACTGTTTTTGGCGGTGTAATCGTTAAGGTATTTTTCGAGTACGGTTCTGTTTTTATTTTTGGCGGTGGGTTTTGGGGCTAATAGTTCAGCCTGCCAGCTTTGCCAATCTTGTTGGTTGGCAAAAACACCTTCGCTATTAAAGCTTTTAATAAACTCAATCGCTGCCAGATTCAGGTCTTTTTGTTTGCGTTTTTTACTATCAGGCTGATAGTTAAAATGCAGGATTAATTCATCTTTGCCATTCACTTGACGAATTGAAACGGGTTGGTTTTCATCCAGCATAAAACGCCGTTCTTTGTCACTGGTTTCTTTTTTGTTGTTTTGTTCGGTACTGGCTTGCACCAGCTCAAAGCGAATGGTCTTTTTATTATCAGCCTCATCACTTTCGCCGACTTTAAAGGCATAGTTGCTAAAGCTCTCGGCACTTTTAATATAATACTGGTCGGCATTCGCCCAATGCAGTTTAACCTCTTCGCCATTCATGGGCAGAGGTGAATAGGTTTCCTGCTTATAACGACGCAGTGACATAAAATCACCGCCATCGTAATAACGACTAAAAAAGGTAGTGAGGTGGGAGAATATTTTAGCTTCGTCTTTTTCCAGACTGTTAGTTGCACCATCACC
>Ga0256832_1001469_pt1 | contig 15948 bp, 18 predicted proteins | sample 134614metaG_FD_190534 | JGI IMG/M metagenome (GOLD analysis project Ga0256832, IMG submission 190534) | Hydrothermal vent microbial communities from Lau Basin, Pacific Ocean - 134-614 | ecosystem: Environmental > Aquatic > Marine > Hydrothermal vents | place: Pacific Ocean: Lau Basin | collected...
TCGAACACGGCCGCCAGATCCTCACCGATATCCGGCTGGTTGTTGTTGCCATAGCAGGTGGCGAACAGGGCCACCTTACCCGTGGTCGGGCCGGCAGCTTCTCCACGGGCATCGGGCTTGGGCCGGAGGCGCTTGCGCAGGGGCTTGCTGGTGTAGTTGGGGATCACAGCGTCCTGATCCACGCCCAGGGTCTTTTCCAGCAGCTTGCGGAATCCACCGTTGGCGTTCATGGCGTTCACCACGCCGGCAACGATGGGAATGCCCGCCAGCTTTGGCACGGTATCCGTGGCGGACAGAATCCTGTCCCGGGTTCTGGCGCCGTGATTCTTGAAATGCACCGCCTTGGCCTGCAGCATCAGGTGCGGAAAATCGATGTTCCACTCATGGGGCGGCACATAGGGACATTTGGTGAGAAAGCACAGATCACAGAGATAACAGTGATCCACCACTTTCCAGTAGTCTTTTTTGTCCACGCCATCGACTTCCATGGTGTCGGACTCGTCCACCAGGTCGAACAGGGTGGGAAAGGCGTGACAGAGGCTGACGCAGCGGCGGCAGCCGTGGCAGACGTCGAACACGCGCTCCATTTCCGTGAGCAGTTTTTCCTCGCTATAGAAATCAGGATTCTTCCAGTCCACAGGGTGCCGGGTGGGCGCCTCCAGACTGCCTTCACGTTTTTCGCTCATCTGCTGTCTCCTCGAAATGCTGGATTTTGTAGGTTGGACTTCAGTCCAACCAAAGGCGACCGATTGTCGGGCTGAAGCCCGACCTACGCGGAAGGGTGTCGCAAAAGGCGACAGCCGCCGCGATGCAGGGATGCATCGCCATTTTCGATGGCTGTAAGCCATTGAAAATGGAGGAATCGGAAAATCGCATTTTTCCGATTCCGAGTCGTAAAAGTCCAGGGATGGGCTTTTACGACATCAATTTGGGTAAGTCCTTCCCTGGACTTGCAGGACAATCAGCTATCCAGGGCATCCAGGGCCTTCTGGAAACGGTTGGCATGGGAACGCTCGGCCTTGGCCAGGGTCTCGAACCAGTCGGCGATCTCGTCGAAGCCTTCGTCACGGGCATCTTTGGCCATGCCGGGATACATATCGGTGTACTCGTGAGTTTCACCGGCAATAGCTGCCTTGAGGTTGTCGGAAGTACCGCCGATGGGAAGGCCGGTAGCAGGATCACCCACTTCCTCCAGGTATTCCAGGTGGCCGTGAGCATGACCGGTCTCACCTTCTGCGGTGGAGCGGAATACAGCGGCTACGTCGTTGTAGCCTTCCACGTCCGCCTTGGCGGCGAAGTACAGATAACGGCGGTTGGCCTGGGATTCGCCGGCAAAGGCGTCTTTCAGATGCTGTTCGGTTTTTGAACCTTTAAGTGACATGTCAGTTCTCCTTTCTTGGTTTATGTTGGAAACAGGAAGACGGTCCCGGAGATCTCAGCGGGGCGTCTTCATATTCCGGAATGGTCTCGCCATCCTCGAAAGGAACTATAGTTGACGGGGGAAAGATAATTGAAATTGTTTGTTGCAATACCCTTGATAGGCATTGCCTATGGGCCTGTTTTCAGTCCAGGTGCTTGATGCAGCTCAGCTTGCTGGCATGCACGGCCTGGCGCAGCACGTCGATAGCCTGGGGCCGGGGAAAACTTTTGCGCCAGGCCAGGGCCACGATGCGACTGGGATCAGCATCCTGGAAGCGTTTGATGCTCACCAGACGCTGTGAGAAACGGTCGGCCCCGGCGGCGGAACAAGGCAGTATGGTGACGCCCATGCCGCTTGCTACCATGTAGCGTATAGTCTCCAGAGAACTGCCTTCCAGATCGGCGAGCATATCCCCTTCAGCCAGATTGCGTTTGCGCAGGCAATCCGGGCAGATTTCCAGCACCTGGTCCCGGAAACAGTGGCCGGAACCCAGGAGCAGCACTTTTTCCCGGCTGATGTCCTCAATACTCAGCTTGTCCCGCTGATTGAGAGGATGGGAACCCGGCACCAGGGCAACGAAATGCTCTTCGTACAGGGGAACCGTGAGAATGCCATGCTCTTCAAAAGGCAGGGAGATGAGAATGGCGTCCACTTCCCCCTGCTTGAGCTTTTCCGCCAGGACGTGGGTGTAGTTTTCCTCGATGACCAGGGGCATTTGCGGCGCCCGCTGGGCCAGCTCAGATATGAGATGAGGAAAAAGGTAGGGGCCAATGGTATAGATGGCGCCGATGCGCAGGGGCGCGGCCAGCTGGTCCCGGCCATGCTCGACGATCTCCCTGATGACGCCCGCCTCTTCCAGCACCCGCTGGGCCTGGGTCACCACCTGCTCACCCACGGGCGTGACGGTGACCTCGCCCTGGCGCCGCTCGAAAAGCTCCACACCCAGCTCCCGCTCAAGCTTGCGTACCGCCACGCTCAAAGTGGGTTGGCTGATGAAACAGGCTTCCGCCGCTTTGCCAAAATGCCGGGCCCTGGCTACGGCAACGATGTACTTCAGTTCGTTCAGCGTCATGGGCAGAGTGTATCAGAACAGTTGTGATACCAGGAACAGACTCAGCCAGGGCACATAGGTGATGACCAGCAGAGCCAATATGAGCACACCCATCCAGGGCAGGGCCGCCTTGGTGACTTCCCCCAGGCTCATACCGGACAACCCGGCAGCCACGTACAGGTTCAGGCCAACAGGGGGCGTGATCATACCTACTTCCATGTTGGTGGTCATGACGATGCCCAGATGAATGGGATCGATGCCCAGGGAAGTGGCGATGGGATGGAACAAAGGCGCCAGGATGAGCAGGATGGCAGAGGGCTCCATGAAATCTCCGGCAAACCAGAGAATGATGTTCACCATGAGCAGGAACATCCAGGGTTGAGGCTCCGAGGACAACACGGACTGGGCCAGTTCCTGGGGAATGCGCTCCTCGGTGAGTACGTGGGCGAAGATCATGGCGCAGGCAATGATGAACAACAGCATGGAGGTCATTTTGGCTGCTTCCAGCATGACTTCCGGCACCTTGCTGAATCCCATGTCCTTGTGCACGAACAAGGCGATAAAAGCCGAATACACTGCGGCCACGGCCGCCGCTTCCGTTGGCGTGAACACCCCGCCATAGATGCCGCCCACCACGATGAAAATCAGCAGCAGCCCCCAGAAGGCCCGCAGGAAACACCGGAACAGGTGCTTCCATCCCTGCCAGGGCTCGCTGGGAATGTTCATGCGCCGGGCGGCGAACCAGGTTGCGGCCATGAGAAATACGCCCATGAGCACTCCGGGGAGTATGCCGGCAATGAACATCTTGCCCACGGATTCCTCCACCGCATCGGCATACACGATCATGGGGATGGAAGGGGGAATCAGAATCCCCATGCTGCCGGAAGTCGCCACCACTCCCACGGCGAAGCGCTTGTCATAGCCCGCGGCAATCATGCCGGGAATCATGATGGAGCCAATGGCCACCACCGTGGCCGGTGAAGAACCGGAAATGGCGGCAAAGAACATGCAGGCTACCACCGTGGCCATGGCCAGGCCGCCGGGCATCCAGCCCACCGCCGCCTTGGCAAAATCCACCAGGCGCCGGGACACGCCACCGGTGGTGAGAAAATGGGCCGAGAGCACGAAGAAGGGAATTGCCAGCAGCGTGGTGTGCTCCATGGTGTCGAACAGTTTTTGAGCAATAATGATAGGGGAATCATCTGTGGCCAGAAGGGTGAACAACAGGCTGGACAGACCCAGGCTGATGGCGATGGGCACACCAATGAGCAGCAGGAACAGAAGACCAATGAACAGCGCCAGAGCCGCCATCAGATGTCTTCCACCTGTTTCAGGGCATCCGCTGCCTCATTGGCGTGAATGCGCAAAGTGCGCCCCTGAATGATATCCCAGCCCACCTGCAGTAGATGCAGGAACATCAGTCCCAGTCCCACAGGAATGGCCAGGTAAGGAATCCACTGAGGAATCTGCAAATCCAGGGTAAGGTCCCCCCAGGCATGGATGCGCAGGGTGTACTGAATGGAGTACCAGAACACCAGTCCCACGAACAGCAGGCACAGGGCCACTGCCAGCAGGGCGATGCGCCTTTGCATGGCAGGGGAAAATTTCTCCACCAGGATGTCGATACCCAGGTGACTGCCCACACGGAACCCATGGGCCGCCCCTACCAGCACCACCCAGGCGAACAGATACTGAACCAGTTCCAGCACCCAGGTGAAGCCGCTATGAAAAACGTAGCGGGCCACCACGTTGGCAAACAACAACAGGGTCGCCGCACCCAGGCCCAGGGTAATGATGGCCTTTTCGAGAACCTCCAGACCCTTGTCCAGATTCACCGGAAAGATCCGCCCTTGATCAGTGACCCAGAAGTTTGTGTATATCCGCCAGCATATCCTTACCGATCTGCCGACTGAACTGACCTTCCACGCCAGACACCGCCTTGCGCCACTGGGCCAGTTCTTCCGGGGTCAGTTCTACAACCTTGGCCTTTCCGGCAGCTTCAATCCTGGCGCGGTCGCCACTGTCCGCTTCAGCAGCAAACCGGCGGTTTGCCTTTGTCGCTTCCGCCATGATAGCTGTAAGTTCCTTGCGAATATCGTCCGGCAGGTTGTTCCAGAACTCAGCACTGACCACCACCATATAGCCCAGGTAGGAATGGTTGGATACAGTGATGTAATCCTGGACCTCATAGAATTTTTTAGAATAGACATTGGACCAGGCGTTTTCCTGGCCATCCACAACGCCTTGAGACAGTGCCTGGTAGACCTCTTTGAACGGCAGCTTCTGAGGCACGCCGCCCAGGGCCTTGATCATGGCCGCGTGAACTTCCGAACTCTGAATACGGAACTTCTTGCCTTTGAAATCATCCGGCACCTTGCGCAACGGCTTGTCGCCACGGATGGAAAAGACCTTCATGCCATTGTCCCAAAGGGACAGAGCCTTGAGCCCCTTGCGCTCCAGGGGTTTGGTCATCTTGTCCATGATGGGAGAGTCCACCAGCTTGTGGACATCATTGATATCGTTGAACAGGTAGGGAATATCGAAAGCCTGGATGGTGCGTGAGAATTTCACGAACTTGGACAGGCTGGGCGCCGCCATGATCCCGGTGGTCTTGCTGTCGGAAAGACGCATGGCTTCCATGACCTTGTTGTCATTGTACAACTGCGAATTGGGGAAGACCTCAACCTTCACCCGCCCTTTCATGCGTTCGTTGACCATTCTCGCAAAAAGGTCTGCCGCCTTGCCCTTGGGCGTACCGGGCGCAACCACGTGGGAAAACTTGATAACGTATTCCTGAGCAATGGCTCCATTGGCGACCAATGAAACTACGGCGGCAAACATCAATCCTGATATCTTTTTCATGGTCTTAACCCCCCTCGATCTTAAACCTGTTGTTGTATTAACCCGGCAACCAAATATATCGTCCTCAGCCGCCCTGTCTGCGCGGGTGGCAAGGCATCATCGCCTGCTTCACTTTTGCTAACCATAGCATGTTTTGATGAAATTTCATCCTCTCTAGGGATACCATCAGATCCAGTGTTTCTGCCATTGACTGTACTGGAGATAAAAGGCATAGTTGACAGACAACAATAACAATATTCGCTGTTTCTCGTAGCAACCAATCTGGGTACTCTCCTGGAACTGTCACAGCTGTTCAGGGACAGGCTGTCAGATATTCCGGATTCATCCCATCAGCCCGCAGGCGCCTTGCTCCCGAAACCGCCAGACAATCACAATATTAAACTGAAGTAGAGCCTTCCACAGCAACCGCCAGCTTGCGGTCATGAGAAGGCCGAGGAAAATACTATGCTGTCCTACGACGAACTCCATGCCCAGAACGACCACATTACCGAACTCACCAATACCCTCAGGCTGCTGCTTACCGACCGTTTGCTGTGTGACTCCCGCATTACTGCAGAGCTGTTCTGCCGTTACGTGGATGCTGTCAAAGAGCACCTGGAACTCACGGACAAAAAACTCTACACGCAAATGCTCACCAGCGCCGACCAACAGGTCACCACCGTAGCCAATCGATTCATGGGTGGCTCAAAGGAGATCAAGCGCATTTTCAACAACTTCGTAAAAAAGTGGTGCGACATGAGGAAGCAACAACTCCTGGTCGCGGACTATGATGAGTTTGCCCGCATCACCGATGGTATGTTCGATATGGTTCTGGATCGCATTCAGGATGAAGTGGAGCATCTCTATCCCATGCTGCGCAGGGTGCGTGGAGACGACAAGTACGCTGCGTAGCCCTGACCGGATTCAGCTGCCACGCCTGGAATTGTAGATCTCTCCGCCCATGTTGCGGTAGGTCTTGAGCACAGCCAATGCCTCATCCCGCAGTATCCCGGTTTTCACCGCGATGCCCCGCCGCTCAAGCTCCCCTGCCCAGTCCAAGGGCTTGGGGCCTTCATCAAAGCCCATGGCTCTGGCATCGGCATCGGTTGTAGCCGTCACTACCCGGGTAACACCTGACCAGCAGGTGGCACCCAGGCACATGACACAGGGTTCAGTGGAGGTTACCAGTTCATGGGACGGCAATCCCGGCCCGCCCAGGTCATAGGTACCCAAGCGGCGCTGGGCCATGCTGTAAGCGGCTATTTCCGCATGCAGCATGGAAAGTCCTTCGGGCACGACCCGGTTGACACCCAAAGCAACCAGCCGGCCGCTGGCGGATTCAAACACGGCTGCCGCAAAAGGACCGCCACTGCCTTCCAGAACATTCCGCCTGGCCGCTTCCACCACCAGGGACATGCGTGCTTCATCAGTGCCGGCCGCTTTACAGGAATCCACATAGGCTGCCACCCATTTCGGCAGGGAAAAACAGATGCTCATGGGCATATCCTGCTTCATGGCGCAGGACTTCCCGGATCAGTGATTTTCATAACGATTCAGGGCCTGGCGCAATTGCGCCTCCACTTTCTTCCTGAGTTCAGGCGGCGCTATCACCTCCACCTCCGGGCCATGACGCAGAATGTCCATGATCAGCTCTGTGTCCATGGAATAAGGAACCTCCAGCACATAATAACCTTCTTCATCATAGTGCCCCTGCTGAGCGCCATGCCAGGTTTCGCTGGCCACCCAACGGGCTCTGCCCGGGGCAAAACGCAGAATCGCCCTGTGCACATCCCGGCCTGAAAAAATACCGTACCCGGCGCGGCAAGCGGCATCCAGCTCCTCTTCAGATAAATCCTTCGCCGGTTCATCCATTGCCTCTACCTGGCGAATAGCATCCACGGCAAAACTGCGCAGTCCCTTGCGCAGATGACACCAGGCATCCAGATACCAGTTGTCCCGATAGTACAGCAGCCGCTGGGGGGATACCTCTCGCTCCACCACTTCGTCAGTAGCCCGATTGTAATGATACAGACGCAAACGCTGACGCTGCAGCAGCGCCGTGGCGATGACCTCGAACACCTGCGGATCAACATCCCGCTTGGCCAGGCGGGAAATGCGGATGCGGTTCTCCACCTCCTCCAGGCTGTGATCCCCCTGCTCCAGCAGAGCATGCACCCGGCGTCTGAGGGGTTCGATATGCGGCCCCAGCAACCCGGGTTGCAGATTGGCCAGGAGATGATCCATGGTCAACAGAGCATGAACTTCCGAAGCGTTGAACCACAGTCCCGGCAGGGAAAAACTGCCCGCTTCGGCAGCATCCTCATCATAGCGGTAACCCCGCAGGCCGCGATCCCAGACAATGGGCGCACCCAGGCGATCACGCATGTACTCAATATCACGCTTGACCGTTGCCCGTGACACATCCAGCGCTTCCATCATGACGGCCAGAGGCGTTGCGCGCCGCTGGCGCAGTAGCTGGTCTATCTTGTGGAATCTCTCGGTTCTGTCCATTCTGGCGACCCGGCTTTACACTTTGGAGAAAGAGTAACAGAAATACTCCGGACAATAGCAACCGGGAGCCTTCCGGATTCGACCGTTGGAAGCGAAAACCCTGGGGAGCATATCGAACAAATTCACATCAGCAGAGGCAGTATGTTCTGGACCACCCCAGACATAAAAAAAACCCGGCCATGAAGACCGGGTTTTTCCTGATTATGGTGGGTCGTGGGCGATTCGAACGCCCGACCAATTGATTAAAAGTCAACTGCTCTACCGACTGAGCTAACGACCCAGGGAGCGCGCATTATACAGTGAAGGAGCTTTCTCTCAAATACTTTTTTTCGTTTTTCTATGAATGCTGGGAATGATAGCGGGTAGGATCGGGGACACCTGCCTCAGCAAATCCCTGAGCGCGCAAACGGCAGGAATCACAGTGCCCACAGGCCCGCCCCTGATCGTCGGCCTGGTAGCAGGACACCGTGAGACCGTAGTCAACGCCGAGGTCGATTCCCATGTGGATGATTTCTGCCTTGCTCATGTGAATCAAAGGGGCCTGAATGCAGAAACCGCTGTCCTCTACGCCGGCTTTGGTCGCCAGGTTGGCAAGATGCTCAAAAGTCTCTATGAATTCAGGGCGGCAGTCTGGATAGCCGGAGTAATCCACGGCGTTCACGCCTATAAAGATATCCCTGGCGCCTAGAACCTCTGCCCAACCCAATGCCAGGGACAAAAATACCGTATTTCTGGCAGGGACATAGGTGACCGGAATACCCTCGGTGCTTTCATTGGGAACATCGATGGCCATGTCCGTGAGCGCTGATCCGCCAATACTGCCCAGATCCAGTGACAACACCTTGTGCTCCACGGCCCCAAGGGCATGGGCTACCCGGTCAGATGCCTGCAGTTCAACATCATGCCGTTGCCCGTAATCAAAACTCAAGGCATGGCAGGCATATCCGCGATCCCTGGCAATGGCCAGTACCGTGGCTGAGTCTAAGCCACCAGAAAGCAATACCACGGCCTTTTTCTGCTTGTCGGTCATTTTCCCCGCTTATCTCCCCAAAGTATCTTGTGCAACTGCAGCTGAAAGCGCACTGGCAGCTCGTCCTGTAAAATCCAATCTGCCAGATCGGCAGGCGCCAACCGCCCCTGAACTGGCGAAAACAGTACTTCAGTGATATCCGCAAGCTGGCGCTGTTCAAGCAGTTCTCTGGCCCATTCATAATCCTGGCGGTGAGCGATGACCATTTTGATCTGGTCTTTGCCAGTCAGCAGGGACAGGTTCTCCCAGCGGTTTTTCTCCACCTCCCCTGATCCCGGCGTCTTGATATCCATGACAATGGAGACCCGGGGATCGATATCCCTGATGTCCTGGCTACCACTGGTCTCCACGGAAGTCTCATACCCTTCATCACAGAGGCGGGCGAGGAGGGGCCATGCCCCTTTCTGCGCCAGGGGTTCCCCCCCGGTGACCGTCACATGGCGGCAGGCGTATTGCCCGACCTGCGCACAGACATCCGGCAAGGCCATCCATTCTCCACCCTTGAAGGCATAGGCGGTATCGCAGTATCCGCAACGCAAGGGACAGCCGGTAAGGCGCACGAACACCGTGGGCCAGCCAACGCTGCGGCTCTCTCCCTGCAGAGAATAAAAGATTTCAGTGACGCGCAGGCGGGACACTATTTTTTCATATGCTTAAGACGCGCCTTGGCCATGCTCGCGGCTGAAGAACCGGGATAGCGGCGCTGCACTTCCTGCAACACTTTGCGTGCCTCGTTCCGCTTACCCATGGCGTCCAGAATGTAGCCCTTCTTGAGCAAAGCACCCGGCGCCTTGTCACTTTGTGGATACTCCGAGAGAACACGCTCGAAAGCCTTGAGGGCCTGGGCATTGTCCTGAGTGACATAGTAGCTCTCCCCCAGCCAGTAAAGCGCGTTGTCCGCCAGGTCGCTGCCGGGATATTGCTTCAGGAAAGCCTTGAAGGCAGCAATGGCCTTTTTGTACTCCCGCCGGGACGGCTGCAGGTAAGCATAGGCCTGGTCATAGTCTGCCTGGATCTGCGCAGGATCCTCGGTCGGGGCATTGCCACCGGCTACCGGCGTGACCGGGGAGATAGAATGCTCTGACGGGTTCGACGGAGCAACATTCGCTGTTGAAGCTTCTCCTGCAGGCGCATTGCCTGCCGCAACAGGCGCAACCCCGGCGCTTCCCTGTTGGCGGTTCAAACGCTCGTCAAGGTCCAGATACAGTTCCCGCTGCTTCTTGCGCAGGCGCGCAAGGGCATGCTGCTGCTCTTCGATCTGCCCCTGGAGTTCCCGGTTGCTGCGCTTGAGGGATTGCACTTCCAGCATCAGCTCAGTGATATGCCCAACCCGGCGCTCCAGACGTTGCAGGCGCTGCTCCAGAGCATCGTCACCTGCCCACAAGGCAGTTGAAGACGCCAGCAACAAGCCGGACAACAATGACAGTGAAATCTTTTTCATTCTCGTCTCCAATGCCCAAAAAGACTCCGGAAACCAATGGATTCCGGAGTCTCTCAGGAAATCTTGAATCCCCTGATGATTGATTCGGTTCTTCTTCAGCGACTTCCTGGCTGCCATGGCGCGAAGCGCCACAACCCCGGGTCATGGTAATACCCGCATCCACAGGCCGGTCTTCAGTCGGGCATCTCCGGCTGTGGCACCTGCTGGCGGGCTGAAGCCCGACCTACAACAATAACCCGGCAACCAGCCAAGCGGTTTTTCCTTTACTGATAAACCAGTTCCGCACGCCGGTTCTTGGCCCAGGCCGCCTCATTGTGACCGGGATCCACCGGGCGCTCTTCTCCATAGCTCACGGTATCGATCTGCACCGGACTCACGCCCTCTGCTTCGAGGAAGCGCTTCACCGAGTTGGCCCGGCGTTCACCCAGGGCGATATTGTATTCCCGGGAACCACGCTCATCGCAATGCCCTTCGATGACCACCCGGGCTGAAGGCGTATTTACCAGGTATTCGGCATGGGCGCGCAGGGTATCCACGTATTCCGGACGGATCTCCGCCGTATCAAAATCAAAGTAAACGACTTTCTCGTACAGCAGGCTGTCAGGATTGTCGAGGGGCGAACCCGTCCAGCTGCCACCACCACCGGCAGCGGATGTACTGGTGCCACCTTCTCCAGCCATTCCTGAACCGGCGCCACCTTCAGCGCCATCCTTGGTTCCCGTGGAACTGCAACCGGACAAGACCAACATGCCCAGTACCAGTGGCAACAACAGAATTCTCAATGTTTTCATAAGCTATTTCTCCTACTTAAATTAACCCGGCAACCAAATATATCGTCCTCAGCCTGGTCGCCGGGTTACTTATAATACGGGGACCAAACCGGATCCCGCACATCCCCAGATTGTAGCGCCAGCCGCTGCTTGACCCGCCCATCCGTGGACACTGCCGCCAACACACCTTTGCCTCCGTGACGGGTAGCATAGATGATCATGCTGCCATTGGGCGCAAAACTGGGTGATTCGTCCAGTTTGCCATCAGTCAACACGGTGATAGAACCTGTCTCCAGATCCATGACTCCAATACGGTACTGGCCGCCTATCCTGGTAATGAGGGTAATGGATTTCCCGTCCGGCGCATAGGAGGCACGGGCATTATATTTGTTCTCGAAAGTGAGACGCTGCACATTTCCACCGGTCACCAGTACCTGGTAGATCTGTGGCGAGCCGCCCCGGTCGGAGGTGAACAGCAGCTTGCGCCCATCCGGCGACCAGGAGGGCTCGGTCTCGATAGCCCAGTGGCGCACCAGGCGGCGCAATTTTTTTCGCGCCAGATCCATGATATAGATATCCGGGTTGCCATCCTTGGACAGGGCCATGGCCAGATATCGGCCATCCGGCGACCAGGCCGGTGCACCATTGATCCCCTTGAAACTGGTGATTTTCTCGCGTTTGCCCGTGAACACTTCCTGGATCCAGATAGAAGGGCGGCCGTTCTCGAAAGAAACATAAGCCAGCTTGCGGCCATCCGGCGACCAGGCTGGCGACATGAGAGGTTCAACGGAAGAAACGATGGTCTGGGCATTGTAGCCGTCCGAATCAGCAATACGCAGGGAAATCTTTGGCGCGTTCAACGTACCTTCAGACACCACATAGGCGATACGCGTGGCAAAAGCGCCCTTGGTGCCCGTGAGCGTCTCGTAGATCAGGTCGGCGATATGATGAGCGATGGCCCGCAGATCTTTTTCCGTAGTCGTAAAGCTGTAGCCGATGAGCTGAGATTCCTGGTACACATCGAACAATTGGAAACGCACTTTGTATCCACCGGGACCATTGGGCTCGATATTGCCGATGACCAGATTTTCCTGTTTGAGAGCCCGCCAGTCACGAAAATCCACATCCGCCATGGTGGCGGGGCGGGCCAGCATCTGGTTTTCCGCCAAAAGCTTGAAATAACCACTGCGCCGCAGGTCGGCAGCCACAATACGGCCAATACCCTGAGACGGTGGACGGGCCGGATCACCGCTCCACTTGAAAGGCACTACCGCAATGGGCAGCGCGCCTTCCACGCCTTCGGTGATCTCGATAACCAGCCGCGCCTGGGCCTGGGAAGTGATCAGGAGCAACAACGCCAGCAATACAAACAGTTTTTTCATTTCGTGGGCCTGAATATGAACGTAAAGTCCCTGAACTCCGATATCAGCCGCGGAGACTTCGGCATGGGCAATGGGTCTGCCTTGTTGACCGCCGCCACTACAGAGCGATCAAAAGCGGCATTGCCGCTGGATTTTACCACCTGAACCAGCAGCACCGAGCCTTTTTCATTGAGCCGCACCCTCACCGTGGCCTCCAGCCCCTTGCTGCCGGCAGATGGTGGCCGCAGCCAGTTCCGCTGTACTTTGCGTTTGATGGCCGCGGTGATGCCAGCGCGTTCCCGGCCTTCCTTTTCCGCTTCCCACTGGGCCTGCATTTCCGCCTCCCGGGCCTTGCGTTCCGCTGCTTCCCGGGCTTTGCGTTGTTTCTCCATCTCCGCCTTCTTGCGTGCGGCTTCCTTTTTCTTGCGCTCGGCATCAGCCTTTTTCCTGGCCTCAGCTTTCTTTTTGGCTTCCGCCTTTTTCCGTTGCTCTTCCTTGCGCTTCTTTTCTTTGAGCTTGCGCTGACGCTCGAGTTCCGCTTTTTTCTTCTTCTCTTCCTCTTTTTTCTTCAACGCCAGTTTGCGTTTCTTTTCGATCTCCGCCTTTTTACGTTGTTCCTCTTTGCGCTTTTTTTCAGCCTGCTTCTTTTTTTCCTGCTGAAGCCTGGCTTCCTGTTCCTTGCGGCGTTTTTCCTCGGCTTTCTTCCGGGCTTCCGCTTTCTTTTTTTCTTCCTGCTTTCGTTGCCTTTCCACTTCCTGCTGCCTGGCCTTCCGCTGCTCCTCCTGCTGGTGCTTGAGCCGGGCGGTATCGACGAGGGTAGCCTGCACAATCTGTCCGGCAGGTTTTACGGGTTCGGGAGGATTGAGCCAGTCCAGACCAAAAATCATCAGGGCCAGGATGGCCAGATGCATGAGCAAGGCCAGAAAAAAGGCCAGAGGATGTCGGCGGATGACGTCCAGCATTATTCAGGTGGATCAGTGAGCAGGCCGATATTCGGCGCGCCGGCATTCTGCAGCAACACCATGGCGCGCACGACCCGGCCATAGTCTACATCCCTGTCCCCTTTCACCAGTACCGGAATACCCGGATTGTTGGCAATGATGGCAGAAGCCTGACGCAACACCTCTTCCTCATCCAGGGTTTTGGTGCGGTCATCGTCATAGGTGAGGTGAAAAGCACCGGCCTTGTCCACACTCAGCACCAAAGGCCGCTTGGCGTCATCCTCCATGGGTTGGGCATCAGCCTGTGGCAGATCCACTTTCACGCCTTGGGTGAGCAGAGGCGCAGTGATCATAAAGATCACCAGCAGCACCAGCATCACGTCGATATAGGGCACGACGTTGATCTCGGCCATGGGACGGAGTTTTCTGCCCCGGCGCGACATCAGTTGCTCCCGGCCAGCATGTGCACCTGGCGCTGGAGAATGTTGGCAAACTCTTCAGCGAAATCCTCGTAACGGCTTTCCAGGCGCTGCACGGCATCCGCATACTTGTTGTAAGCCACCACCGCGGGAATGGCGGCGAACAGGCCCATAGCCGTGGCGATCAAGGCTTCGGCAATGCCCGGGGCCACCAGATTCAGGGTAGCCTGCTTGACATTGCCCAGGGCATGAAAGGAATTCATGATGCCCCAGACCGTGCCGAACAACCCCACGTAGGGGCTGGTGGAGCCCACAGTGGCCAGGAAGGAAAGGTGCCGTTCCAGGGCATCCATCTCCCGGCTCATGGCCACGCGCATGGCACGCCGGGCGCCTTCCACCACCGCCATGGGGTCCATGCCCGAAGCGTCCTTGAGGCGGGCGAACTCGCGAAAGCCCGCATGGAAGACCATGGCCATACCCTGGATCTCATCGGGGTAGCGATCCAGGCCCCGATACAGCTTGCCCAGATCGCCCCCGGACCAGAACTTGTCCTCGAACTCATCCGCTGCTTTGCGCGCCTTGCGCAGGGAGCGCGAGCGGTCGAAAATGGCCGTCCAGGACAGCAGCGAGGCCAGCAGCAGACTGGCCATGACCAGTTGCACCAGGGGACTGGCATCCAGCACCAGTTGCAGGAAGGAAAGCTCAGTCTGCATCTTTCAGTTTCTCCAGAATGATTCCGGGTATGGGCGCAGGACGGAAGGATTCGATGTTCACGCACACGATGCCGACTTCCCCCCTGCACAACAGTTCATCATCGTCCTGGCGGTACACATCCTGGCCGATGGTCATGGCGGTACGGCTGTGCTTGCGCAGCTCTCCCGTCACCCACAGCAGGTCGTTGAAGTGCGCCGGAGCGAGGTAGTCCGCAGCAGCGCTACGCACCACAAAAACAATGCCGTATTCATCACGCAACAGGTCCTGTTCAAATCCCAGGTCCCGCAACCATTCCGTTCGCGCCCGTTCCATGAAACGGAAATAGTTGGCGTAATAAACGATACCGGCAGCATCCGTATCTTCGTAGTAGACCCGCACAGGAAAGCGATAGTTCACCCCTCTTCTCCAAAAAGATCATCCGCCATGGTTTCCGGCCGGGGTTTGAAACCAAAGTATTCGAAAGCGCGGCGCGTGGCCACGCGGCCACGGGGGGTACGCATTAGAAATCCCTGTTGGATGAGAAAGGGTTCCAGCACATCCTCGATGGTGCCCCGTTCCTCGCCGATGGCCGCTGCCAGACTGTCCACGCCCACAGGGCCGCCGTCGAATTTCTCCAGCACCGTCTTGAGCAGGCGGCGGTCCATGTGATCGATACCATTGGCATCCACCTTGAGCATGGACAGGGCTGCATCGGCAATGGCCGCGGTAATTTCCCCGTCGCCTTTCACCTGGGCGTAGTCACGCACCCGGCGCAACAGGCGGTTGGCAATACGGGGCGTGCCCCGGGAACGGCGTGCAATCTCTCCTGCTCCCTCGGTATCAATGGCCATGGCCAGAATACCGGCGGAACGCTGCACGATATGGGTCAAATCCGCCTGATTGTAGAATTCCAGGCGCTGCACGATGCCAAATCGGTCGCGCAGGGGCGAGGTCAGCAGGCCTGCCCGGGTGGTGGCGCCCACCAAGGTAAAAGGTGGCAGATCCACCTTGATGGATCGCGCCGCCGGTCCCTCACCGATCATGATGTCCAGCTGGTAATCTTCCATGGCCGGGTACAGGACTTCTTCCACGACCGGGCTGAGGCGATGGATCTCGTCCACAAACAGTACATCATGGGGCTGCAGATTGGTGAGCAGGGCAGCCAGATCGCCGGCGCGCTCCAGCACGGGTCCGGAGGTCTGGTGCAGCTGCACCTGCATTTCATTGGCAATGATGTGTGCCAGGGTGGTCTTGCCCAAGCCCGGCGGACCGAAGATCAGCACATGATCCAGGGCTTCACTGCGCTGGCGGGCGGCTGGAATGAAGATTTCCATCTGCTCTTTCACCGCAGGCTGGCCCACGTAGTCCTCCAGCAGTCGCGGGCGGATAGCGCGATCCACCATGACATCATCCATGGCAGCGGCAGGATCGATGATTCTTTGTTCTTCGTCCATGTGATCTATCCTCTGG
>Ga0256832_1001470_pt1 | contig 15942 bp, 9 predicted proteins | sample 134614metaG_FD_190534 | JGI IMG/M metagenome (GOLD analysis project Ga0256832, IMG submission 190534) | Hydrothermal vent microbial communities from Lau Basin, Pacific Ocean - 134-614 | ecosystem: Environmental > Aquatic > Marine > Hydrothermal vents | place: Pacific Ocean: Lau Basin | collected...
AGGCGCGTTTTGCCGAGATTTCGAAGCAACTTAGCGAGCTTTCGGCGAAGTTCGAGGAAAATGTTCTGGATGCGACGAATGCGTGGAGCAAGCATGTCGAGGATTCCGCTGGCCTGAGCGGGTTGCCGGATAGCGCTTTGGAAATGCTTCGCCAGGAGGCGGGACGTCGCGGTCTGGAGGGCGCTGTCATTACGCTGCAATACCCGTCCTATCTGGCGATCATGACCTATGCCGATGATCGACAACTGCGGGAAGAAGTCTATCGGGCGTATGTCACCCGCGCTTCCGACCAGGGCGACGATCCCGCGCTGGACAATTCGGAAATCATCGAGCGGATCCTGGCGCTCAAGCATGAGTCTTCACGGCTGTTGGGGTTCGCCAACTATGCGGAGCGATCGCTCAGCAAGAAGATGGCCGAATCGCCGGAGAAGGTGATGGCTTTTCTCGAAGATCTCGCCGATCGCGCCAGACCTCGGGCGCAAAGCGAGTATGACGATCTGGCGCGCTTCGCCCGAGGCGTGCTGGGCTATGACGAGGTGCAGGCCTGGGACGTCGCCTACATCAGCGAAAAAATGAAAGGCGCCTACTTCGCCTTGTCCCAGGAAGACCTCAAACCGTATTTTCCGGTCGACCAGGTGATCGACGGCCTGTTTACTCTCGTCAACCGGCTTTACGGCATAGAGATTCGCCAGCGGGAAGGGGTTGACGTCTGGCATCCCGACGTACGGTTCTACGATATCTTCGATCGTGACGGAAACCTCCAGGCCCAGTTCTATTTTGATCTGTACGCGCGCGAGAACAAGCGCGGCGGCGCGTGGATGGATGATTGCGTTGGCCGGCGCCGTACCTCGGAAGGGATTCAGATTCCCGTCGCGTTCATGACCTGCAATTCGAGCCCCCCGGTTGGCGACAAGCCGGCGCTGTTCACCCATGACGAGGTGATCACCCTGTTCCACGAGTTTGGTCACGGTCTGCATCACATGCTGACGCGCATCGATGAGAGCGACGTGGCCGGCATCAGCGGCGTCGAGTGGGACGCCGTGGAATTGCCAAGCCAGTTCATGGAAAACTGGTGCTGGGAAAGGGAGGTGCTGGACATGTTCGCCCGGCGCTACGATACCGGCGAACCGTTGCCCGACGCGCTGTACGACAAGCTCATCGCCAGCAAGAATTTCCAGGCGGCCATGCAAATGGTGCGTCAACTCGAGTTCGCGATTTTCGACATGCGGATTCATGCCGAATACGATCCCGAAAAAGGCGCCCGGGCGCTCGAAATCCTCGACCAGGTGCGCGACCAGGTCGCGGTCTTCACGCCGCCGGAATACAATCGCTTTCCGCATTCGTTCAGCCACATTTTCGGGGGTGGTTACGCCGCCGGCTACTACAGCTACAAGTGGGCGGAAGTCCTCTCGGCGGACGCCTTCGCGCGTTTCGAGGAAGAAGGTCTTTTCAATCCACGCGTTGGCGCGGATTTTCTCGAACAGGTGCTGGAAAGGGGCGGTTCACGGGACGCCATGGCGTCATTCAAGGCGTTTCGGGGGCGGGAGCCCACCATTGACGCGCTGCTGAGACACAGCGGCCTGGAACCCACCGAATCCTGATCTCACAGGGGGGATAAAATGAAAATTGCCTCGTGGAATGTGAATTCCCTGAAAGTTCGTCTGCCGCATGTCCTGGACTGGCTGGCCGCGCAGCAACCCGATGTGCTGGCGCTCCAGGAGACCAAGCTGCCCGACGAGAATTTTCCGGCTGGAGAAATCAATGAAGCGGGCTACCAGGTGGTCTTTTCCGGACAGCGCACCTATAACGGCGTGGCGATTCTCAGCCGGGCCGAACCCGCCGAGATCGTGACCGACATTCCCGATCTCGATGATCCCCAGCGTCGAATTCTGGCGGCGACGATCGACGGCGTACGCATTCTCAATCTCTACGTCGTCAATGGTTCGGAAGTGGGTTCAGAGAAGTTTGCGTACAAGATGGACTGGCTCGACAAGGTGACCCGTTTCATCGCGGAGGACATGAAGAACCACGAGAACTACATCATTCTCGGCGATTTCAACATCGCGCCAAACGACGAGGATGTATTCGACCCGGAAAAGTCGCGGGAAAGGATTCTCTGTTCGACGCCGGAGCGCGACGCGCTGCGAAGAATTCTGGACCTGGGGTTTGTCGATACTTTCCGACTCTTCGAACAGCCGCCCCAGACCTTTTCATGGTGGGATTACCGACAAGTCGCGTTTCGCCGGAACCGGGGCTACCGGATCGATCTGATTCTGGCCAGCCAGGCCATGGCGGACCGATGCGTATCCTCGGGCGTCGACAAGGAGCCGAGAAAACTCGAACGCCCTTCGGATCACGCGCCGGTCGTGGCGGCATTCGACTGAAGCCAGAGAAGGGGCCGCGGCCTTTACGCCGCGATGGACTCCCTAAGCTTTTTCATGGCGTTGTTCTCCAGTTGACGAATCCTTTCGGCCGAGACGCCATACTTGTTCGCCAGGGTATGCAGGGTCTCCTTTTTGTCCGCCAGCCAGCGTCTTTCCAGAATGTCGCGGCTGCGATCGTCCAGCGTCTCCATCGCCCTGGCGAGATTCCTGTGGTTATGCGCCGACCAGTCGCTGGCCTCCAGCGTCGCCGCCGGATCATTGTCATCCGCGCTGAGATAGGCGACGGGCGAAGTATGGTTGTCGTCCTCGTCACTGTTTTGAAGATCGAAGCCAAGATCCGAACCCGTGAGTCGGGACTCCATCTCGGTGACCTCCTCGGGCTTGACGCCCAGATCCTCGGCCACGGCCCTGATCTCTTCCTGGTTCAGCCAGGCCAGACGCTTTTTGGCGCTGCGCAGATTGAAGAACAGCTTGCGCTGGGCCTTGGTCGTCGCGACCTTGACGATGCGCCAGTTGCGCAGGATATATTCGTGGATCTCGGCGCGGATCCAATGGACCGCGAAGGAAACCAGCCGAACGTTCTTTTCCGGATCGAACCGCTTGATGGCCTTCATCAGACCGATATTGCCTTCCTGGATCAGATCGCCCAGCGGCAGGCCGTAGCCGTTATAGCCCCGAGCGATCTTGATCACGAATCGAAGATTGTGAAGCACCAGCTTGCGCGCCGCCTCCAGATCGTTATTGTCCCTCAGATCGCGGGCCAGCTGGTATTCCTCCTGGTGACTGAGTACGGGGAACTCATGCGCCATGTGCACGTAGCTTTCGAGATTGCCGACCGCAACCGGCAGTGAATTCCGTTGAAGTTGTATCGCTTTGCTCATGATTTCGTCTCTCCCCACGTTTTCCAAATATGGCCACATTTTAGCACTCTTTGGTTACGAGTGCTAACAAATCTCCCGCAGTATAGGAATCCCCATCGTTTTTTCAGTCACTTAACTGACACTTCCGTGTATAAGAAAGTTCTTATACTCTCTGATGGCGAGCCAACCACCCTCCGGGGTCTGAAATACCTTTCACCGGCTGCGAGAGGTAGACTTCTCGCGTCCGGGAATACGCCGTTCAGGGCGCGAGAAGTGTATACTGCGGGCCGATCCCTGAACTTGTCCTGAATCCTGCATTTAAGGATTGCGGCGAATGCCCCGCTCAAGGCGCCTCTAACCCGACCATGGAAATCACATGACCCGGCTGTTACTTTCGCTCCTCACCGTTGTTCTTGTCGCTTTTCTCGTTTCCCCGGATGCTCACGCCCGGCGCTTTGGCGGTGGAAAGAATTTTGGCAAGAGCTATAACTACGCCCGCCAGGCCAAACCGTGGCGCGCCAAACGAACCGCCCCCGGGAGCGCCGACCGAAACCAGTCCCCGCAAGGGGCGGGACGTGGACGCGGCGGGTTGCTGGGGCCTTTGGCGGGGCTTGCGGCCGGAGGACTGCTGGGCGCCTTGTTGTTCGGCGGAGCGTTTGACGGCATCCGACTGTTCGACCTCCTTGTAATAGGTTTTCTCGCCTTTCTCGGGTTCAGGTTGTTCCGCGCAATCGCCGGTTCTCGCCGGCAATCCGCCTACGCCCCGGTTTCCGGAGGGGGCCCGGCTCAGTTCAGGCGCGGCATGAGGGAACCGCGTCGGTCCAGCCGTATCGAGGCTCCCGAGATTGGAGCCGCGCTGAACCGGCAATCTCTGAGCATCGAACCCGCCTGGTTCAACGAAACCGATTTTATCTCGGAGGCGAAACGCCATTTCGCTGAATTGCAGCGGGTCTGGGATTCCGGCGATCTGGATGCAATCCGGGATTATGTAACGCCCGACTTTTACCAGGAAGTCGCCAGACAACTGGAATCGAGAGGTGACCACATCGATACCAGGATTCATCATCTTTCCGCGCAACTGCTTGATTTACTGGAGGATGGAGATGACGTTGTCGCAGCGATCCTTTTCAGTGGAGAACTCTCCGAGGACGGGGGCGCGCCAACGCCTTTCGCCGAGATCTGGCATGTCGCGCACCCCGCGCAAACCGCCGAGGGCCCTTGGCGTATCGCCGGTATCCGGCAATATCCTGAATAGCGGGCTGCTCCCCGCACGGCGCTCGTTACCGCTATCTAATTGATCTATATCAAGTTAATGGCAGTAATCTGGCCAAAAGAAGAAGCCCGCGTGGAAATCCATCCAAACGGGCTTGACACTGAACTTAGAATATTAGAAAATACTAATAAGTTAAGCATCACTGCTTACTTTCATGGATCCTCCATCCTCCTTTGGTGGTAGATTGGCGCGGCACTTCCCTCCTTTGTGCCGCGCTTTTTTTTGCCTCCAATCCGGCAAGTATACCGGGACGGGATGAAAAATACGACCGGAACTTTGAAAAAAATCTCGTAATATCTCCCGAATATTCAGCCTGTTGGACAGGCCGCGCCAATCGCGTTGTTCTCCCGCTTCCCGGAAGCGGTCGCGGTAGTCTGTCCATCGAGCGCGACGGAGTTGACATGCGTCAATTTTCCGTCCCCTTTCCGGCGTAGGCTGTAAATCTCTGGCGGTTGACAACCCACACGATGCCTCGTCATCAAGCCTTGGTCCGGATAAAAACCCATGCATTGTGGGTGGGAATGGTCAATCGCGAGGTCTATCGAAACCCGAAACCTAACCGACAGCACATGAGGGTTCGACATGAATGACATTACCGACAAGTTTCGTCAGCTGATATCCGATCTGGAGCAAGACCGCGAAGTTGTGGTTGAGAAGCTCAGAAAAGCGAAGAGCGCCGCTTTCGAGGGTTGGGACAAGATCGAGAAGGTATTCGAGGAAGAAAAGAACATCGCCCGGGTGAAGGGGCATCTGCTCAAGCTGGATCTGTTCGAGGGCTGGGACAAGGTTGTGGAAAAACTTGAAGAGCATGCGCCGGACAAGCGCGAACTCCTGGCGAGGATGCATCTCGCCAGGGCTGAAGCGCTGGAAGAATGGGATGAAATCGAGGAAAAACTGGCGGCCCTGAAAGACAAGGCGGAATCTCTCGTCTCATCATCGGAAGAAAAACTTGAGGCCGCGTGGGATACCGGCAAGATCATGGGCAAGGAAATCAAGTTGCTTTTGCAAAAGATCTCCAACAAGGGAAACGACAGCTAACCCGCATTGCTTATTGGGATGCCCGGGTTCCCGCCCTTTGGCTCACTGCGGATGTTCTTGCTTCGGAAGGACAGCCCCTCCGCCAATGGGTCGGAGAATCCACCGGAAATCAGCTCCCTGCGCGATGTCCGCAATCTCGTGAAATAACCAGGCGCGTCGCGCTGCGGGAATTCCCTATTTCATTTTCGCGCCATTCGCGAACCGAATCTCAATGCGCCGGTTATAGGCTCGACCTTTCTCGGTCCGGTTGCTGACGAGCGGGTCTCGGTCGCCGCGGCCCGCGAACCTCAGCACACTCGCGGGGACGCCTCGGGAGACCAGATACCGCGCGGCCCGGTAAGCTCGCGTCATCGACAGTCGCTTTGCGGTGGAACTTTCCCGGGAGTCGGCATGGCCGATAATGAGAAATCGCCGATGCTTGTAGTTCCGCATATTGCGGGCCACCTTGTCGAGCGTGGCTCTGGCTTTTACGTCGAGATCGGCTGATCCACTGGCGAAGTGGACGCCGTGAACCAAGCCAAGAAAATTGGCGCATCCAATCAAATCCACAACAACGCCGCCCGGCGTACCCGGGCACCGGTCGCTGTTGTCGTTGACGCCGTCGTTGTCGGAATCCGTCTCGGTATGGACCAGTTTTTCTTCCCGGCGTAGTGGCGAGACCGCCGGGGCTGCGGCTGGCGCCTGGTTCTCCGCCGTTTCTTTGCCTGGTTCCATCGCGCGTTGTTTTACCGCGGGGCGTTTCGCGTCTCCGCCGAAGCGCTTCAGAACGCTCAACGACAACAGCTGTGTATCCGTCGTGTAGTATTCGTATTCCCCGCGCAGCGAGAGACCCGATTGTCCTTGCAGCTCCAGCCCCACGCCGGCGAAGGCTTCGATATCCGTGTTGATTTCCACCGGAACAGAAGCGCTGACCTGCTGGTACGCGAGTCCACCCTTGAGATATCCGGAAAACAGCGTACTGTTGGACGGAGCGCTGAGCAATACGCCCGCTCCAAACCCCCGGTATCCAACGGCGCCGCCGTTTTCGAGTCGCGCATCCCCAAGATCGAGGGCGAAAGCCTCGACTGCAAGATGGTCGGTCAGTTCCTGTCCGATAGTCAGCTTGACGCCGGTATCCCGATCATCGGTGGTCTTGACGCCAGTTTCCGCCTTGTCGGGCTCAACCGTTGACGAACCGACGCCAACGCCCACATAGAATTGGGGTTGTTCGGGATAGTCCGCCCAGATAGGCAGGGATACTAAGGCCGGGATGAGAAGAACCAGGATGCGTAACGGTAATTGGATTCGGGATTTCCATCGAGCTGAACAAGACATGCCGCCACTCCATTATTATTGTTATCTGTTCCGAATCGCCTTCTAATGGTTAGCGCGAACCCAGCCCGCGTTATGCCCACGCGCCGCGTCGGTTTGGTCGTCCAACTCCACAAGCGCCGGTTTTTTTTGGGCGCTGGCGCGAAAGGCAGAGCAATTCAGATACAGCGACACTTCCCGCGCGCGAGAGCAGCCCGTTTGGGCGCGCCCCAGAACGGGCTGCTCTTTTGCGGGAAGCATGAATCATTCTAAGGCCTGTAAGACGCTTGCATGCAGGTAGGAGTTCTCATTCTGGCAGCGCCCGCTCGGAATGATTACCCGGGGATGAGATCTGCCTCTCCAGAGTTTCCCGGTACGCCAACTGGAGCGCCTTGCGCAAACGCATCGCTTTCGCCGACGTCGCGCGAATGATGAGTTGGCGTCAACGCATTCACCCACTCATCGAGGTGATCTTCCAGAATGAAGTTGCGCTTGACCCAGTCGCGCAGCTTGTCGCCATCCTTTGCGGCGCGATCCAGATCGTTCGCGTAATCCATGATCGCCCCGATCCAGGCGTCGGTCTCGTTCGCCACACTTCGCACCGGGGCATCGTAGCTCTGGTAAGGCGCGATGTCGGTGCAGACAACGGGCCAGCCAAGAATGCCGTACTCCAGCAGGCGCAGATTGCTTTTCGCCTCGTTGAAACGGTGCTGTTCCAGCGGCGCCACGGCGATGTCGAGATTGAGCGCCGCCATTTTCGCCGGATATTTGTCATAGGCGACCCACTGGGTATCGTACTCGGCGACGATGGGCCGAATCTCTTGCGGGCACATGCCCATGAACACCCAGTCCACCTTGTCCGCCGTCTGCTTGACGACATCGATGATCAGGTCGAGATCGCCCGCGTGCTGCTGCGCGCCAACCCAACCCACACGCGGTTTTTTTCCAACTCGCCGCCTTGACTTCAGCGACAGCCACGGATCCCTTCGCAGACGATTGGGAATCACGCGGATATCGTCGATCATGTCGGCATAGGCGTCGGCCAGAGTATGCGTGGTGACGATCATCCGGTCGCAGAGCGACAGGGCCTTGCGAATTCGCGCTCGCGCGTTGCGGAAATTGCCAGTGTAATGCTTGTAGACCGAGCTTTTTTCCGGAATCTCCGTTACCAGGTCGTCAAGACTGAATACGCGGAAAATATCCGGTTTGTGGCGGGCGAGATCTTCCAACAGATTGACATGCATATCGTCGATACCCGCCTGAACCACCAGCACGTCAGGATCCATGCGGACGATCGGCGCCATTTTCAACTGGGCTCCCATCCCCTTGACGACCCGATAATGCTCGGTCTGCTGCAAAGCCGCATCGGAAATGGCGTCGAAGGGCTGAATAATCCGGTAGTCGCCACTGCCTCCGTTAAGCGGTAGCCCCAGCACCCGCGTCCGTTCGTGGAAATTGATGTCCCAGTTCAAGGGCAGCTTGTCGTTGACGACAAAGGCGTTATCGGACGAGAGGTCGAGATTGGGATTGTAGGCCGGATCGTTGGCGATCTGGGGCAGCCACCGCTCCAGCAGAACTTCGCGCGCCTTTTCGAACGCGACAACGTCTTCTAGGTATTCGCGTCCTTTTCCGCGTTCGTTGATCGTGGCGCTACCCTCGTAAGCCATCAGCAAAGAGAAAGGCGTCCACACCACCTTGTATCCGGCTTGGCCGACTCGTAGACAGAGGTCGACATCGAGAAAGTTCTTGCCAAGACCTTCCGCATCCATGCCCCCCAATTCGGTGAACAGCGATTTGCGCACAACCAGGCAGGTATCGCTCACGGCGGAATAGTTTTGGTCGATCTGGGCGCGCCCCATATAGCCAGCGTCGTTGAGCTTCAACCGGGATGCGAAGGGCTTTCCAACGACATCATCCATGCCGAGCACCAACCCGGCGTCGAAAAGAAGCGTCGATTCCGGGGAGACCACGCGCGGGCCAACCACGCCCACTTCGGACCGTTGCGCATGAAGCATCAACCGCGACAGCCATTGTTCCTGTTTTGCCTCGACATGATTTTTCAAAAACAGCAGATATTCCCCACGCGCCATCTTGCTGGCGTAGTTACAAGCGCCGGCCACATTGACATCCGGGCCCAAACGAAGCACCGAGATTCTGCCCTCGTCCGACTTTTCGACTGATTCGTACAACGCCAGCGTATCGGGATCCGTGCTGCCCATGTCGGCGATGATAACCTCAAAGTTGTCGTAGGCGGTGCGCTGTGACAACGACTGGATACACGAGTTGATATATTCGTATTTGTCGCGTGTCGGGATGATGATGGTAACGAAGGCCTCTTCCGCATGCAGATAGTTGACGCGCAGGGTGCGAGGCAGATACCCCTCGCCAACCACCGCGGCAACGCCTGAACGTTCCAGGTGATTCTTGACCGTCAGGGCAATCATTGCCTCATCCGGTTCGCGACGACCTTTCGGAGCATGCGTCAACACATCCGCGATATGCCCAACTGATTTCTCCCCCTTTTTTTCGATCATTTTGAAGGCCAAATCCACCATTTCGCATCCGGGGAGCGGCTCGAAGCCGCCAACCGCCAGCAAAGCCTCCCGCCCGACCCAGGCGCCCTCACGGCAATACGGCATCGAGCGCAACATGTCCAGGTTGACCTCCGGCAGAAAACGGGGATTACCGCGTTCTCCATCGTTGTCGATCTCATCGACATCGCAATAGAGAAATGCCCAGTCGGCGTTCAGATTCACATAGTCCCCTACTCGCAACAGCGCATGCCTCGGCCAGCGCGTTCCCGGCTCAACAAAGCTCACCCAGTCAGACTGGACCGATGCGATGGCCTTGTTCACCAGCACATAGGGATCATCTTCAACGCCGCATTGCAGCCATTGAAGCGACTCGATTTCTTCCCAAAGCGGATCCGGCGTCGGCGAATCAGCTATCACCGACAGACGCCAGTCCTGATAGAATTGCTCCGACAAGCTGTCCAGCGTATCGCCCAGCAAGGCTTCGTCGCCCGGAAAAAGGAAAAGCACGAAGTGGAAAACCGGGCGATATCGCCACTGGAACATCATCCGCTCGGCGAATATCTGACCGTCAATTTCCCGCAAGCCGTGACGGGCAATCCACGCAGGATAGATTTCGCCAAGATCCGATTCTGGTTTTTCCGAACCACCTCCAAACGATGAACGAAGCAAGCCGCCGAAATGCGGATCGAGAGTTCTTCCAATTACGGTCGACTCAAAACGGCTTTCATACTCCGCCGCGGTAGTTAGCTGATCATGAGTCAGAACAGTACCGGATCCTTTCAGGCTAAGATCGACAAAATCCTTAAACGTGTAGCTGCCATGAAAAAGCGCTTTTTCAATCCAATACCTATATTCAGTCCAAAAGACCTGAAGCCCCCGAAATAGAATCCACTCGACTGACACAGGCTCATGCCAACACCACTCCGCATCTATATAATGGAGTTTTCCAGAGGAGTCTCTGATCAAGTTGTTCGGGATGCAATCCAGATAGCGCCCGGGCAACTTGTAACCAGACGGCGTCGTGTTCGCCTTCTCAAGAAGATACTCGACCCAAGACGAAATAACGGCGGTATATTTCTCTTTTGCATTGCGCGTTACACGGAGAGCGCGGAGCAGTTCAAAGGAAACAGAACGTCCGTTCTCGATGTAACGGGCCTCATCGGCGGGATCAAGTGTAAATTCCGCTTCCGGAGCGGCTTCCGTATCGCTCATTAGCCGCTTGGCGATAACATGTCCATTGTCGCCTTTCCGCAGGGTTGTAATCGTTCTGAAAGCGGGTGCGCGGGTAACATTGAACTTCTTGGCGAGCCATTTAACCGGCGAGACAGGGGATATACCAGTCAGCGGCTTCTTGGACGCCACCAACAGGAAGGAGTTCGCAAAATCCGCCAGCAACCCGTTAGCCGCCATGCTCTCCAGTGCAAGGTGCTCCTGAAAGTAATGATCGCGGCGATTGACATAGTCCTCGAAGTTTTGCCGGCACCAGTCAACAAGATTGAGTTCAATCGCCTCCTTTGCGCCACAGGACTCTGCGTTGATCAACGTCGTCGGCATCTTGTAATCGGGAAACGGAAGCAGTAACTGGGAATCCTGGAATCCACACCGTGTAACCAGTTCGAGCAACTCACTCCGACCGAACGTTCGAGCGCCTTCATCATCGGGATAGCCCTCCACACCGACAAATTGCCTTCCAAAATGATCTTCGCCGCATCCCGCCAGATACTTGATCCCCAACTTGTTCTCAATAGCGATTACCAGAACGCCATCTTCTTCCAGGTGGTCCCAAGCCGAACGCAGAACATAAGAAAATGGATCTGACTCGCCCGCCCGACAAAACAGGTGGGAGTACTCCAATACGCCAATCAGCGTCACAACATCAAACTTGTGATTGAACACCAAGTCGTCAAAATTTCCGGAAACCACTTCAACGTTATCAAGATCCCGGCAACGCGCGCGAGTGATCATTGCACGACTATGACTCCCCTCAACCGCGGTTACGGTTACATTCTGTTCGCCGAGATAACGGGTTATCGCGCCACATCCGCTTCCCAGTTCCAGAATACGGGCCCCTGGGCGCAGTTCAAGCGCTCTAAAAAGGTTCCCCCGTTTGGCTGACAAATGGTAGCGGGAAGACCAATCCCGAATTGACGCCTGCAATTCCACGGACGTGCTGGAAACATCGCTGGATTTCTCTATGACTTCGAGCAGATAGTCTTCCGCCAACTTTCCATCGGAGTAACTGATATTGTCGGACGCCCCCTTGGGAACCCAAACGCCGTCCATGTTTTCAAAGTCTTGTGGAAACTTCTTGGCTCGAGACTGCCGCTGGCTCGCCGGCGCGGATTTAAGACCAGCCGAATCCCACTTTGACAGGTAAAGCGAATACATCTCCCGCCACCCGGGCGACCCGAATGCGCCCCCGCTCTGATGAGTGATCCTGATATTCCAGGTACCGAGCTTCAGTCCTTTGGAGGAAGCTGATCTGCAGAAATCAAGATCATAAAAGTGAAATTCAAATTGCGGATCAAAACGAACATCGTTATCAACAAGAGCCGAGCGCCTGGCAGCCAAAAGCACGCCATCAAGCAGTTCACACCGCGCTGGCGTCGAACCATACCGGGTAACGGATCCATGGCTTGTCTGCCCATGAGCAACCGCACCACTGAGATATTCGGGTGAATCCCACGTAAACTCGGCGTCGATAAAAGCCCACGACGGCTGTTGAGGCAAACAGCGCCTGTTGCCCGCGACTCCAATGATATCGAACTCATCCAGACCCTTGCGTATCTCGTCAAAAAACCGGGGATCATCGATCCAGACGTCGTCATGAACGAACACCAGCACGTCGCCCTTGGATCGTTCGATTGCGTGATTGTATATATCGGGCAAACCTTTGGAATTAAGAAAATGTATATCTAGCGTAATCCCCTCATCCTGGCAGTCCTTGCGCGACAGTGATTGCCCGAGCGCGGAGCATGACCAAAACTCCTCTTCGGAAAATCGCGTTGCTGATACCAGGGTTATCCTGTTGATGTCATGTGAGTTAGCGAAACCTTCCATGTTCACTTGATCCTCAAAATTTAATAAAATAAAACAAACCGGCACCATGATTCGACATTGTCTGGCTGATGCCTATTGCGACCAGCAATGTCTCATTCGCTGCCTAAGTTGTTTTTGCCGATTACGGTATTGAAAATGCTTGACCCAGCCCCGCCATGCCAGCGTGGTTTCGCCTTGCTCCTGACAAAAACCCACACACCCGGAACAGGATATTCTTGATCGCGAGAAGTCCGCGATCCCTTGAGAAATGCGGGCTAACCGAACAAATTGCACGCCGTTTATTGTTGGTTCGACCGCAAGAGCCAGCCATCCTGATCGCAAGAAATCAAAACTATATTCAAGCACAGTTGACAACATTCTGAGAGTTTGACAGTAATGATTTGTGAGAAGGGGTTAGTTCATCACAATTTTTCGGAATCAGCGCGGTTCGACCGACATCGATCATCTCGAATGGTTGGATAGGCGTGATCAACGGAAAGCGCAAGGCCATCAGGCATCCCTGGATAGACCTCTAGCGCTCAAGAATACCCCGCGTAGGTTTTTGTCGAGAGCAAGGCGTGAAAACGCAGGCATGGTGGGGCTACGTCAAGTTTTACAACGCAGCTATCGACGAAAAGATGCGTGGCCTGAACGGGGTATTCTTGGTCGCGGGAAACATGAAAACGCCATTGGTCGCCAGATACATTACGTTGGTCATTCCCCGCCCTGTTTCCAGCAAAAAAAATAAAGTTGGCCGATCAAGCGCCGATAAGCCCGGTGAAGCCAACGGGAACCGAAACGGTTGGCCACCGAGAAGAGATAACAAACCGAAATTCTGAAAACTATAGGAAATAACTATGCCTCAGACAATCAACACCAATATGTTCTCACTGAATGCCCAGCGGAATCTGAATCGCTCACAGGGCGCCATGGGGATGGCTATTCAGCGTTTGTCTTCAGGCCTTCGCATCAACAGCGCGAAAGACGATGCCGCGGGAATGGCTGTTGCTGAAGGAATGACTTCAAAGATTCGCGGACTGAATGTCGCCGCGAGAAACGCCAATGATGGCATTTCAATGGCTCAGACTGCTGAAGCAGCGCTGGGCAAAATCACCGACAACATGCAGCGTATTCGCGAGCTGGCCGTGCAATCCGCCAATGGAACGCTGGGCGATACAGAGCGCAAATACCTTCAGACTGAGGTTGACGAATTGACCTCCGAAATCAGTCGCATCATCGACGATACCGAGTTCAATGGCGCGAAGCTGTTCGCATCAGCAGGCACGGTCGACATCCAGGTCGGCGCCAATAGCGGTGAGAAGATTACCATTTCGATGAGCGCACTGACTGGATTGCAATCCTATGGAGCCGCGACAGGTATGAGTATCTCAACCCAATCCGGCGCAGAAGCAGTCCTTGCATCGGGCGGCATGGACGCCGACATTGGAAGGGTTATCAACCTCCGCTCTCAAATGGGCGCGGTGCAAAACCGCTTCGAGTCAGTGATCAGCAACATCAACGCCTACAAGGAAGGTTTGCAGGCGGCCCGTTCACGCATTACCGATACTGATTATGCCGAGGAAACGGCCAATCTGGCGAGAACCCAAGTGCTCCAGCAGGCGGGTATCGCCATGGTTGCCCAGGCAAACCAGATTCCGCAAGGCATCATGAGCCTACTCCGGTAATCGATAGAGCTCCGGTATTGGCCCCGGGGGCTTTTGTCCCCGGGATTGCGCCGCCGAGCCCGGATTCGTCTCTAATGAGATCCGGGTCAGATAATAAAGGCCTTCAAGGCCCAATAATACCGTAACGACCAATACCCCTCGCGCCCTAAACCGGGGCAGCCAATTCGGCATGCGAGAGGTATGCGCTGTCCGGATGGGTCAATCCCGTCCGGACTGTTTTGATGACGATCTGAAAACACAATCTTGAGGATGTAACCATGGCGAGCATTGGCGGATCAGGACTTGATGTGCAGGCGATCGTCAACCAGTTGATGACGATTGAGCGGCGGCCCATTCGTCGCATCGAAAGCAAGATCGATACAATTGATCATAAAATTAGCGCCTTGGGTAAGCTGAGGAGCGCTTTATCTGAATTGAAAGACGCCGCCGCCAAGCTGTCCGGCGCGTCGAGCCTGGGCCGGTTTGCCGCCGAGTCCAGTGATGAGAACATTGTATCGGCGGAGGTTTCGTCGATCGATGTCGAAGAGAACCATACGATAACAGTCAAGTCCCTGGCGAGCCGGCATCGCATCGCGGCGAAAACAATCTACCAGAGCCTTGAGGACGCCCTTCCTTTGGGCGAGCATACCTACCAAGTGGGCGACAAGAGTTTTACGGTAACCCTGACGGATGACGCCGCCACGCTCAAGGATCTGAGCAATGCGATTAATCGTTCAAAAGAAAATCCGGGCGTAAACGCCTCGATTATTCATGTTGATGAGGGGTATCGCCTGGTGCTCTCCGCCAGGGAATCGGGCACGGCCAACACTTTGAAAGCCAAGGGGGACTGGGAGGAGCTCGCGCCCGCCAGGGACGCCAGTATTGTCGTTGATGGACTGGAAATTCATCCGGCGTCGAATACGGTGTCCGATGTGATTCCGGGGGTGACGTTAACCTTGAAAGCCGAGGGCGAGGTCAACCTGACAACGCGCGCCGAACCGGACAAGATAGCGGCGGTTCTGGATGAGTTCGCGGACAAATACAATGCGTTGCGAAAAACGCTTCGTGATCTCGGCGAGGGAGACCTCAAGGGAGAGGGGTTGTCTTTCTCGATAGAGAACCAGCTTCGAAACGCTTTTTTCAATAGCGCCGCCTCCGATGCGGAAGGGCGTGACGCCAATATCTTTTCTTATGGGTTGACGTTCGACAAGGAAGGGGTATTGAGCGTCGACAAGAGCAAGCTCAGGGATGTGATTGGATCCGATCTGAATGGATTTCTTGATTTTTTTACTTCAGGGGATGGCTTTGGGTCCGCAATTACCTCCATAACGAATGATATGACCGACAGCAACGGTCTCCTGACTTCCAGGAAAAACGTCTTCAACGAAACCAAGGATCGGTTGACGACGCGATCGGATCAGTTGGAGACGCGAATGGACGCCATCAAGCAGCGCTATTTACAGACGTATTCACAGCTGGATGCGCTAATGGCGCAAATGAACGCGACCAGCAGCCGGATCGGTCAATCGTTGGGCGCATTGGTCACGAACAAGACATAGCCAATCAACCGGAAAGGAATCCATGTTAAGTCAAAATCACCTGATCGACGAATATCACGCGGTTAACCGATATGGCGGCGTTGAAGACGCCTCCCCTCATAAACTGGTTGAGCTCTTGTACACGTCCGTGATAGACCGTATTCAACAGGCGGCTGGCGCCATGGCGCGCGGGGATGTCGCGGGAAAAGGGCTCGCGATTGGCAAGGCGACCTCCATCATCGAGGAGCTGCGCCGCACTCTGGACATGGAGCGTGGCGGTGAAATCTCGGAAACGCTGCACAGCCTCTATGAGTACATCAAG
>Ga0256832_1001471_pt1 | contig 15934 bp, 11 predicted proteins | sample 134614metaG_FD_190534 | JGI IMG/M metagenome (GOLD analysis project Ga0256832, IMG submission 190534) | Hydrothermal vent microbial communities from Lau Basin, Pacific Ocean - 134-614 | ecosystem: Environmental > Aquatic > Marine > Hydrothermal vents | place: Pacific Ocean: Lau Basin | collected...
CTGTGCGCTGCCGGCTCAACTTCATAACACAAAACTATTATCGGCAAGCCCGGAATTGGTCAGGCGTCTTTTCTCCAGCCATACCACAGTTGTCCCCAAAAACGTTTGGGGAACTGCCCGATGTTTGGGAAGCCCAATCGAATCTTACCACTATCTTCCGGGACATAATTGGTCCCGAAAAGATAGTCCCAAATCGAAAGGGTGATGCCGTAGTTCATTCCGTTTGGCCGGTCTTCCGGCAACTCAAAAGCGTGATGGTAGAGATGCATCACCGGATTATTGAGAATGTATCGCAAGGGGCCGTACGTGAGCTTAATATTGGCGTGATTGAGGTGTCCAATAGCGATATTGAAGTAATAGACGAGGTACGCGTGTTCCGGCTGAAAGTTGCCTATCAAAAGAACAGCGAGATACTTTACAGGCGTATAAAACACATTTTCCATCCAGTGGTAGCGCAAATGTGCCGCAAAGCCCATCTCTTCGACAGAATGATGGACCTTATGAAATCGCCATAAAAACGGATATCGGTGAAGGGCCACATGCACCAACCATTGGACAAAATCCGTCAAAACGAAAAAAACGACAATCTGTATCCATTCCGGAAACCGGCGCATATCCACAAGAGCCAACTTGTGCAAATCCCCTCCTACCAGATCCTTAAACAGTTCGGCAGTCACATTGGACGCCGCCATAAAGATAATGAGTTTAAAGATATAAAAATTGAAAAACATATAAAAGGCATCCAACCAAAAGTCCTTGCGGATAATAGCCTGGTCCTTGCGCCAGGGAAATTTAATCTCCAGTATCCACACTACGAGAGATAATACCACCAACCACCAGAAGTAGTTGACATACCATGGATGCACCTGAAAGGTAATTTCATGCCAGGTATAGCTAGCAAAATCTTTGAATGATTGAAGAAACAATTCAAGATATCGATTCATCTTTGTACGATTTGATAATTTAAGCACAAAAGTAAAAGATGACACACCAAAACCATGCGATCCAAGTTACAAAACAGCTATAAGGTCTCCTTGCAGACGTCGAGAATTATCTAACTATTGCTGCTCTGCCAATACTTTAAAGAAGGCTGCAAACTCAGGAATCGTCATAGATCCCTTGTCCCCGCCCCCTTGAATACGGACCGATACCGTTTGGTCCGCCTCTTCCTTATCGCCACATATGAGCAGTAGGGGGATCTTCTTGAGTTCGTTGTCTCGTATCTTACGCCCTATAGACTCAGACCTGGCATCGACGGTTCCCCGGATATCAAACTCTGATAGACGCAACTTTACGCGATTACAATACTCTATGTGCCGATCACTCACGGGCAGCAAGACATACTGTTCGGGGGTCAACCACAAGGGAAACTTTCCCGCTGTGTGCTCGATCAATATGCTCATAAACCGCTCCAAAGAACCAAAAGGAGCTCTGTGAATCATCACCGGGCGGTGCGGTTTGTTATCCGCACCGATGTATTCCAGATCAAATCTCTCCGGGAGGTTATAATCGACCTGGATGGTACCCAACTGCCATTGTCGGCCTATCGCATCCTTAATCATAAAATCCAATTTGGGACCGTAAAAAGCGGCTTCTCCCTCCACCTGGATAGCATTGAGATTATACTCAGCTACTGCGTCAATAATGGCTTGTTCTGCTGTCTGCCAGTTCTCGTCCGAACCCAGATATTTCTCCGGTTTGTTGGGGTCACGCAAAGAAATCTGAGCCGTAAAATCGTCAAATCCCATCTTTTTCAAGACGAAAGTGGTAAGGTCCAATACATTGAGGAACTCCTCTTTCACTTGCTCCGGTGTACAGAAAATATGCGCATCATCTTGAGTGAAAGAGCGAACTCTGGTGAGTCCGTGCAGCTCTCCACTCTGTTCATAGCGATAGACCGTACCATACTCCGCTATCCGCAGCGGAAGTTCCCTGTAGGAATGCATCTTGTTGGCATAGATTTCACAGTGATGCGGGCAGTTCATCGGTTTGAGCAAATACTCTTCCCCTTCATGCGGAGTGGTGATGGGCCGGAAGCTGTCTTCCCCGTATTTATCCCAGTGTCCGGAGGTTACGTAAAGGTCCTTCTTGCCAATATGAGGAGTGACGACAAGATGGTAACCTCGTTTTTCTTGTTCTTTCTGTAAAAATTTCATCAACCGGTCCCGGACAGCGTTGCCCCGTGGTAGCCAAATCGGCAATCCGGCACCCACGCGATCCGAAAACATAAAGAGCCCTAACTCCTTGCCGAGCTTGCGGTGGTCCCGTCTTTTTGCTTCTTCTAAACGGTGTAGGTATTCCTTGAGTTCTTTTTGTTTAGGGAAGGTGATACCGTATATCCGGGTAAGTTGCTTTCTATTTTCATCTCCACGCCAATAGGCCCCGGCGACTTTTGTCAATTTGACCGCCTTTATCTTCCCCGTGTCCGGAAGATGTGGTCCCCGGCACAAATCGGTAAATCCCCCTTGGGAATAAAAGGTAATCTCCCCATCTTGGAGATCCTCCAACAACTCCAACTTATATTCATCCCCCTTTTCCTCGAAGTAAGCTATGGCCTCCGCTTTGGGCACTTCTTTACGCTCATAAACTGACTTTTGTCGAGCCAACTCTTGCATTTTTGCTTCGATAGCGGGCAAGTCATGAACCGACACAGAGTGTTCCCCCAAATCGACATCATAGTAAAATCCCTCTTCAATCGCCGGACCAATCCCAAACTTCACCCCGGGATACAAGGCCTCCAAAGCCTCTGCCAAAAGATGAGCTGAGGAATGCCAAAAGGCGTATCGTCCACCCGCATCCCGCCAGGTCAATAATTGTATCTGCACATCCTCTGTGATAGGGCGATTGGCGTCCCATATTTCATCATTCACCCGGGCGGCCAAAACATTCCGGGCGAGTCCTTCACTGATCGAATTGGCAATATCCATCGCTGAAGTTCCTTTGGGATACTCCGCAACTCTTCCGTCCGGAAAGCTAACTTTAATCATATTCTCTCATTTATATCATTCTCCGTTATCATATTAACCACGGTTTCCTTTCAAAAGTCCACCTTGATGACGGATATAAAAACTTACTGTTATTTCAATAATATGACGGATAGTAATGCTAACACCTCCATTAACTCCCCCCTAATGATGTGCCAATCCTCCAACTACGCCCGGATTGACCAAAAAGCTCTTCAGTCTGAGTCCGGCATCGAAAGCACTCCACCATACACACCATCTGACAAGAACATTCTAGAAAGGATGGTCATTGCTTTACAACTAACCAGGTCAATTCATTGACTTTCAAATCGGGGGGCAAAGATACGCAATCTTTCTTGTCTGCTAATAAGAATTGCTTTCAACATTCTCAGAGCATCCGGGAATGGATGCGTCTCCGGAAGAAATTCCTCTGCACTGCACTTGACAAACACCATACTATTCAGCAAAAGTGAGAAAATTCATCTCCAATGAAAGGAAAAGAAGTACTTTTGCGGCGAAACCGGTATGATTGTAAGAATTATTCAACCCTCAAAGTCCGTCCGGGCTTGGTGAGAGGAATGATTGTCTTAACCATCAACGGTTCCATCTGACCATTACAAGACAATAGAAAGCAAACAGATGCAATGATTGGCAAACTCATATATGGCTTATTTTTCCAGTTGGGACAGTGGGTCTTATGGATGAACCATGCGTTTAGCCGGCCGGAAAAGCTCAAGGTTTACTGGCGGGAGACCGTAAGGCAAATGAACGAATTGGGGGTCGGGTCTTTACCTGTCGTCATTATCATTTCAGTTTTTTTCGGAGCGGTAACCACCGTCCAATTCTACTATCAAATCTCCGGCACTTTCGTACCCAATTATTATATCGGTTACATTGTCCGGGACATGACCATCATCGAGTTGGCCCCCACCTTCACCTGTATGCTTCTGGCCGGAAAGGTGGGCTCAAACATCGCCACCGAAATCGGGGGAATGCGCCAGAAGGAGATTATTGATGCCATGGAGGTCATGGGCGTCAATACCGCGGCATTCTTAGTATTACCCAGACTGGTAGCAGCGGTCTTTATGATTCCACTGCTCGTCATTTTGGCTGCAGCAATTAGTATATTAGGTGGATATTTTGCGAGTGTCTGGGGCCACCTATTCACTTCCAGCGAATTCTTGCAAGGGCTGCATTCGTTCTTTATCCCATACAATGTCTACATCATGCTGGTCAAAGCAGTCACATTTGCCTTCTTGCTCACGACCATCTCCGCCTATCAAGGATATTTTGTCAAAAGCGGCAGTATCGAACTCGGCCGCGCCAGCACCAATGCCGTCGTCCTCAGCGACGTCGCGATATTAGTCGCAGATTATATCATCGCTATATTAATGACCTAACCCCAAGACCGATGATAAGAGCAGTTGACATCAAAAAATCATTCGGGGACAAGGAAGTCCTAAGAGGTATTTCCAGTGAATTTTACAAGGGGAAAACCAACCTGATTATCGGTCGAAGCGGGGCGGGAAAAACCGTTTTGTTGAAAATCCTCGTAGGCTTATTTCGCCCCGACGAGGGGGCTGTTTGGTATGAAAACCAATGCTTCTTTGACCTCTCAAAAAAAGAGACACAACAACTTCGAATGAAAATCGGCATGCTCTTCCAGGGAGGCGCGTTGTTTGACTCCTGGAATGTCGAAGAAAATATCCGATTCCCGCTCGATATGTACACCAATCTTACTTTAGGAGAGAAGAAAAAACGCGTAGCGGAAGTATTGGAAAAGGTCGAACTTTCGGGCGTAGAACCCAAGTACCCCTCCGAACTCAGCGGTGGCATGCAAAAACGGGTGGGAATCGCAAGGGCCATCGTCCTCAACCCCCAATACCTCTTTTGTGATGAGCCCAATAGTGGACTGGACCCCAAAACCGCCATTGTCATCGACAAACTCATTCAGGATATCACCCGGCATTACAATATCACCACCGTTATTAATACCCACGACATGAACTCTGTCATGGAGATAGGAGACAACATCCTACTCCTGAAGGATGGTCTTGTCGCCTGGCAAGGCAATAAAGAGCAAATCATCACCAGTAATGACGATACGATTCTCGAATTTATTTTCGCTTCCCCGTTCCTAAAACGCTTGAGAAAAAAAGCGCTCGGATTGTAGCCTACCTCCATTAGCCCCCGTTAACTGTTTGTTTTACAAACTGCACTACTACGCCTGGTACGCCTTGGTGCCACAGGTTTTAAGTAGCATAGCCTGTGCCATCATAGCGTTACAGGAAGAGATAGTACACCCGCTTAATCCCGAATCCCGTCTAACAACCTCATCCCCTAACCTACCGCTAAAGCGGCACAGGCTCTTCTCCTTTAAATTACATTAAGTAATATAGTAAATACATAGCCAAAGGAGAATAGCTTGTGCCGCCGTGGCGGTAGGGATGGGGGTGAGGTTGTAAAAATGTGCATTTTGTAATACACCCCTGTTAACTACCCCAAACTTCATATATTTATTTTTTGCATATCTTTACACTACTATTAGTTGCCCAGCCGGCTGGGGCTAATATATTATTTGCGAATAACCCTCTGATTCCACTTATATAAAATTCGAGTTCAATCATGGCAAAGTCAAAAGAAAAGGCCAAAAGAAATAAAGCACAGGTCAAAGCCGCTTCGTTTAACTTCCCTACGGAGATGGTAGTACGTATCGCCTATACCATCATCCTCCTTTTTACTTTTTTTTATGCCTACAATACCGCTTTTGACAAAAAAATCCACTTAGGTGGAGACAACGCCGGGTATTACATCCTTGGCAAGGCCTTAGCTTCCGGTCAAGGATACACCAATATCCATATTAAAGGGCATCCTCCGCACAATCATTTCCCTCCCGGATACCCGGCTATACTGGCGACAGCTATTACATTCACCTCTGACAACGTGGTCACATTAAAAAAACTCAATGGGTTGTTTTTATTCCTCTCCATCGGACTCCTGTTCCTCATCCTTTACAAATTGACGGACAACATTCATATTGCATTTGTAACAGGATTGCTATCTATCCTCAATTATCACCTTTTGAGTTATTCCGTCATAATGATGAGCGAGATCCCTTTTTTATTCTTCTCTTCCCTCTGCCTTTGGCTTTTTATTATCACTGATTTTTCAATCCCGGTGTATAAGAACTGGAAATTCATAGTACTCATCTTGCTCTTATCCTTGACCTATTACATCCGCTCTACGGGGTTGGCCCTTTTTGCAGGCATTGCCATTGTATTAGCACTTAGAAAGCATTGGAAGTACTTGGCCACATTATTTGGAGGCTTCCTCCTTCTGGGATTGCCTTGGTACATTCGCAACAAAAGCTTGGGTGGCAATGCCTATATGAGTCAATTGTCCATGAAAAATCCCTATCGACCGGAATTAGGCTATATGGGTTTCACTGATTGGTTTGTCCGAATATGGCATAATCTATCCCGGTACATCACGAGAGAGATCCCGTCTGCGGTATTCAATTTTATCGAAACACCCGACCATACCACCGTTATCACTTCCAAGGAATGGATGATAGGATTACTCCTTGTTGCTGTCGTACTCTTTGGACTCTTTCGAATCAAAAAGCATTTTAAAATAATTTTCTTCTACCTCCTGGCTTATTTTGGCATTCTCATGCTATGGCCGGAAGTATGGTTTGGGTCCCGATTTATTATCCCTTTGATTCCATTACTCACCTTCTTACTTATCAACGGGGTCTTTGAGTTGGTTACTTTAATTGTACACAAACTAGTCCCTACCATTAAAGCCCCTATGGTCCATGTAGCATTAGTTCTCCTTACCCTCTTTTCCATCAAAAGCTATTCAAACAACACCCTGTCCTATTTAAAATTTGCTGCCAAGAGCGAATACCCCGATAATTATAGAAACTATTTCGACCTTGCTAAGTGGATTCGGGACAATAGCCCGGACTCCTCGATTACCAGCTGCCGAAAGGGACAATTATTCTATTTGTTTTCTAAGAAATACGTAACGAACTTCAAAAGCACACTTAACACTGAGGAGCAGGTCGAATTTCTAAAGGAAAAAGGGGTCAATTATGTGATATTTGACCAGTTAGGTTACTCCTCCACCGGCAGGTATTTATATCCTGCCATCAAGCGATATCCCGAGAAATTTAAAGTCATCAAGATGATCAAAAAACCGGACACCTACCTCATGGAGTTTCACCCGGAGTTGGGCTATTGGGGAGAGTGGGAAGGTGACAAACAATCCGGATACGGGGTTTATGTCTGGGAAAACGGACAACGTTTTGAAGGACAGTGGGCAAACGGAAAGAGAGAAGGTCCGGGCAAACTGATCCTCCCCAACGGGCAAACTCTTGAGGGCAACTGGATCAATGACCTCCTTGAAGGACTAGGCATTTTGCGTGATAAGAATGGTCAAGAGCTGGATAGAGCTATATATGAGCATGGATTGCGCATTGGAGATGCACAGGAGTAGGAGTAGTTACATTCGAAGGGAAGATCGTTATTAGTTCTGCCTTTGAAAGAGTTCAAGGCACAAAACACTTTTGCCCCGTTAATGACGAGTTATAAAGAATAGTCGGTACTGAGTTTGGATAGAAGGAACCAAACAGGGCGTGCTCCGCCATTTCATACCGGAAAAAGCACACCTCAGAACAATCGATAAGACAACGAAATCCCCCCATAGGTAAACGGGATATAGCCCTTTGAGTCCTTCTTAAAAGAGTTGGGCGTAAAGATGTCACCCAGAAAATATCGGCTCGATAGCCTTATGGCCCAACGATTTCTGAAGCGATACTGCACCTCCAAGGAGCCGTTAAGAATCAAGCGCTTGATAGAACCGTCATCCGGTACAGACACTTCCTTCCGCTCAAAATAGCAGACCGTCTTATCCCCTTCTTTCTCACGGGTAATCACTTGACTGTGCATTTTAGTAGAGATGTAAACAGGTGCCGTAAGGTTCATTCCGGCTCCAATTTGCCACCGCTCTCCCGCAAACGAATACGTCAAATGAAATGGAATAGTGAGATAATACACCCTGTATTTTACCGAGTTATCAAAAGGAAAATAGTCTCCAAAGTCCCCTTTTGTGACAAAAGAATCACAAAGACCGGAAAACCCTTTAAACTCAACATACGGGAAGGTATCCATCCCTATTAATTCCTTATTCGTGATAACCCCATAATCCCGTTTCAAAGAAATCGCATCACGCATCCCCTCTGCTCCCAATTTTAAACCTAGTCCCTTCCATAGCGGAATCTCGTAGTGAAACCCCAATCGAAGCTCAGGCGCCGTATGAACAACATCATATCGGAAGCTCATGTCGCCCCTGTACTCATTGAAGACCATGGAAGAGTCGGGCAGCTTTTTTACAAACTCACTAAGTGTCTGCTGGCGCGTACCCACCTGTTGGCCCGGTAGCCCGTAACCCAAGCCAAGATAAACATCAAAATGCCTTTTGGGCTTCGCCATTTCATCCTTTGGCAATTCCAATGACTGCCCGGGGAGCAGTGTGCCAACCAGTAGCACCACCCCAACCAAACAAACTTTGATAAAGTCCAGTATCATCATCCTTCTAAATATTTCTCCGTAACTTGAAATGCAAAAAACATTCCTTTAATAATCCCCAAGTTGCCATTAAGACGGCACAAGTGGTCAAGAGGTTGGATTTTTTTGAAATTATTTTATAAAGATGGATTCTCCTGAATAAAAGTAATTAAGTTTGTGCAATAAATCAACGAATAGATGCGCCTCACTCATTGGATTGCAAAAATAATCTCCCTGCTCTTTCATCCATTGTTTATGGTGTCCTATATGTTGATTATTCTCCTTATGACCAATCCCCAACTCTTTGGGTACAGCCGGTGGAATCAAAGCCCGTCCCTTATTCTACTCGTCTTTATATCGACGGTAGTCATCCCCGGGATTGCTATCAGCATGATGCGCCCATTGGGCTTCATCCAATCCCTGCAAATGCAGGACAAAAAAGAGCGAATCATCCCTTTGATCGTCATCCTGATCTTTTACCTTTGGCTATTCATCAACTTTTACAACAACAAAAACATACCGCTGCCTCTTACCACTGTCATGTTGGGGGTTATTATCGGGTTATTCTTCACTTTTTTTATCACCATTTTCTCCAAAATATCCATACATACGGTGGGGGTAGGAGGGTTGGTAGGGATGCTCATCTTGCTTCGTCTGTTTTATAGCTATGATTTTTTTATTTGGCCCAATGCCGCCGGGACGATGGTCCCCACAGACCTATTAATTGTTATTGGAATTGTCATCGCAGGTATGGTGGGCACCTCCCGCCTCCTTCTCGATGCACATCGTCCGGGAGAGGTATGGGGAGGCTACATCATAGGAATCGCCTCCATGTTTATCGCCCAAGTTATACTCCATTGATCTCTATGCCAATCCGGAGGAAGGCCCACTCGACACCTATTCTCGCTCCACTATCCATCGATAGGCATTGCTAAACGCCTCCAGCCAGGGACTCACGGTATCTCCCCGTCTATCCTCCGGATAATGAGCCCAGTTCCATGGGTAAATCGAGCGTTCTATGTGCGGCATGGTCACGAGATGCCGGCCGTCATCGCTGACCAGCATGGCCACATTGTAATCGCTTCCGTTGGGATTGGAGGGATAGGTGTCATACAAGTATTTTGCTACGATGTTGTAATGCTCCTCCGGCATCGGAAGAGCAAATTTTCCCTCACCATGGCTGATCCAAACCCCCAATTTGCATCCGGACAACGAGGACATCATGACGGAATGGTTCTCTCCGATGGTCACAGCAGTAAAAGCACTTTCGTGCTTCCGGCTGTCATTGTAGGTCATTTTGGCCAGCTTCTCATGCTCCGGATTAATCAGGTCAAGCTCGAGAAACAATTGACATCCGTTGCATATACCTACCGATAGCGTATCCTCCCTGGCAAAAAAGTCTTCCAAGGCCTTTTTGGCTTTTTCATTGTAGAGAAAGGCCCCTGCCCAACCCTTGGCGGACCCCAACACATCACTGTTGGAAAAACCACCCACAGCGCCGAGAAATCGCACATCACTTAGATCCTCCCGTCCCTCAATCAAATCCGTCATATGCACATCGCGCACCTCAAATCCCGCTTGATACAGGGCATTGGCCATCTCGCGCTCGGAGTTACTTCCCTTCTCCCTGATGATGGCCGCGACGGGGCGTTTGTCGAGGGGAACAGCCCTTTTCAAGCCATCAAAACCCGCCGGAAAAACAAATTCCAAGGGTTGATTCTTATAGTTCTGATACCGCTCCATGGCCAGCCCCCCTGCCGTTTGTTTTTGATCGAGCAGATACGAACTCTCGTACCACACATCCCGGTAATGACGGACATCCAAGTTCAAGGTGTTCGTTCCAAATGTAATATCCAATACTCCACTATTATTTGGATGTCCTATTTTTTGGTATGAAATGGTGGAGTTGCGGAGCAATGTCTCCAACCTTTCGTCTGCTGCCTGAACAATCAGCCCGGGATTTTCGCTCAACAAGACCCTGACCATATCCCCTTCCAAAGCGCTGAGGTTCACCTCCGCACCTACGTTGACATTGGGAAAGCACATCTCCAACAAGGCCGTCACCAACCCTCCTGCCGAAATATCGTGCCCGGCGATGATCATCCCCTGCTTTATCGCTCCCTGAATGAGGTCAAAGACCCGCTTCACGTACTGTGGGTCACGTACATCCGGACATTGTCCGCCTACATACCCCTGAGACTGCGCAAAGGAAGAGCCACCGAGTTGTGGTGTCCCCATTGACAAATCAACATAAAAGATGTCTCCCCCTGTAGGTACAAGTGCCGGGAGAACTACTTTGGTGATATCCGCGCATTGGGCAACGGTAGAAATAATCACCGTCCCCGGTGCGAGTACGGTTTGATCTTTGTACTTCTGCGCCATAGACAGGGAATCTTTGCCGGTAGGGATATTGATGCCCAGGGCTATACTAAACTCCGATACAGCCCGGACCGCTTCATACAGCCGCGCATCTTCACCTGAGTTTTTACAGGGCCACATCCAATTGGCTGAGAGGGAGACCCCCTGCAACCCGTCCGGTATAGGAGCCCATACGAGGTTGGTCAAAGCCTCCGTAATCGCCAACCTTCCTCCGGCTCCGGCGTCAATCAAACCGCTCACGGGGGCATGACCGATAGAGGTGGCCACCCCTTCCTTTCCTTCAAAATCGAGGGCCATCACACCACAATTGCTCAAGGGCAACTGAAGGCTTCCTACACATTGTTGCACCGCCACCTTTCCCCCGACGCAACGATCCACCTTATTGGTCAACCAATCCTTGCACGCCACCGCTTCCATCCTTAAGACCTGTTCGATGTATTGACGCACTTTGGCTGTCTCATATTCCACTTCTTCATACTGCCGCGGCTGTACCTTATCCCTCATGACGGTCTTCGGGGAGCTACCAAACATATCCGACAATGCCAGATCGATGGGCTTTTCTCCGGTATTCCTATCTTCAAAACTAAAGCGAAAATCTCCGGTCACCACACCTACCTCATACATCGGAGCACGCTCCCTCTGCGCAATACGGCGCAAAAGCGGGACATCCTCCGGTTTGAGTATCAGTCCCATGCGCTCCTGGGACTCATTGCCGATAATTTCCTTGGCGCTGAGCGTCTCATCGCCGATGGGCAAGGCATCGAGAAATATCCGGCCTCCGGTCTCCTCCACCAACTCCGACAGACAATTGAGATGCCCCCCCGCGCCGTGGTCGTGAATGGACAATACCGGGTTGGTCGTGTGTTCGACCAAAGCGCGAATCGCATTGGATACGCGCTTTTGCATTTCGGGATTGGAGCGCTGTACCGCATTGAGGGTGATGGACATGTCAAATGCTCCCGTGTCCGAAGAAGATACGGCAGCTCCCCCCATGCCGATTCGATAATTGTCGCCCCCCATTACGATGATCACATCCCCTGCTTCAGGTCTATCCTTCAGAGCCTGACCGGCCTTGGCGTATCCCACACCTCCGGCCAACATGATGACCTTATCGTACCCGAGCGTCTTGCCCTCTTCCGCATGTTCGAAGGTCAATAGCGATCCCGAGATAAGGGGTTGACCGAATTTGTTGCCAAAATCAGAAGCGCCATTACTCGCCTTGATTAATATGTCCACCGGCGTCTGATAGAGCCAATCCCGTTCCTCTATTTTATCCGACCAAGGGCGCCCTTCTCCCAATCTCGGATAGGGCGTCATATAGACCGCTGTTCCGGCTTGGGGGATCGAGCCCTTCCCTCCGGCCATCCGGTCCCGGATTTCTCCTCCTGAACCCGTAGCCGCACCATTAAATGGCTCGACGGTAGTGGGAAAGTTGTGCGTCTCCGCCTTGAGGGAGAGTACAGCGTCGAAGGAGCGGTGTTGATACATCGAAGGGCCATCGGGTGACTGAGGGGCAAACTGCCCTGTCTTCGGACCTCGTATGAACGCGACATTGTCCTTGTAGGCAGAAACAATATGATTGGGATGTTCTTGTGATGTCTTCTTAATCATCTGAAACAGGGAGGCTTCTTGCTCTACCCCATCGATGACAAACGTTCCGTTGAATATCTTGTGGCGGCAGTGTTCGCTGTTGACCTGCGAGAATCCAAAGACCTCAGAATCGGTCAACTTACGCCCTAAACGCCGTGAAAGGGCTTCGAGATACCCGACTTCCTCCGCACTGAGCGACAGGCCTTCTTCGACATTGTAGGTCGCGATGTCCTCTATATGCCGTATAGGCTCCGGCGAAACATCGATATCGAAAATCCCCTGATCCAAATCCCGGTATCGCTCGTGCAACAAGACATCGTACGTGGCTCCTTCCGATATCGGGATATACCGCTCAATACGCCGGATTCCGGCGATATCCATATTCTGTGTAATCTCCACAGCATTGGTACTCCAAGGGGTAATCATGGCCCTCCGGGGGCCTAAAAACACCCCGGACACCACATCGGACCGGACCGGCAGTGCTCCCCCAAACAACCAGGTGAGCTTTTGGAGGTCAGTATGCTCTATAGAGGCATCCGTTTGAACTGCAAATACAGCGTCTTGGGGAGAAAGCCGGAAAAATGCGATCATGTCTTGAAATTGTCGGTGAATCGAAGCACAAAGTTAACCCGTCCAATCGTAACTATTCAAATCCCGTCCTATGAGATTACAAAAAACAGCTAATTTGACATGTATCCCCTACGAGTGAAGATACAAAATCCAGAAAAGGATGCTATTGGTATAAGAATACCCCAAATGTTAAAGTTCAGTCAAAAAGCCTGAGATTTCATACCGGAGAGATATATTTGCAAGTGTAACACTTATCATCAACTTAATACTTCCTATCATGCGACACTACTTACCTTTTATCTTCCTATGCTTAGTGCCTTTTGTGCTTACCGGCCAATCCGGTTATGATATCTCTAAGTACAAAATGCAAGACATCACCTACCATGGACTCAAATTCAACCTGAATGGTAGGGGCGGATACAACCATCGTGGATTTAATTCCACCCGTATCACCCCCGGCCGTTTTCGAGGCCATTATGGCAATCGGTACAACGATATAGAGTTGCGTTTATCCTATTTTAGATATAAAAACACCGCATCGCAACAAAGCAATACCTACATCAGCTTAACGAATGAACCCTCTTCCACTTTTGGCTTGAACGACCCTTTCATTTCATCCGGGGATTGGACCTCAACGTCCCTTTACTTGAAGCATGAAAACTTCAATTATAAGAATGGCCTTTTGCTCTACTATGGACCCATCCTCTCCAGTGGCATATCAACCCAACATATAAAAAACGCCTCTAAAGAGGACATGACCATTAAGAATAGGATTATCGATGTGAATATCCCTATTGGAATTGGCCTGGGTCGTGTCGAAGATGTCACCGATGCCTGGATGGCTATGCGACTCGCCTCACGGCTTAACCAAAGCGGACTTCTTCACAAAGCACTTTCAGTCAAAGAAATGGATGGTTTGTCTCATCAGGTATCGGAGATTAAACGCGACCGGGTGTACGACTTTCGGTTGGACCGGATCTTTGACATTACCGAACTCGACCAATATATCCGGGACAACAACTGGGTCAATCGCTATGAAGCGGGCTATTACACCACTTTGTATGATTACTATCTGTACGGCACCCAATCCCGTCGTCTTTCCGGAACACGGACCTACATGGGAGTAGACTGGACCCTCAAGAGGAGCTTTAATGAGAATCCCCGACGGTTTAACTACTACAATTATTACCACAGTGGCATTTTTATAAAGCACGAGCAATACCGCCCCGTAAAATTGGAGCATCAGTTGGATTTTACTTTTAAGAGCTTCATCGGAAAAACAGACTATCCGGTCATCGGCAAAGACAAATGGTATGGATACACCTCTGCCACACTAAAATGGGGATACTACCCTACGACCCGGACCCAATTTGTCACCAGCATCCAAGGGGGAATACAGTACACCAAGTTTACCCTCGCCTCCTCACCATATGCCTATCAGCTACTGTTTAAGGAGCGTATCCTTTATTATTTTTCCCCACGTATGGCACTCAACTTTGAGCTGCTTTTCGGTCGAAAAGATTCTCAATACGTTCCACCGTCCATTCAGATTAACCCAATATTCCCTACCAATCTGGAGCCCAACAAATGGGGTGGCGAGTATAAAATCACCTTCGATTATGCCTTTTTTTAGGGAGTACTATTATTAAATTAACTTTTTGAAAGATTACGGATAAATAATGCGTGCCAGAAAACCGTCAAATTCTATGAAATGAAAGATTTTGAGGAGTTTTTTGGCAGATGCTAAATATTATCATTTTTAATTTTAACTTTCTTCCGCAATTTCTTTCTATTCCTATTGAAATACTTGAGTATTTCATCAACGGTCTTACCTTCGGTATCTTTTGCAATACGTTTACGTTCCTTACGGACGCTTTTGACACAGTCATACTCTTTTTTAATCATTGTCTTCATAATAAAACACTTCTCTAGGATTTCTAATCTCAATAGTTTGATAACCATTTAATAAATCAACAGCATTATAACCGTTTATTCTTTCAACGTTCACGATTTGTTTAAAGTTCCAACTAACCAATAGATCTGCCTTTAAAATAGTCGCCATTGCGATATGGTAACAATCTGCTCTATTAGATTTTCCGACAACTTTTTCTTCCAAATATTTTTCAGCAAGTAGAATTGTTTCTTTTGATAATCTTGTTTTAATAAGATTTTTCTTAGGAATACTTTTAACGAAATCTTTTACTTTTTGGGGTGCATTGATAAGCTCATCTTCAGCTACATCTGAATAAATCAATTTAATGTTTGAAGATAACACTTTCCCAAAAAATCTTTCCGTCCAATATTGAAATTCAATATCGAATACTCCCCCCAAATACCGAAGTGTCAATATAAATTGTTTTCATAATGAAAATTTAAGTCCAATTTTCATCTGTCTGTTCTTTATTGTCTTTTAATGGTCAGATGGAACCTTTGATGATTAAAACAATCATTACTTTGTGTGTTTAATAATTGTTTTAATCATGTCGGTTTCATCTGTCTGTTCTTTATTGTCTTTTAATGGTCAGATGGAACCTTTGATGATTAAAACAATCATTACTTTGTGTGTTTAATAATTGTTTTAATCATGTCGGTTTCATCTAAAACAACTTTATGCTCCTCTTATAGCCAATATTTGAACAGGACCGGAATAATATACATGCGCACATTATACCAAGTATAACCGAATCTCAAACCATGACATAGCACTATTTCCGCTCTAATCCCGGCTATAACAGCACCACCTTTCCCACATCGAGTACCACTCCATCCTTTACTAGATGGTAGAAGTACATGCCGCGCGGTACCGCTGAGGTATTCCAGGAGAAATGTCCCTCTTTTCCCTGTAGCCGCGTAATCAGATGA
>Ga0256832_1001472_pt1 | contig 15924 bp, 13 predicted proteins | sample 134614metaG_FD_190534 | JGI IMG/M metagenome (GOLD analysis project Ga0256832, IMG submission 190534) | Hydrothermal vent microbial communities from Lau Basin, Pacific Ocean - 134-614 | ecosystem: Environmental > Aquatic > Marine > Hydrothermal vents | place: Pacific Ocean: Lau Basin | collected...
TCGTCGCCCCGAGGTGCGGCGCCCCAATACCAGCGCCGCCATGGGTTCCAGCGATCGCCTTCGACGACGCTCGTGAGGTTCTGGCGAAACTCGACCATGTCCGGCGGGATCTGCGCCACCGCCCAGCGCTCCGCATAGTAGCGGATCCCTTCGGGAGGCCCGCGCCAGCTACCCATCGAGACGTGGCCGTCGTCGTGGACGGCGACCGTGGCGGCCCAGGGCTTTGGCGGCAGGTAGACCCGCCCGGCGCTCATCATCCCGAACTCGCCGTGAAGCGATTGGAAGCCTCCGTTGAAGCCCGCGACGACGCGGCGGAGCGTCTCCGGGTCCCGGGGGATCATTCCCGGCGCTGTGGCGCCCGTGGCGCTCTCGGGTTCGCGGGTGCCGCTCATGATGCGGAGTTGCACCGCGCGAGGATCCCACACGGCCAGGTAGACGCGCGTGAACGGACGCTCTGGATCGACCTGGAGAAAGGTCGTGAAGAACGCCGGCGGTGCGTTGGGGTAGGCACGCACGAAGGGGTCGTCGACGATGGGGATCCACTCGCCCTCTCCGCGTGCCGGCTCCTCGATGATCGGCTCGACCGGCGCCGGCGGCCAACCCAGCTCGGGATCGGTCACGGCAAGCTCCGCGCGCCGGCGGCTCTCCTGCTCCGTCATCGCGACGCCGAGATCCGTCGCTGCCTCCGCGGCGGTGTCGGGGGCACCCGCGAGCGCGTAGTACGTCCGCTCCAGCCAATCCTTGATCGCGAAGACGCGGGACTCGAGCCACGCGATCGGTTCGGGACCGACGAAGGAGAGATCGCGGACGGTGTCGACGACCCAGGTGATCGTCCCCGGCATCCCTTTGTCCCGTGGCTGCAGCTCGACGCGCTCCTCGCCTTCCAGAACCCGCGGCTCGCGCACGTCCACGCGGACGATCCCGTCGTCCATAGCCGCGACGAGCTCTCCGCCAGCGTCGCGCAGCTCGAGCCGGTCGGCGGGTTCCTTCAGACCGAAACGGGTGACGCCGAACCCCACCGCGCGTCCGGTCTCCTGCAGGTTGGTGATCGCGTTCTGCACTCGCGCTCGCCGAGGCCACCCCTCCGTCACACGGGCGGGCTCCCCCCGAAGGTCGATGACGGTGAAGGCGTCGAAGCTGCCTCCGACCCGAGTGGCAAAGGCCACATGGTCCTCCCCGACCCGCACGAGGTCGAGCTCGTCCGCGCTGCCCGACCGCGTGAGGTTGCGCAAACCGCGGAGCGCCAGGACCTCGCCATCCGAACCCAGCCGCGCCGCCACGAAGTAGACATCCGCCGGTGCCCCCGGCGACACGCGCCCGAGGAAAAGCGCCGAGCGATAGCGGAGGGGCCCGCCTCCCCCCCACCACGACACGCTCCCTCGGTCGACCTCGACCTGGTCGGCGAGCGCCGCCGCCAGGGAGTCCTCCGCCGAACCCTCGCTGACGCGGTCGCGAGCACCCACCGCGAGCCAGGCCGCGGCGACGAGCAGCCCGGCGACCGCTACCCGCCTCCGTCGCCGCAGATGCTCGCTCGGGCGCAATGCCATCCCCGGACCTACTAGCACGGGCCTGCGCTCACGAACACGCCGGGGCTGCGCAAGAACAGCACAGCGTCCTCCTCTGCAGCGGCGCGAACGACGCTGGTAGCGCCCGCGTGGCTCTGCTATGGCGTCCCGTCGGACGCGACAGGTGTCCGAGACCGAAGGAGAAGCATGCTTCGCCAGGTGACGACGATGGCCCTCGCGGCCGCTCTGATGGGGACGGTGACCGCCGCCGCCCAGCGGGGACGCGGGCGTAGAGCCCCGGTGGATCCCGAGCAGCCTCGGGTGTCGCTCCGCGACCTCGATCGCATCGTGCCCAAGCTTCAAAGCCCGAACCCCGACGAGGTCCGTGAGGCCATCGATCTGCTCAGCGTGATCGATCGCCCCGAGGTGGTGCCGCCCCTCGCGGAGTTGCTCCGCGCCGGCCAGCCCGACGCCATCACCGACCGGGCGCTCGAAGCGCTCCGCGGCTTGGCGGCGCCGGAGTCGATCGAGGTACTGACGGAGTTCCTCCATCACCGCCGGGTGGCGGCCCGCCGGCGCGCCTACCAGGCGTTGGCGGCCATCGACGATCCGCGGATCCCTCGCTTGCTCGAACGGGGGCTGCGCGACAGCGATCGCAGCGTGCGTGGGGCCGCCGCCCTCGCCCTCGGAGAGATCGGGGCGCGCCAGTCCCTCGACATCCTTTTCCGGGCCTTTGAACGCGGCGTGGTCGAGGCGGCGATCGCGATTGGCAAGCTCGGCGATGCGGCCGCCATCGAGCGTTACGGCGAGTTCCTCGGACGCGAGCCGCTCGGAGTGATGCTCTCGGGCTACCGCGAGTTCCTCGGACGTCGGGACATCCCACACGACAGCAAGAAGGCGATCGTCGAGCGCCTCGGAGAGGTCGCTGGCGTCATGGTGCGTCGCTTCCTCGGCGAGTACCTCGCCAGCCTGCCGGAGCGGACCCGCAACCGGCAGATCCGCGAACTAAAAGTGCTCCTTCAGGAGACGATCGCGCGCATCCCCGAGGAGGCGACGGGCACCCGGGTCGCTCCGGCCACCGAGCAAGGAGGTGCGTCGTGAACCGCCTCTGTGCGATCGCGCTGCTCCTCCTGGGCTGCGGCCCGGCCATCAACACGACGGCCTTCAGCCACCGCTTCCCCGACAACCAGCCCGAGGACCTCGCGCCAGTCCTCGCGGCCACCCGCGCCGCCCGCCCGCCCGCGCTCCGCAACGCCTCCGGCCAACCCCTGATCGTCGCGACGACCCAGCGTGAGGAAGACCATGAGCGCCGCCTCCTCGCGCTGCGTCCGAGTGGGGAGGAGCTCTGGAGCGTCCCCTTCGACGCGGCGACGCGCCCCGAGGTGCTCGGCGACGTCATCATGACGAGCACCCGGAGCGAGGTGGTGGCCCTCGACCTCGCGGACGGTCACGTGCTCTGGCGGCGCGACAGCGAGAGCCTCGCCTACGTGGGGGCGAGCCGCAGTGGCGACACGATCCTCTACGTGCTGTCCGTCGGCGCCGCGGGGGGCGCCACCCGTGTCGGACGACTGCACGCCGTCGACGCCCGCACCGGCCGCAAGCGGTGGGGCTACGAAATCGCCGGCGTGCTCGGGCGCCCAGAAGCCTACGGCGGCTACGTCTTCGTGCCCTGGGACCGGCAGAACATTGCGATCCTCGAGGTCGCTACGGGGATCGAACGCGCCCGCCTCCGCAGCACCGACGACGTCATCGCGTGGGTGCGTTCGCATCCCAGCGGCGTGTACTACGGCAGCCGCGGCATCTACCACTTCGACGAGCGCTCGGCGAGCGGCGTCAAGGGCGAGTCGACCTATCGTCCTCCCCCAATCCCCGACGCTCCGCGCGACCCCATGGTGGAGGACGACGCCTTCTTTCCCATGCCCGGAAGCCGCTCCGCCCGGGGCCGCATCCGCATCTACTTCGAACCGGAGGGCGTCGAGGATGGGAGCATCCGGGTCGTGGGCGATCGCTTCTACTACATCTACTATCGCTACGTCTTCGCCTTCGACTCGTCCGACCGGATCGTCTGGGCGCGCATGCTCCCCGGCGATATTTTGCGGGCCGACGTGGTGCCCCGGGGGCTGGTGACGCTCAGCGAGAACGGCGAGCTTCGTCTGCTCGACGCGGCGTCAGGGGGCGACATCTGGACCGGGGGCCACGAGGCCTCGTTGGCCTCGGCGGACCTCGACCTCGGCAGCTTCGACCCGGGCGGTGAGCCGGCCGAGGCAGCGGGCCTCGAAACGGCCTTGGCGGAGATCATCGGCGACCCGGACAACCGGCTGGTGGCTGCCCGCGCCTACGCCGTCGAGTTGCTCGCGCGCCGGCCGAACCCCGCCATCACCCAGCTCCTGCTCGACCTCTACGCACAGCGCGCCGTGCCGGGCGCGGTCAAGGAGGCCATCGCCAACGCCCTCCGCGTCCGCACCACGGGGACCGAGCATCTCGTCGCCGCCCTCGATCAACACTACGACTACCTCGACGAGACCCCCGTGCCGCCCCTCGATCTCTTGGTGCCGGCGCTCCTCGAGCAGCGCAAGACCGAGGCCGTCTCCGGTCTCGTCGGCCACATGCTCGATCACGAAACCCCGGCGGCGGTCCTGCCCTTGGTCATTCGAGGGATCGTCGAGCTCGGCGACGCCTCGGTGGTGCCGCCCCTCCGGGACTTCCTCGTGCTCTATCACGCGGACTCGACCTTCAGCGAAGCCCCCCAGGCCCTCGCCATGGCCGCCGAGGGTATCTACCGTCACGGCGGCGACGAGGGACGGGCCCTGCTCCAGGCGCTCGGGGCCGAAGGCAAGACCATCGCACCGCTCAGAGCAGCGATCGGCGGCATCTTCGAGCGCGAGGCGCAGGAGGCGGAAGCGGCGGCCCGCGCCGAAGCCGAGGCAGAAGCCGCCGCCGCCGCCGAGGCGGCCCGACGCGCTCAGGCCAGCCGTCCTGGCCGGCTCTCGCAAGCGCAGATCAACGAGGTCTTCGTCGCTCGGACGGACGCGCTGCGGGCGTGCGTCGAGCAGGAGCTCGAGCGCAACCCACGCCTTGGCCAGATCCGCTTTGTGTTCATCCTCGACAGCCAGGGAGTCCCGAGCGAGTTCCGCTTCGCCCCCAACACCTCGGAGTTCGTCGCCTGCGTCCAGCCCATCGTGACGGCGTTGCGCTTCCCGCCGATCCGCGAGCGGCGACAGCGGGCGACCTTTACCGTCAACCTCCGGGCTCGGTCCCGTGCGCCGGAGCCGAGCGAACCGCGCGACCGCTTCTGGTGGTCACGCGCGCAGCGGCGCGCAGAGCAGGCCGGGGCCAGCGAGGTCGGGCGGCCCTGGTGGGAGGTGCGCCAGGCCGCAGCGCCGAGCCAGCCGACGCGCCCGCCCGAGGACGCGGGCTCGACCGAGGACGATACGCCTTGGTGGATGCAGGAGGACTCGAACGCGGGAGACTCGAGCGACTCGAACGCGGGCGACTCGAGCGACTCGAGCGCGGGCGACTCGAGCGACTCGAGCGCGGGCGACTCGAACGCGAGCGACTCGGACGAGCAGCCCTGGTGGCTCCCAGCCGAGTGAACCCGGCCGCAGAGCCGGGGCGCGGGGCGAACCGCATCGGCCCATCGAGCGCCCTGGCTCAGCCCCCTCGGAGGGAAGCCTCCGCCGCGACGAGGGCCCGTAAGACCTTCGCGCAGGGCTCCTGGAGCGCTGGCTCGAAGCGGTCGGGATGCACGCTCCGAACGAGCCGTCGCAGCGCGGCGCGGGCCTGCCGAGGGCTTGCGCCCGCGGGCAGGTCGAGTAGCCGGTACTGGCTCGCTCGCTGACGGATCTCGCGCTGCTTGCGCAGGAGCAACGCGTAGTCCCCGCGGCGCGCCGGCCCCACCCAGCCCAACGTTCGCCACACCAGGAGCGCACACTGAGCCCGAGGACTCTCTCCGGCCAACCCAAGGAGATCGCGGCCCCAGGCCCCTGTTCGAAGCGCCACGAGCATCGCCCGCTCCTCCGGGTAGAGCGCCGCTCCACCCAGCTCGCGCTCCGCCTCGGGAGAAAGGCGCCAGTACCCTTTGCGCAGCCACTGCACGGTCCGCGGGCTCGGCCGAACAACCTTCCGTAGCGCCGCGAGCAGCAGATCGGCGGTGTCCCAGGGTTCGACGTTCGCCGAGCCGACCTCCGCGGCCTCGAAGCGAAGCGCCACCCGCGGCCAGGCTATCAGAGTGCTCATGCGACGCCGCATCTGGCACCGGAGCGCGTGGGACAGCTCGGGGCGCGACACGCGTCCTTCCGCCAACCAGCGCCCGCCGATGGGGCCGCCTTCAGAGCTCCGAGGCCCCTCCCCGCTGGCGGCCGGAAGGAAGCGCCCCAGCCGGTTGGCGTCCGGAACCCAGACGTTGACCACGCGCCCTGCGTTGAGGGAGACCCGGCCCTGCACTCGGTGCTTGCCTCGTGGATTCACGCGCAGCGTCCCGGTCGCCTGACTCCGCGCGAGGCGCAGGAGCGCGCGGCCCAGAATACTCACCGCCGGCGCGTGTCGTTCCACTCTCCGAGCTAGCCTCGGACTCAGCGACGGAGCCAAGTTTTCGGCAAGGATGGCCCGCAGGGTCGCTCGCGGACGCCCTCCTCAGCGCAGGTAGCGAGGGTCGTCGGGGAGGAGCGCGAGGGTGTCCCGGAGCTCCCCGTAGCGGGTGCGCAAGGTGCCGGGGGCGATCCCGTAGCGCCGGGCGACCTCCAGTTGGGTCGTGCGGCGACTAGGGTCGAGCATCGCGATGGCGTACTCGACGGCCGCCGCGTAGACCTCGGGCTTGCGCGCGCGGGTGGCGCGGCACTCGTTGAAGTCCTCCCAGAGCGCCCGGGCGCCCTCGATCTGCCGTCGGGTGAACCCCGCGGCGCTCATCTCGCGCTCAAAGGCGCCGCGCACCGCGAGAGCGAACGCCCCTCCGCCCCCCCAGCCCTGCGGAGCCGCACCCTCGGGCTTGCGCTGGGGCGCGCCGGCACCGATCCAGTGGACCAAGCGCGCGTGATCCCCGTTGCTCGGAGCGAGGCGGCGTGCCTCCTCCGCGAGCTGCCGGGCCTCCGAGAGACGGCCCAGGCGCGCCAAGCAATGGGCGAAGCTCGCGACGATCTCGTCGTGCTCCGGCTCCAGCGCGTACGCCCGAGCGAGGGGCCTCTCCGCTTCCTCGGGGCGACCGAGCGCCACGTCCAGGAGGTGGCCGAGGTTGTGGAGGTACCACGGCATCTCGGGTGCGCTGCGGAGAGCCCGCCGATAGCTCGCGACCGCGGCCCGGAAGTTGCCAAGGAGCGCCTGCGAGAGCCCCATCAGAGCGTGCGGCACATCGTCGTCCGGGCACGCGCGCAGGACGTGCCGCAGATGCAGCGCGGCGCGCCATGGATGCCGTTCGAGCCGCAACTCGGCCAGGTGGCGGTGCGCGAAGACGGCGTCGTCGCCTTCGGCGACCTCGACGAGGCGATCCAGGAGCGTCTCGGCCTCGGTGAGCCGACGCCGCTCGAGGGCGTCCTCGGCGCGGCGGCGGAGACGTTTCGAAGCGGTCTCCTGCGGCTCTTTCATCGCCCCGACGTATAACCAGGGGCCCGTGGCGCCGCAAGGCTCGCCACCGACGGCGTCAGCCGGCCGACTTCCGGAAAATGAGCACCGAGAAGCCGCCGAACCACCGCAACGGCGAGGCGACGAGCTTGCGCTCGGCGAGGGCCAGCGCCTCACGGAGAATGGGAATTCGATGCACGAACGCGGCAGGCGTCAGCACGCGCACGCCGCGCACGTCGACCAACTCGAGGGAGGGAGGCGCGACCCGCGGGCCGACCCACGGAAGATCCCAGCGCGTGTAGACGTCCGCCTCGGTCTTGCCGTCTGCGATGGGCTGAGGACCCGCGACGCGCTTGGCCAGATAGCGCAAGCTCAGCGGGTTGTAGAGCTCGACGACCACGTGGCCCCCCTCTCGGGTAACGCGGGCCGCCTCCGCCAGCGCCGCCGGGAGATCCGGCACGTGGGCGAGCACCTTGAAGCTGCACACGAGGTCGAAGCTCGCATTGGGGAAGGGGAGCTGCGTGACCGACGCCAGCGAGACATCCAGCCCGCGATCCCGCGCCTTGGCGATCATGCCCGGCGAAAGGTCGACCCCATGGGCTCGGCGCGCGACCGCCGCCAGCCGCTGGAGGATGAGACCGGTGCCGCAGCCGAGCTCGAGGACGTCGGCGCCCTCTGCATAGGGGGCGACGATCTCCATCTCGAGGTCGTCGATGAGCCCGTGGTAGCCGCGACCGCGCTCGCGTTCGTAACCGGCCGAGAAGTCGTCGTAGTAGCGCTGGCTCGTCTTGCTCATGAGGAAAGGACGCTGTCGTACACTTCTTCGTAGGCGCGCGCCATGCGGCACGGATCGTGTTCCGCAAGGACCTTGGCACGCCCGGCAGCGCCGACGTCCGCCGCGCGCGCTGCATCGTCGAGCAACTGGCTCAACGCTTCGCGCACGGCGTCCGTGTCGGGCGCCACGGCGACCGCCCCGCCACCGGCGGCGAGCTCCTCGGCTGGGGTGCCTTCCGCTACGATCACGGGGCGCTCCATCGACATGGCCTCGAGGAGCACCAGGGGGTAGTCCATCTTCGCGTAGAGCGTCTCGCTCGGCAGCGCGACCACGTCCGCCGTGCCCAACAGCCCATGGATGTGCGGCGTCTCTCCAAACCACGACACCCGGGGGCCCAGCTGGCGATCGGCCCACGCTCGCAGCTCGGCCTCGACCGAGGCCGCCCGTTCGGTCTTCGCTCGGCAAGCCATCACCAGGTGCGTGTCGGGCAGCCCGGCGACCGCCTCGAGGACGCGGCGGCCACCTCCTCCGAACTCGAGGTCCCCCGGGTAGACCACGAGCGGTCCCGGAGGAAGCCCCAGCTGGGCCCGCACGCGGATACGTTCCCCTTGACTCGGCACCTCGATGGCGGGGATGGCCGGCGGGATGCGACGAGCCGGGATGCCGGCGGCGCGAAGACGCTCCTCCGTGTGGGCGCTGAGCACCACGTTGACGTCCGCGAAGAGCACTCGGGCCAGATCCACCTCCGCCGGAGGCGCCGAGCACAGGGTCTGGACCGTGGGCCTGCGCCGCGCCCTCGCCGTCAGCCTTGCCGCCGCGCTGCTCCGAGGGTTGGGGGCGAAGAAGAAGTGCCAGAGCTTCGATCGCCGCTCGAAGCCCAGGGCCGCCAGAACTCGCAGGTTGTCGAGAAGCGGCGGCCCGAAGCCGCCGGCTCCGGGCCCGTAGACGGGTAGAGCCTCGGCGCCTTCGGGGGGCGCGGCGCCGGCTCGCACCATCACCCGCCCCCGATACCGGCGCAGGTGGCTGGCGACGTCACGGACGAGGTTCTTGCTGCTGTCGTTCCAGGGCGGCTGGACCGGCTTGGAGACGAAGAGCACGTGGGCCATGCCGGGGTCTACAGCACATCTCAACAACGATCGTCAATCGATCCGTCGACCGATGCCGCACGCGCGAGCCGAGCGAATGCCGAGGTTGTTTGAAACGAGAGAACCGATCAGCGAGGGCGTGGGCTCCGGCAGTCCGTTGACCGCCGCGGGCGAACATCTTAGGGCAAGGGCATGGCCGAACCCGACGACCCCGAAACCATCCACGAGGAGCAGGACACGGACGCGGGCGAGCAGCGCCGCCGTCGCCTCGAGGGGATCTTCCGCGAAGCCTTCCGCCGCGCCATCGAGAAGGGAGTCGAGGCCGGAGTCGGTACGCTGAGCCGCGCAGACAAGGCCGTGCGCGGCGTGGTCGACGACGTGCCCCTCCCCAAGGAGGTGCTCGCCTACTTCTTCCAGCAGATCGACGAAACCAAGAACTCGCTCGTCCGGGTCGTCGCCGGGGAGGTCCGGGACTTCCTCGAAGCCACCGACATCGCGAGCGAGTTGCAACGAGTGCTTACGAGCCTGTCGTTCGAGATCAAGACCGAAGTCCGTTTCATTCCCAACGACGCGGGCACCGGCGTCAAACCTCAGGTCCGCGCCAAAGCGGCGCCGAAGGTCACCCGCGCGAGCAAAGCCCCCCCGCCACGGGATGACGAAGAGGAGTGAGCGAGAGGACACCCGCGCCCCTGACCGTCACTCCGCGCTCGTTTCGTCGTCGGCACCGGGCCGGAAGTTGCGCGGGTCGAATACGTCGTCGGGCGACGGCCTTCCCGGGTTGGCCAGCTCGCTGGGACCAGGGCTCGCCTCGCGGCCCGCGGTCTCCGGGTTGAAGCCCTCCGGGGCGTTTGGTGGCGTACGACGGGCGTTCGCCGCGCCACCGCGGACCCGGCGGATGCGGACCGTGTTGATCACGACATCGGTCAAGGGGCGGTTGTCCTCTCCTTGGGGAACACGGGCGATGCGCTCGACGATCTCGACGGGGCGGCACTGCCCGAAAATCGTGAAGCGGCTGTCGGCGTCGAGGTCCGGGCGCGGTCCATCGGTGATGAAGAACTGCGCGCCGTTCTCGTCCACGTCGCTGCTGGCCATGCAGAGCTGGCCGGCGCGGTCGTGTCGGAGCATGTCGTTGGGCTCATCGGGGATGGAGTACCCGATGGGGCCATCGCGGCCGCGAAGGTAATCGCCGCCCTGGATCAGGTAATCCGGGATGACCCTGTGGAAGATGGTCCCGTCATAGTAGCGGAAGCGGCGCCATTGGCCGTGCCGCGCATCCCACCACGGGCGTAGGCCCCGCGCGAGGCCGACAAAGTTCGCGACGGTGTTCTCGGCCTTCTCGGTGAAGAGGTCGCAGAACATCGTCCCCAGGCTCGTGTTGATCTCGGCCACGAGCGTCCCGTCGGTGCCAAGGCCTTCGACGGCCTCCTGGATCGTGAACTCGCCGGCCTCCGGATCGGGCTCGGTGGGTTCGAGGATGAGGTTCTCGTACTGCCGGTCCTCCTGGGCGCGGGCCGCCTCCGCCCGACGGCGCATCTCGGGGGTCGCCGAGATCACCTCGTAGCCGTCCTCGGTACGCGGGTTGGCGGCCACCTCGGCGGCGCGCGCCACGCTCCCTCCCGGGGCCCGCGCGAGGCCGCCTTGCTCTTCGGCCTCCTCCTCGCAGCCCTCGCACCCAAAGGTAGAGGCCAGAGCGACCAGAAGCATCGTGAAAGAGAAACGCGCCATGAAGCTCACCTCGGGCTCGCCCCAGGCGGGGCGGCCCTCCTCGAAGTAACACAGGGGACGAGGGCGGCAACTTGGAGCGACTCGCGGCAGCCCGGAGCGATGGGTCGTCCGCTCCAGTGCCGTGATGGATCCCGGTCGCGAGGGTGCCCTGAGGGGCTGCCGCTGAGCGGGTGAATCTTGGGGGGTTTCGAGGGGCGATGCGCCGCGCAGGCGTGTGCTCTCGGCGGAGAGGTCGTTCAACGGGCTGCTATGCTGTCGAGGTGACGCGGCCAGGCAGCGGGCGGGTTCAGCTCATTGGAACGGGGCCCGGCGATCCGGCGCTCCTCACCGTGCGGGCCCGAGAATGCCTGGCCGAAGCGGACGTCGTGCTCCACGACGCCCCACTGCCCCCAGACCTCCTCGCCCTCGCCCCCGCGGACGCCGAGCTCCGCTACGTCGGACCGGGCGCGATGGAGGGGGCAATGCGGCAAGCGGCGGAGGCGGGCCAGACCGTTGTCCGACTCGAGGGTGGCGACCCCTTTCTTTTCGGTCACGGCCTCGAAGAGGCGGCGACCCTGGCGGCGGCGGGGATCCCCTTCGAGGTCGTCCCCGGCGTGCCCGCCCCTCAGGCCGCGAGCGCCTACGCGGGGCTGGCTCTCACGGGCCCCGGGGCCGCGAGCGTGGCCTACCTGAGGGTAGCGGAGCCCGCCGAGGAGAAGGGGGGCGAGCACGACTGGAGCAAGCTCGCGACGGCGACGCCAACGCTGGTGATCGTTCTGGAGACGCGGACGCCGACGATCGCGGGGATCATGAACCGGCTGGTCGAACATGGCCGCTCGCCTTCCGCCCCGGCGGCGGTGGTGCAGTCGGCCTCCCTCCCTACGCAAAGGACCCTCGTCGGGACCGTCGGAGACCTCGCTGCACGCGCCGGGGCGGCCGAGATCGGCTCCCCCAGCCTCATCGTCGTCGGCGAGCTCGTGCGCTTTCGGGAGCGCCTGCGCTGGTTCGACACGCGCCCGCTCTTCGGCCGGGGCGTGCTCATCCTCCGCGCGCCGCACCAGGCCCGGGCTCTGGAGAGGGCCGTGCGCGCCCATGGCGGCCGCCCGATCCTTGCGCCCACGATCGCCATCGAACCGCCCACCGACCTCGCTCCCCTGCGCGAGGCGGCGCGCACCGTGGGCCACTACGACTGGGTGGTGTTCACGAGCCGCAACGCGGTCGAGGCCTTTTGGGAGGCTCTGGAGGCCACCGGCGGCGACACGCGACGCCTGGGAGCAGCACGTGTCTGCGCGGTCGGACGCAAGACGGCGGCGGCCCTCGAAGGCCGCGGCATTCGTCCCGACCGCGTGCCCTCGAAGGAGCGCGCCGACGGCATCGTGGCGACCCTCCTCGCCGAGCTCCAGCCGAAGAGCCGGGTGCTCTGCCCCCGCGCTGAAGAGGGGCGCGAGATCGTCGGGCGAGGACTGCGGGAGGCGGGCCATCGAGTGACCGAGGTCGCCGCGTACCGGACGGTCCCCGCCGGCGATCCGACGAGCCTCCGCGGGGCGCTCGGGGACGCCGATGCGGTGATCTTCACCTCGCCGTCCACGCTCCGAAACCTCCTGGCGTGCTTGGACGAGGACGAGCTGGCAGGCAAGACCTTGGCGAGCATCGGCCCCGTGACCAGCCAGGCCCTCGCGGCCGCAGGGCTGGCGGCGGACGTGGAGGCGCCCCAGCCGACGATCGAGGCGCTGGTCGAGGCCCTCGTCAGGCACTATGAGCGTCCGTCATGAGCCTTCGGCGTGTCCTGCTGTTGTTCGTCGGTGCCGCCGGCTGCGGCGACGCCCTCGCCCAGGATCCCATCGACGTGGGCCTCGCGGAGCTGCCCTGCGCTTCGGGGCCCGCGGCCCCCGGGCAGCCCTGGGAGAGCGCCGAGTGGCCTCCCTTCGAAACCCCCGGGTGCGCCTGGCTCCGCTTCGATGGCCGCCAGACCTACCGCATCGAGCACGAGCTCGGGCGGCGCCCCCGGAGTGTGGGGCTCTACCTCTCCTTCGAGGAGGCCGGGGTCGCCTCCGCGCCCTCCGCCGGGGACGCGACGCGCATCCTCGAGGTGGGCCCGGATGCGGTGACGATCCGCAACGGCACCCATCAGGACTTCTTCCTCAAGGTCGTGCTGGAGTGAAGCGGCTGGAGCTCGACGCTGCCGCCGAGCGCTCCGTCGGCCAGCTCCGCCTCTTCGGGGCGATGCTCATCGTGGCCATGAGCGCCGTCCTCGTGGCGCAAGGAGTCGGACCGGTGGGGTGGGTGCTCATCGTGAGCGCCTGGCTGATCGCCGCCGCCTGGGTCATGGCGTTTCTGCGGAGCCGACGCCGCCTGCGGGAAGCCGACGCCCACTACCTCGAACTAGGCTCCGACGCCCTGCGCATGGTCCGCGGCAGCGCCCGCATCGAAGTCTCCTGGGCAGACGTCGTCGAGGTCGAGGTCGACGAAGAGCGGCTGGTCGTCTGGGTCTGCTTGCGAAGCGGGCCCCCGGTCAAGGTCGAGCCGGTGTGGCGGGGCGTCGGCCTCCACGAGCTCGCCGCCCTCCTCCAGGATGCCGCCTTGGGCGGCGCCCACTAGAATTCGCAGCCGAGGAACGAGCGACACGATGCCCGAATTCGAGGACGACGCCGAGGCGGGGGTCATCACCCGGACCCGACCCGACAAGAAGGTCCAGCGCCCCCGGCTCTACAAGGTGCTGATGCACAACGACGACTACACGACCCGCGATTTTGTCGTGTGGGTGCTTCAAACGATCTTCCGCAAGAGCGAGAACGAGGCCGTTCGCGTGATGCTCCACGTGCACCACAACGGGGTGGGAGTCGCCGGCCTCTACACTCGGGAAGTCGCCGAGACGAAGATCGCCAAGACGGAGCGGCTCGCGCGGGAGAACGAGTTCCCGCTGAAGCTCACCATGGAGCCCGAAGAGGACGCCGACTGAGGCGAGCCGGGCGGCGACGCCCCCTTTACATCGGGGGCCTCGAGCCCCATCTCTGGGAGTCAGATGCCAGGACCGATCATCGCGCGCGAGCTCCAGGCGACGCTGCGCAAGGCTTTCGACGACGCGGCCCGTGAGCGGCACGAGTACGTGACCCTCGAGCACCTCCTGCTGGCGCTCCTCGACGACCCCAAAGCGAAGCGCGCCATCGAGGCTCTCGGCGGCAACCTCTCCCGCCTCCGACGCAAGCTCCAGAGCTTCCTCGCCGAGCAGAGCGAGCGCATCCCCGACGGTCATCCAGCCGAACCGCAGCAAACCCTCGCCGTCGAGCGGGTGCTCCAGCGCGCGGCGATCCACGCCATCTCGTCCGAGCTGAAGACCATCGACGGCGGCAATGTGTTGATCCAGCTCTTCAAGGAGCAAGACTCGCACGCCGTGTGGCTGCTCTCGCAGGAGGGCATCAGCGCCTTCGATCTCAAGCAGTACGTTTCGCATGGGATCGGCCGCGACGGCATGAGCGAGAGCGACGCGCTGAGCGTGCCGTCTCAGGTCGAGGACGAGGAGGCCGAAGACGGAGCACGCCCCGACCCCCTCGAAGCGTTCGCGACCGATCTGCTGGCGGAAGCAGCCGCCGGACGCATCGACCCGCTGATCGGCCGCGACCTGGAGCTCGAGCGGACGATCCAGGTGCTCTGCCGGCGACGGAAGAACAACCCCGTGTACGTTGGGGAGCCTGGCGTTGGAAAGACGGCGATCGCCGAAGGGCTCGCCCTGCGCATTCATGAGGGGGCGGTCCCGGACGTGCTGCGGGACGCCAAGATCTTCGCGCTGGACATGGGCGCGCTCCTGGCGGGCACGAAGTTCCGAGGACAGTTCGAGGAGCGGCTCAAGGGGGTGATGCGCCGACTCCAGGAGATCGAGGGAGCGATCCTCTTCATCGACGAGATGCACACCATCGTCGGGGCCGGCGCGACGACGGGCAGCTCGATGGATGCTTCGAACATCCTCAAACCGGCACTCGCCAGCGGCAAGCTGCGCTGCATCGGCTCCACGACGTTCACCGAGTTCAAGCACATCGAGCGCGACCGGGCGTTCGCTCGGCGCCTTCAGAAGATCGAGGTTCTCGAACCTAGCGAGGCCGAGACGGTACAGATCCTCGAAGGGCTCCGATCACGTTACGAAGCCCACCACGACGTAAGCTACGACGACGACGCCATCGAGGCCGCCGTGCGTCTCGCGGCCAAGCACATCGTCGAACGCTTTCTGCCCGACAAAGCCATCGACGTCATCGATGAAGCCGGCGCCGCGGACCGCATGAAGAACGAGGGCGAGCGTACGCGCCGCGTGACGGTCGCGGACGTCGAGCGGGTCGTCAGCAAGATCGCCCGCGTCCCCGTCGAGCAGGTCACCGCCAAAGAACGCGACCGGCTCAAGGAGCTTCGCCCGACGCTCGAAGCGCAGATCTTCGGGCAGGAGGACGCCATCGAGCGCGTCACGGACGCCATCACCCTCTCTCGGGCCGGGTTGCGGGCGGATCGCAAGCCCATCGGCAGCTTCCTCTTCGCCGGTCCGACGGGCGTCGGCAAGACCGAGCTCGCGCGCCAGCTTGCGCGCGCAATGGGGGTGGAGTTGCACCGCTTCGACATGAGCGAGTACAGCGAACGCCACACCGTCTCTCGCTTGATCGGCGCGCCTCCCGGCTACGTGGGCTTCGACCAAGGGGGACTGCTCACCGACGCGGTCCGCAAGCACCCGCACTCCGTCGTCGTCCTCGATGAGATCGAAAAGGCCCACCCGGACCTCTTCAACATCCTGCTGCAGGTGATGGACAACGCCAGGCTCACCGACAACAACGGCCGGGAGGCGGACTTCCGCAACGTGGTGCTCATCATGACGACGAACGCCGGGGCGGCCGAGGCCGCCGAGAAGGTGGTGGGCTTCGGCTCCGACGGCGCCGACCATGTTCAAGAGTTCCAGCGCAGCCGGGCCAAGAGCGCCATCGAGCGGATGTTCACGCCGGAGTTCCGCAACCGACTGGACGCGGTGGTCTTCTTCTCGGGCCTCACCGAAGAGGTCATCCGCAAGGTCGTCGACAAGGAGGTCGCGCTGATGGCGGAGCTGCTGGAGCCCAAGGGCGTCACCGTCGAGCTCAGCGACGCCGCGCGCGCATGGCTCGCCGCGCATGGCTACGACCCGCGCATGGGGGCGCGACCCATGGCTCGTCTGATCGAGCAGGAGCTCAAGAAGCCCATCGCCAAGGCACTGGTCTTCGGGGAGCTTGCGGAGGGAGGCGTTGCGGCGGTCGATGTGGTAGACGACGCGCTGGCCATCACCTTTCGCTGATGT
>Ga0256832_1001473_pt1 | contig 15923 bp, 15 predicted proteins | sample 134614metaG_FD_190534 | JGI IMG/M metagenome (GOLD analysis project Ga0256832, IMG submission 190534) | Hydrothermal vent microbial communities from Lau Basin, Pacific Ocean - 134-614 | ecosystem: Environmental > Aquatic > Marine > Hydrothermal vents | place: Pacific Ocean: Lau Basin | collected...
ATAAAAATTATAATAGATCCGTGGCGCAACTGAATAGCGCATCCCGTTCCGGTTTCGGAACGGGAAGGTTACAGGTTTGAATCCTGTCGGAGTCACCACAAAAAAGCAACTCAATTTTGGGTTGCTTTTTTTTGTGATAAAAATGAAATTTAACTTGATAAAACTTTTTAAATATATCTAAATGGAAACAATCTAAATATTATTTAGTAAATTTGACCATGACTAAAGATGACATCATAGTTGTTGCTAATGTTAATCATAATGATTATTACAATATTGTCAATGATGCAGTAAAGTATGCTCTAATTTCATTATCTTTTACGCTAGACCGTATGAGAATCCCGAATCATGAAAAACGGGCTTTCAATATTGCAAAAGGAAAAATTGCCGAAGGATTGTTTAAATGGTTTTGTAAAACCAATCATATAAAGGTTAATTTTGAAAGTTGTGAAACGCCGTTTTGGGAAATTGATAAAAGAGATTTTCTGTTTAATGGTGCCGAATGGGATCTTAAAAACAATTTTATTTATCATTCTGGCAATTACTATAATGCCTATACGAAATTACCGGCTTTGATACCTAACAGACATTCGAATGATCAATGGTCTACAAGAACACAAAGAAAAATACCGGGCTCAACAGGCGTTAAATATCTTTTCAGTTACCTAAAGGGGGCAAATTTTAATGGAACAAAAAAGGGACCTGATTTTCTTACCATCAATCTCTCTTCTAAACAATCTGAATTTATCAATGACTTGTATAAAAAATACCAAGGTAAGCCACAAAATAAACAACCTTTTGATGATGCTTGGTTTTGGGATGAATTAAGCAAAAGAGGTAATAATAGTTTTTTTACACTTTCGTTTATGCCATATCTAATTATTACAGGGTATGCAGATGAAAAACACTGGAGTTTATTTAAAGATACAGGACCATATTCAAAAAATAACTATCAAAATTTTTTTGGAGAAAAATGGTACGAAAAAATAGGACCTAATAATTTCTTGAAATGGCTAAACGGTACTTTATGGACAAAAATTACAAATAAGACCAGCCCTGTTCAATTACTTCCGGCTTTTAAAGAATTATTATAAAATCTACTACTTTATCTCCGGTTTTACAAAAGTTAAGCAATATTGATGAAAAGTGTTACTAACAAAAGTATTACCATAACCATAAGGTGCCAAATTAATATCATCTTGCAACCAAAAAAACTCCGGAATAAGAATTAACTCTTTTTGTAATATTTTTGCTAAATCGAAAGCAAACGGATAGTTTCGTCCTTTCTTTTTAATATTTTTTACAATAATGGTAATAGCACCACCGGGTTTCAATATATTCGTTAAATTGAAATAAATCTGACTGAGTTCATCAATAAATTCATTATAATCTGCTATATTTCCTAAATCTTTTTCATCATCCGAATAATTGATCTTTAAACCTTTTCGTTTTCTTTTTGCTTGATTTTCAGCTCCTTTCATATTAAGCATATCCCAGTATGGTGGTGAAGTTATGATATAATCCATTATCGGAAAATCATTTTTTGATACATCACGCACATCTTTATTTAATATCTTAAATTTTACATTTTTATCTTCTGTTTCAAAAAAATCCAATTGGGTTTGTTTAGGAGTTAAATATTCTTTTAACCTACTAATAGCAATACCGGTAAAAAAATCACTGAGTTCAGTTCCATAAGCATTTCGTCCTGCACTCAATGCCGCTAATTGAGTTGAACCTGTTCCTGTCATAGGATCAAACACATTCTCACCTTCATCGGTAAAGGTTTTAATAAACATTTCTATCAAATTTTCAGGATATTTTGCCGGATGAAGTATTTCTTTTTTATTCCTTCTTTTAGGTTTAATAATTTCCCATCGTTTATTAAAAAACACCGGTTTATTTACTTTGTTTTTTAAAGAAATATTCTTAAAAAGTCCTGTATCTACATCATGAAATTCTAAAGTAGAGTTTTCATCTTTGCGAAAGTTTAATTCATAATAAACATCATTTTGAAAAATATTATTAATATCTTTCTCCAAACAAGCTATTTTTTCATCTTTCAAGCTTAATCCTGTAGCAATATTATAAGACAAATCCCAAGCAAACGGATAGTAAATATAATCTTTAAAAACATTCGGAATCAAGACACTTACAAAACGCCTGTCTTTAATTTTTGGAATAAGTATTTTTAGCAACTCAATGGTGTTTCTTTTGACATTATTATAGTTTTCCAAAGTAGGATTGTCATATATTTCGTCTCGTAAATCAAAAAAAACATACTGCAAATTTTCGATTTGGTCAATATCTTTTTCAGTGTATAAATTTGCCTTATTTTCACGGACAACTTCTAAAAAAACTCCTAACTTTTCCTTACTACCTTTGAAAAATATATTAGGTTTGTATAAATCATCATCATATTTGACAAAAAAACGGATATTTTTGGAATAATGAATTTTATCATTTTCTTCAATAAACCATGATTTTTGAAAAGGCAACCACTCTTTTGATGTAATATTATTAAATCTGTTTTTCATATGGCAAATATAAATAATATGCCACAATGAAAATAATTATTAAGAAACTTATATTTTGTAAAAAGTAGACCTATTAATTTTACTTAAATGCATAAAAATAAATTACTTACACACATCAAACGAGTAGTCACCATTAATTAAATAGTATTGAGCCGTTTTTAATTTAAACAATTTTTCTATATACTATTTTGTTTATATCCGGTATCTGTTCTTTATAAGTACTCTCATAGTCATCTATATAATGATGCTTAGCATTTCTGATAGCCGGCAAACTCATCAATGCAACAAAAAACAAAATAATCACCGCTACTTGCAGGTATATTTTGGTTTTTGGTTCAACCGGCAACATTTCAACACCGGCATAAATTAATGCAATAGGCCACAACCGGAAAATATCGAAAATGTCGAAATCCAAAAGATTCAGATTGCGTAGCAAAAGTAATACGCCTAGAATGACTAGAAAAAATCCTGTGATAATGTTACTTGTGTTTTTCATACTATTGGGTTTTTAATGATATGGTTATTTGATGATATGGTTATTTGTTAATATTGAGAAAATGAGGATTACATCCACTTCATAGGATACTATGTTCTCTAATATTTTCTCACTACTTCATTTCATGTTTTTACTATAAATTTGAGAAATTGAATAAAGGGTACATGTATGAATTATCACTTCAAATTTATTTTATACTTCATCGATTGATACTAATATTTTAAACTTCATCAACTGTTTCAGCTTCCATTTTATCGGAATCTATAACTTTAATGGAATTTATACCGCTGTAAATCATAATTACACCGGTAATAATTAATAGGACCGGCCAAAAATCTGCAAAATCCAATTCCGGAAAAAATTGTTCGAGCAATAAAATCAGTCCGAGAATGATAAACATCACACCCGACCATAATTTGGTTATTTGATTACTATTCATGTTAAAAATATTTACTGGTTATTTTCAATTTTGATGCCTTTATTATCAATGTTGAAAGTGGTGTTATCTTCATGGTCTTTTGTTTTAATTTTAATACCGTGATTGTCAATTTTGATATGAGCGGCGCCATCGTCATCTTTGCCTTTAATTTCTATACCGGCATTACTTATTTTGACTTGCGCATCGCCTTCATTGATATTCATATAAGTTGCATCACCCGATATATCTTCGTATTGTTTCAAGCAAGTGATTTCACCATTTTTATTGCTTAAGAGCGCCGGAAAATCACAATCGTAAAGATAACTTAAGCTACTAACCGGTTCTGATAACTTAACAAATTTATTTTCGGGGACTTCTATGCGTACCCGTACTTTGTGGCTACTGATCAAATTTCCGGTCGGGTATCGTATCATAGAACTGAATAACAGTTTATTATGTAAAGTATCTTGTTGTGTTTCAAATTCTATCTCCAAGGCATTTTTTTTGGCATCTCTATAAGTCACCCCTTCTGCTATCTTTTTTATTTTGAGATGAAACAAAGCGTCTTTAGCCGGATAAAAATCAAATTTGATATTATTACTGGTCGTGTAATTAGCCATACCTTTTACAGCTTTTACATCAAGATAAAGTGTATCCTTACCGGACTGCCACTGGCGGTCTAAGGTCACAATACGCGCTCTTTCATTTTTATGTGACATAATGGAAATACTCTTGACTGACATATAAACAATAGCCAAAATCCATAAGGTAAAGCTGATAATAATCCAATTTTTTTGGAAGGGATTGGTATTTGGAAATAACATTTTAAATCCTAATAAAAACAGTAGCGTAACTGGAAATGTCACTACAAAAAATACCAAAGTGCTAATGAGTCCTACAGGAATATGCAAATGTTGTAAAACCTGATCTTTGATAACCAAATTCATGTCGGACATAGGCGAAAAACTCAGAGCGGAAATCAATAAGCCGACAATTAAAATGCCGGTTACCAATACGAGTACAAAACCGATGATTTTCACCAAAATATTCCCGATTTCGGAACCGGTCGTTTCAATGGTTTCGCCTAAATTCGTCTTTTTTTTTGTAGTATCATCCGTTGCCACCTGATCAACGATATTATCTATATTTGCAGATTCACCTTTCATCCTAAGTTTGTCAGAAGCTGTTCGTGCCTTAGGCACAATGAGCCACAATAAGAAATACAACAATATAAAACCACCATGTGTTACAAATAACAGAACGACAAAAATCAAACGCATCAAGGTTATATCCATGCTGACATAATGTGCCAATCCGGCAGCTACACCTGCAATCATAGAATGGTCCATATCTCTGAAAAGCGATTTTTTGATGCCTTTTGATACATGTACCGCATCGGGTTGAATCTCTTCTTCAAAATCTTCCGGTTGTCCTAATACCGCAATGACTTCATCAATATGTTTTTCATTAATAACCTGCTGCGCATGTTGTTGTTTTTGCAAAAGCAATTCGGCAATACGTGCTTCTATCTCATTCATTACTTCATCAACATCTTCTGTTTGATGAATGGAACGACGTACTGATTTTAAATATTTTTTCAGTTTGTAATAGGCCTGCTCTTCGAGATGAAACAAAATGCCTGCTAAACTGATGTCTATGGTTTTGTTCATTTTTCTGATTTTTTGAGTTTATTTTGGTTGATATGATTCACGGCATTAACCAATTCTTCCCAAGATTGGTGCATCAGCCCTAAAAATTCGTGTCCTTTATCGGTCAGATAATAATATTTTCGCGGCGGTCCGGCAGTCGACTCTTCCCAACGGTAAGTCAAATAACCGGCATTTTTAAGGCGTGTCAACAAGGGATATACCGTACCTTCCACTACAATCATCTTGGCATCTTTCAACTCTTGCAAAATATCGGAAGTATAAGCCGCTTCTTGCTGACTGAGAATGTTTAGAATACAATATTCCAGAACGCCTTTGCGCATTTGTGATTTGATGTTTTCTATTTTCATCTTATTTGATAAATCTTATGCTTAATGGATAATGATATAACTCGCCATTGCCGGCTTTAATAGTAGCCACCAGTACCAAAACAATTCTAACAAGAGATAATAAGCCGATACCGGTTAAAAATAACCATAATCCGGGTAAAGAAAGTATAATACTCAGCGGACCGGCATCATCTGTTGCTGCCATACTTAAGATAGGTGATAAAAATAAGATTAAGCCGATGACAACTACCAAAAATTGGTACAACAAAATGCTCAAGTTAAAATTGACTGCTTCTTTTCCGTTGGCATCGACAAACTTGCTTTGATCACGCCAAATCAACCAAGTGACTAATGGTCCCACAACGCTGCCTAAAGGTATTCCTATCAAAGTTGAAAAAGAACTGATATGAATAATAGCAGCATGTGAAGTTTCTTCGGGTGTGGGATTTGATGAGATTTTAGTTAATGTTTCCATAATTTTATTTTTTGATTTACACTTTAATAACGATAGACCTATAACTTTGTTACACCTACAAATATACAATAAATAGTATTATGTTATACAAAGTAGATTGTTTTTTTATAAAAAAATCAATTATAAACAAAAACAGCTACCAAAAGGCAGCTGTTTTTTTAATAAAATATCTATGTCAATTCTTAATCACCATAAATCAAACCTACATAAAATATACTACCGACTTTTCCGGTTCCGGGCGCCGGTAAATATTCTGTTCCCAAAATATTGGAACCGCCCAGTTTGATTTTAGTTTTGAATTTTTTAATCTTGTAATTGATTTGTGCATCTAAAATACTTCTGGAAGGTACCATGCCGTCAGCAAATGAGGACTGCCATTCAAATTCGGTTTGGTATTTATAATCGACTTTAAAGCCAAAACCTTTATACAAATTATCATTTGCCAATGAAGCTTTAATACGATGTTCAGGCGTGTTAAAGCCCGGACGGAAATCTTTTTCATCTTCTGCCGGAGTATAGTCAAATTTGGCATAATCATAACCCAAAGCTATCATATAATTACCTGCTCTATAATTAAATCCGAAATCAGCCCCATACGAAATCACTTTTGATTTGGCATTGGTATATAATTGAAATGGTTTATATGCACCGGTTCCTATAGCGGGCAAAGCATTGTTAATATTATTTTCATCTGCAGTTCCCAGCTCACTTGATAAAGCCATTACACGGGTTCCGGCACCAAAGTCATTATATTTATTGTAATAAACTGCCATATCCAAACTTAAGTTTTTAACCAAGCTACCACGATAACCAAACTCAATGGTAGTTACTTGTTCCGGTTTAATCTTATCTACTTTAGCTTCTTTTAAAACTGTAGGATCATGGGTTTGTCCAAATTTAATAAATGAAGTTAAGGTATAAGCATTGGTATAAGCATCTCTACCGGTAATGGTTACAGGAAAAGTGGTGCCTGTATTTGGATCTTGTGCCATGACTGTTTCTTTGTATCTGTCCCAGTTATCAGGTGCGCCACCTACCAAGGTAATAGGACCTAAATTAAGTCCAATGTATAAGTCTTGTGTAGAAGGATTTCTAAAACCGGTTTGGAGGGACAGTCTGAAATTGTGTTCTTTATTTTCACCGGCTGAATAAACGGCAGAAAATCGCGGTGAAAAATTACCGTCAAAATTCTTTTGCTTGTCATAACGTAAAGATGTCGCCAATTTTAACCTATTGTCCATCAATTTTTTACTGACTTGAACATAAGCTGCCGATTCATCGATATTAATAGGATCTAAATCAGGATAATCCGTAAAAATAGTACCTTCGGAATGTAAAGAATAACGTCTTAAAGACCCACCGACTTGAATTTCGGCAAAATCGATTAAATCTTTAAAATTGTAGTTACCTTCGACATGTTTTAGGTTGGTGTTGTCAATAAATTTACCACCGGTTTTAAAATCAGGATCATTGATGACTTCGTTAAAAGCTTGTTTAAATTCCGGTGTTCCGGGTATAAAACGTGTGGGTTTCGGTTGTCCTAATACCATAGTGCCATAATCGGCATATTGACGTGCAATTTGATGTGCTTCTGCCTTAGAATATGGTCCATGTGGATCATTGGCGGGGAAACCACCACTCATAACAGGTAAACCTGTGGCATCATCAAATAAATAGCCATATCGTGCCATAGAATAACGAGCTAAATAATAAGTAAACCATTCTTTATCTCCTACCCATTTTCTGTTAATATTCCAAGCAGTGAATTTAGTATCATAAGAATGTCCGGCATCTTCTCCGGTGTAATACCCTCTTATAAACCAATTTTTGCTTTTAATTTCCAATTTATGTTGGTGAATAAAAATGTCTTTTAATACATATCGGTTAGCTCCCTGATAAATCGTTGTACCGGTTCCGAAACGCGAATTCCATATAAATTCCAGTTTACCGGGTTGACCGCTGGGGCGGTAATGAAACGCCATATCGGCTTTGAAACTTTTGGCTTCGTAATCGGTCAAATCTTTTTCAGCATATCCAGTACGAGACACTCTAACATATTCATCTCTATTTAAAAAAGCTAACATTGGATATTCATCAAAAACATGATTCATATCAACTATAGGGGTAACAATTTCGTCCCCGTAAACATTCATCCCGTCATAGGATGGATTGGATGCTCTACTACCTTTTAAAGCTGCATTAAAAGGATCTATATCGATATCCGTTTCATCAACGGCATACCAGTCCGTTCCTTTTAAGAATGAGAAGTTGACTTTGGCAGCGGCATAGTTACCGCCCCAAGCATAACGGATTCCCACATCTTTATATGGATTGGAACCGGCTGCTTCTTGCTTGGTCACACCATATTTAACATAAGCACTTAAACCCTTGTATGAAAACGGATTTTTACTACGCATATTCAACACGCCGTTAAAAGCATTAGCACCATAAAGTGCGGATGCGGCACCGGGTAATATCTCGACACTTTGCACGTCCAACTCATTAATCCCCACTAAATTACCCAAAGGAAAATTTAAAGCCGGTGAAGTATTATCAATACCATCTATTAATTGTAAAAAACGGTTATTGGCAAAAGTTGCAAATCCACGTGTATTTACAGATTGAAAAGTAAGCGAATTGGTATTTACATCAACACCTTTTAAATTACTTAAGCCATCATAAAAAGATGGTGCCGTATTGCGCCGGATTTCTTTTAAACTCATGCGCTCAATACTTACAGGCGATTCTTTAATTTTTTCTTTACCACGTGAAGCCGTTACCACAACATCATCTAAAAATTCATTGTTTTCTTTTAAAATAATATTTAGAGGTTTTGGCCCATTTAAAATAATTTTTTCAGGTTTGTACCCAACAAAAGATACTGAAATGGTTACGGGAAATTCTTTGATATCAATAGAAAATTTACCATCAAAATCAGTAATGGTTCCTTGTTGTGTTTCTTTAACCACCACATTAGCACCCGGAACAGGGGCATTGTGTTCATCTACTACCTTTCCGGTCAATTTCTGCGCCAAACCGGTAAGCGTAAAGCCCAAAAACAGGGTCAATAAAATAATTTTTCTCATAGTTAGTTTTTTTTGTTATTAGTCGCAATATATAAAAAAAACTGATATTTGTAAGTTTTTCAAATCTCTGTAAAAATTTTAAAAACTTGTTTTTGTATTTTATTGATAATTTAGTGAAAATCTTTAACTATTTATTAAAAGTCAATCTTAACAAAAAATTGTATTTTTGACAAAAAGCTTCGTATGAAATTTTCACCGACTTCTTTACGGTCCAAAATCTTTATTTCTATGATAGGACTGGTTTTTTTGGCTTCTATTATGATATTGATTGTTACCGTTTTACAATACAAAGAGGAAGCGGAAGATTATCATAAAAAACGTTTACTGCGAAAAGAAACCGCTGTTAAAGTTCACATTAACAGCATCTTAGAAAATACATCATTTGAAGTTAAAACCAACAAACTAAAATATATATTTAAACCCAATGGTAGCATGCGTGGGCTATCCAGCATAAGCGAATTGTCACGCATTCATAAAATGCCCATTAATATTTATGACTTAAAAGGTAATTTGATTGTCAGTTCGTTGTGGAAATTGAATAGAAAAGAAGATTCTCTCCAACATCTACCAAAAAAGATTATCAAATTGATTGACCAAAGTCCGGATAAACGCTATGTGATAAAACACGAAAGTAAAAACGGAGAATATCAATCATCTTACAGTTATATTTATGACCGACGGTTTAAGCCCATTGCCATACTGAATTTGCCCTATTTAGCTGACAGCACCTTCTATAAAAAAGAACTTTGGGAATTTCTCAAAAACTTGGGAACCATCTACTTTTTTATGTTTTTGTTGGCAATTTTCTTATCCTATTTCTTATCAAGATATATCACCAAATCACTAAATACGGTTAATAATGTGTTGAAAAAAATCTCTTTTTCCAACCAAAATCAAAAAATTATCATTAAAAATCCTAATGAAGAAATCAACCAACTGATTGAAACCTATAACAGTATGGTTGATAAACTGGAAGAAAGCGCTCAAAAATTGGCACAAACCGAACGTGAACAAGCATGGCGTAATATGGCCAGACAAGTGGCGCACGAAATCAAAAATCCCTTAACACCAATGCGGCTGAGCATTCAAAGTTTTCAAATGACATTTGATCCGGATGACCCCAATATCAAACAAAAATTTGATGAGTTTGCGCAAATGCTCATAGAACAAATAGATTTAATGAGTAAAATTGCTTCGGCTTTTTCTGATTTTGCCAAAATGCCCCAAGCTCATTTACAAGAAGGCAATTTAGTTACCACAATTGAAAATGCCTTAAAATTATACGATCCGGATCAAGTGCGATTTGTCAGTAGTGATGATGAAATTTTATTTAATTTTGACAAAAATCAAATCCAACGAGTTATTGCCAATTTGGTTAAAAATGCCTTGCAAGCCGTACCCGATAATCGTGTGCCGGAAGTACTGGTCTCGGTACGACAAACCGAGGACAAAATTTATATTACGGTAACCGATAACGGCAGCGGCATTGATCCCAAATACCAATCACGCATTTTTGAACCAAAATTTACTACCAAGAGCAGCGGTATGGGGCTAGGACTGTCTATGGTAAAAAAAATTGTAGAAAATCATAATGGTAAAATTTATTTTAATTCCGATAAAGATATGGGAACAACTTTTATTATTGAGTTTGATAAATAGAGTTTATAAAGTTTGTAATGTTGAATATTGGAAAGCAAAAAGAAATAAATGAAATGGAGTGGAATTAAAAATTTAAATTTCTCATTATGTCTAAAATAGCAAGCACGTGTCATTTCAAAAGAGGGATAACTAAGAAATTTATAATTGGACAAAAATAATGAGATGTCGAACTATGGGCGAAATGAAAAAAAATTCAAAATGACAACTAAAATAAATAATCAATCATGAAAAATTATAACAACATTCTAACTGAAACCGAAGGCGCTATCGGAAAAATTACGATTAATCGCCCTAAACAACTCAATGCTTTAAACAAAGAAACCATCGCCGAATTGCACGAAGTATTCAATGATTTTAATCGAAATGAAACTATCAGGGTTATCATCGTTACGGGCAGTGGCGAAAAAGCATTTGTTGCTGGTGCCGATATCAAAGAGTTTATGAATTTTGATGCTGTCCAAGGGCGTGAACTAGCTGCCAAAGGGCAAGAATTGCTCTTTGATTTTGTCGAAAATCTGGAAACGCCGGTGATTGCCGCTATCAATGGTTTTGCTTTGGGTGGGGGCTTGGAATTGGCTTTGGCATCGCACATTCGTATCGCTTCCGATAATGCCAAAATGGGCTTACCCGAAGTGTCTTTAGGCGTAATTCCCGGCTATGGCGGGACGCAACGTTTGGCACAAATCATCGGTAAAGGGCGTGCTATGGAAATGATTTTAACCGCTGAAATGATTAATGCCGATAAAGCTTTGAACTACGGATTGGTAACCGAAGTTGTCCCGCAAATCGAATTGATAACTGCCGCTAAAAACAAAGCCCGAAAATTGTTGAAAAATTCGCCCAAAGCCCAGTCTTTTGCCATTAAAGCGCTTAATGCTGCTTATACAAAAACAGGATTTGAAGTGGAAAAAGATTTGTTCGGGCAAGCTTTTGCTACCGAAGATTTTAAAGAAGGAACCACAGCTTTTGTAGAACGTCGCAAAGCGGAATTTACCGGAAAATAAGCCGTTATTATCGATATTTTGCAAATAAACGGGCGCCGGCAAGCACGGCAATGATACTCAACAGATAATTTTGCGGTGCCGGTTTGGGGGGAATTATCAGCAAAGCGGTTACGATAAAAATAACCACAAAAACCAAGGCGGATTGCCATAATATTTTTTTAGTAGTCGGGCTCATAATTTTTTAGGCAAATTTAAAGCTTTTATCCGTTGTAACAAAGTCGGGTGTGAATAATGTGCCGCGACATACCACGGATGCGGAGTTAAATTGCTCAAACTTTTACGGCTCAGTTTTTTTAAGCCTGAAATCAAATCTTTGGCATTGTGATATTCCTTGGCAAAAGCATCGGCTTGGTATTCAAATTTTCGAGATAACCAATTAGTCAACAATCCGGTTAAAAAAGATACCGGTGTAAATAATAGCACAAAAGCAATCAAATTGATATGAAATTTGGCATGCGACACACCTAATGCTTGCGCCAAAACCTGACTGTCGATGACCAACGACAACAAATACAAAATGATACCTGTGGATAAAATGGATAAGAGCAAGTTGTATAAAATATGCCGGCGTTTGTAATGCCCGATTTCGTGTGCTAAAACCGCTGTAATCTCATCGGGTGATAAATCTTGTATCAACGTGTCATATAAAACCACTTTCTTTTTAGGTCCGAAACCCGAAAAATACGCATTGGCTTTAGTGCTGCGTTTACTACCGTCAATAACAAATATTTTGTCTAATTGGTACTGCGTTTTTTGAGCCAATGCTTGCAGTTTTTCTTTTAATTCACCATCCGGTAAAGGGGTCAATTTGTTAAACAAGGGTACAATCAAACTCGTATAAAACATATTGATAAAGATGACAAAAGCCGCAAAGAACAACCAAGCATACCACCAAAAATTTTTGTTAAATTTCCCGTAAAACCAAACAAACACACTTAACAACAATCCGGTGAGCAACAGGTTGATAAACAACGACTTAATTTGATCTATAAAAAACAGCTTTTTAGTCGATTTGTTAAAACCGAAGCGTTCCTCTATCACAAAAGTTCTGTAGTATGACAAAGGTAAAGTTAATATAGCTGAAACAATTAATAAAATACCAAAAAACAGCAAGGATTGCCAAAATTCGGAAGACGTACTTGCCGTAACTTTTTGATCGAGCCAAGCAAAGCCGTCTAAAAACAAGAAAATCAAAATAGCGACAAAAGACAAAGTAGAAGTAAGCATTTCAAACCGGTAATTGACCGCTTTATAAGCTTGTGATTGTTGATAAGCTTCCGCATCATACACATCTTTCAGCTCGTCCGGTACCGGATCATTAAAATGTTTGGCATTGAGCCAATCCAAATATTTTTCAAGTAAAAAATCTAATATCAAAAAGCCGGTAAATAAATAGAAAATGGTACTTGCTTGCATATTTTTATTTTAAATGCAAAGTTAGTGAGAATTGTTGAAAACGCTATTTAGAATCCAATAGATTTTATATCTTTACACCAACAAAATAAGGTGTTTGAAATGCAAAAACTCAATTTTCCGGAATATGATTTTCAACTTAAAAAACAAGATAATAAATGGCTGATTTTTGACCCGATACGTAAAAAATATTATGTCTTAACTCCTGAAGAATGGGTCCGTCAACACACTTTACAATATTTAATTCAAAATAAAAATTATCCAAAAAATTTAATATCGGTTGAAAAAGAATTGCAAATCAATCAAACAAAAAGACGGTTTGATATAGTTGTTTTTAACCATCGGATGACACCTGAAATATTAGTGGAATGTAAAGCACCACATATTAGCATTAATCAAAAAACTTTTGATCAAGCCAATCAGTACAATTGGCTGCTAAAAGCCCCTTATTTATTCTTAACTAACGGTTTGAAACATTATATTTGCCAAATTAATTTTGAAACCAATCAATTTCAATTTTTAAAAGAATTACCTGAAAAGCGCCGATGAAAACAGCAGTAGTTATCTTAAACTGGAACGGGCAGAAGTTGCTTGAAAATTTTTTACCTTCGGTTGTAAAATATTCGCCAAAATCAAGCATTTATGTCATTGACAATGCATCTACAGATGATTCTGTCGCCTATTTAAAAAGGCATTTTCCGGAAGTACAGTTGGTACAATTAGACCAAAATTACGGCTATGCCGGTGGTTACAATCGTGGTTTACAGCAAATTGACGCCGATATTTACGCACTGGTTAATTCGGATGTCGAAGTCACCGAAAATTGGTTATCCCCTATTTTAAAAACTTTTGAAACGGAACCGGATACAGCAGTCATCCAACCCAAAATTAAAGACTATAAAAACAAAAAAATGTTTGAGTATGCCGGTGCTGCCGGCGGATTTTTAGATTTTTTCGGTTATCCGTATTGTAACGGACGAAGATTGTTTAAGATTGAAGAAGATAATGGACAATATAACCAACCCAAAGAGATATTTTGGGCTTCCGGTGCTTGTTTTTTTATCAGAAAAGATACTTTTAACCGGCATAAAGGATTTGATGAAAGTTTTTTTGCGCATCAAGAAGAAATTGATTTGTGTTGGCGTATCAAACATACCGGTAAACAAATAAAATATATACCCGAATCTGAAGTGTATCATTTAGGCGGCGCCAGTTTAGATACGCAAAGTCCGTTTAAAACCTATTTAAATTTTAGAAATAACCTGCTGATGTTGCTCAAAAATTTACCAAAATTTCTTATCTTTCCGGTCATTTTTAGCCGTTTGATTTTAGACGGATTAGCCGGTATTGTTTTTTTGGCACAAGGCAAACCTCAACATACTTGGGCATTGGTTAAAGCACATTTTGGTTTTTACAAACGTATTCCCTATATTTTAAAGAAAAGACCCATAAAAACTATCAAAAAATATTATAAACGATTTAGCATTTTTATAAAATGAAAGCAGACAATTTTGAAAAAATAACCGAGAAAGAATCGTTGTATGATCATTTGGAACAAATGAGCATACACGAATTATTGGTCAATATCAATAATGAAGACAAAAAAGTGCCGTTTGCTGTTGAAAAAGCCATTCCGCAAATAGAAGCTTTGGTAGAACAAGTGGTTGATAAACTGCAAAAAGGCGGCAGATTATTTTATATTGGTGCCGGTACAAGTGGTAGGTTAGGCATCTTAGATGCCAGCGAATGTCCGCCTACTTTTGGCGTAGAAGACGACTTGGTTATCGGCATGATTGCCGGTGGAGATATTGCCATTAGAAAAGCCGTTGAAGAAGCTGAAGACAGCACTACACAAGGTTGGCAAGATTTATTAGATAAAAATTTTAGTAACCGAGATGTACTAGTGGGTATTGCCGCATCCGGCACAACGCCTTATGTAGTCAGCACAATACAAAAAGCTCGTGAAATGGGAGCAGTAACCGGCTGTATCACTATGAACCCCGGCAGTCCGTTAGAACAAGCCGCTGAATATCCCGTAACCGTAGTTGTCGGTCCGGAATTTGTAACCGGTAGTAGCCGTATGAAAGCCGGCACGGCACAAAAACTGGTCTTAAACATGATTTCCACAAGTAGCTTAATCAAACTGGGACGTGTCAAAGGTAACAAAATGGTGGATATGCAATTGACCAATGCCAAGTTGGTGGACCGCGGTACTAAAATGATTATGAATGAAACCGGTCTGTCATACGAAGAAGCCCGACAATTACTTTTAAAAACAGGTAGTGTCCGATTAGGGCTAAAAACTTTTTTTGATAAAAAATAATATTTCCGTTAAGCATTACTAAATATAACTCCTAATTTTATATTTTATTCAAGATGTAATTAATAAATTTAACTCTATTTTCAAAAATATTTTATTAATAAACATAAACAATGTTTACAAAATATATAACATTACCCTGTATTTATTACTAAAAATGCAGTTTATCAAGCATTTTATGTCGTTTATAAAAAAAATTAAGCTGTTTGTATAATTTTTCATGATTTTTTAAGCAACTTTTGTAACTTTGTCAAAAGTAAACGTTAACCTAAAAAACACAATCATGAAAAATTATGTTCTTCTGTTGCTTCTGGCAATGAGCATCTTTTCTTGTACCATGAAAGATGAAAATCAAACTTTAGACAAAGAAACAAGTATTAAACTGTTGACTGCCCATAAATGGCATGGCGTCAGTGTAACCCAATTTATCAATGACCGAGAACAAGGTGGTTATTACAACACTAATGAAGTTGTTCGCTTTGATACTGAAAGAAATTTTGTTAAAACCGTTAATGGTTC
>Ga0256832_1001474_pt1 | contig 15922 bp, 9 predicted proteins | sample 134614metaG_FD_190534 | JGI IMG/M metagenome (GOLD analysis project Ga0256832, IMG submission 190534) | Hydrothermal vent microbial communities from Lau Basin, Pacific Ocean - 134-614 | ecosystem: Environmental > Aquatic > Marine > Hydrothermal vents | place: Pacific Ocean: Lau Basin | collected...
CCTCCGCTTCGATGTCCCGATCGATCCAGGCTTTGGTGGAGACGATGGCTACGATGAGGGTGAGGATCCCGCTGAGGTGGAAATGCTCCCCCAGCAGATAGGCGGCATAGGCTTCGACCACGAAGGTGAAGAGCTCCCCCCGCTTGTCGGAGTAGAGTTTCATCAGGAGATAGAATCCGTACCCGAGTCCCAGTCCGCCGGCCGTACTGAAGGCGAAGACCCGAACCGCGTCGAGTGCGGCGCCGCCGGCATCGATCTGCCCCTGCATCATCCAGGGAAGTCCGATGAAGAAAAAGGCGATGACCGCCGTAGCATCGTTGCCCAGAGACTCTCCCTCGATGAGAACCTTGACGTCGTGATCCACCCCGGAGAATCGTGATAGGACCGACTGGACGCTGACGGCATCGGTGGCCATATTGATGGCGAAAAGCGCCACATAGCCCCCCAGGGTGATCTGCGGGAAGAGATCAAAAGCCTCCAGACTCGCTCCCGCCAGGATCGAGAGGGCCACCGCCACCACCGCCAGGTAGAAGATCCCCCAGGCGTGTCTGCGGATATCAGCGAAATGCAGATGCAGAGCATCCCCCATGAAGATCAGAGGGATACAGAAGAGTATCACCGTATCGAAATGCTCTTTCAGATCGATGGGGACCGCGACCCGGAACCAGGTATAGACGGCGAAGGAGCCCAGAAGCAGCAGAAAGACCGAGGGGATCCGGAGCCGTGCCGCCAGGGCGTCGGAGAGGACCACCAGGCTCAGGATGGTAATGAGGAGGATTTCGGGGGCGAAATGATGCACAAAAATTCCTTTGGTAATCATAGTCACTCTGGGTGACGTTATTGATGGATTGGTGTATTGGGTATCGGGATTTTACTCAATACTCTTGAGAGTTGCCACCTTGTTACTCCACTCGGATCACTGCGCCGCCGCGGCGTGAGTCGGATCCGCCCTGAAAATCCCCGGTGACGGCGTTGACCCCGCCGAAGAAGAGGCTCGGCTCGTCGAAGAGGGTGATGGGGTAGCGTTCCCGGACCGCTTCGAGGATCAGGGGATCGTAACCGGGTTCGCAAAAGACCTCTCCCCTTTCGAAATGGATGCGGGGAGCGTCGATCGCTGCCTGGATACTCTTGCCGAAGCGTAGATAACGCTCCGTCACCTCCACAATGGCACTGCGGATCCGGTTGGAGCCGGCGCTGCCCAGGATGAGTGCGGGGGCTCCGTCACGGTCGAAGGCCATCGTCGGCGCCATCATGGAAGGGAGGCGCACTCCGGAGGGCCAGCGGAAGAAGCCGTGGGGGTTGAGATCCTCCTCTCCCAGCATATTGTTCATCATGATCCCTGTACCGGGGGCGACGACACCGCTACCCTCGCCGTTGGTGGAGGTGACGCTCGCGGCGTTGCCTTCGGCATCGATGACGCTCAGGTGGGTGGTATTGCCCCAGAGGTTCAGGCGGCTCTGGAGGCTCAGCAGATAATGGGAGAGCAGCTCACCGTTCTCCAGAATGTGCTGTAGCTCCGCGTCGTGGAGATGGGGATCGACATGGGTTTGGCGAAACTCCGCCGTCACCGCCATCGCTTCGATCAGCTCCCGGACATACTCCAGGCCGTAGGAGCTCTCGGCCGTGGAATTCTCCAGCATCTTCAGGGTAAAGGCGATGAGGATACCTCCCGCCGAGGGAGGCGGGTTGGTGGCGATGCGGTATCCCCGGTAGTCGAAGGTCACGGGTGGACGGACCTCTACCCGGTAGTTCTCCAGATCCTCCCGCCGCAGCAGACCTCCGTGTTCCCGGTAGAGCCGGTCGAGACGCTGGGCGATCTCACCCCGGTAGAAGAGATCAGCCCCCTCCCGGGCAAAGGCTTCCAGAAAGTCGGCATAGTCGGGGTTGGTGACGGGCCGGGAGTCGTCCAGGAGTTCCCCCTCGGGGACGAAAAGCGTCCGGGAACCTTTGGTAGAACGGAGAATAGGCTCCAACAGTTTGACGAAACTCGCCTGCAGGGTTGTCAGCCGGACCCCTTCTCTGGCATATTCCACGGCGGGAGCGACGATCCGCTCCATCGGCAGCCGTCCCAGTTCCCCGTGGATCCGGTCGATCCCGGCGATCATCCCCGGGACCGCCGTAGCACCGGCCCCGATATGAAACTCCTGCACCGCCGTCCCGAAATCGACATAGATAGGGAAGAAGTCGGGCTCCTCCACCCGCTTGGGGGGAACATCCACGAAAAAGTCGTAAAGCCGCGAATCTTCACCGGGCCGATGGGTCAGCATGAACCCTCCGCCCCCCAGACTGGTGAGCATGGGCTCGCACAGGGGAGCCGCCAGCATCGCGGCACAGGCGGCGTCGAAGGCGTTGCCTCCTTCTTCGAGGATCCGGGCCCCCGCCCGGGCGGTGAGCCGGTCTCCGGCAGCGATCACTCCCTGGGTCATTGTACTCCTTCTTTTGTACTAAGTGCTACGTACTTACGTGTTACATTTTTTTCTATTTTATCCCATTTTATGCAGTCGAAAGTACTTCGGATGCGTTGATGCCTGGTGGTGCAGTCGAGCTGCACCTTCATTTTCGACGTGAGGCGGCAAAGCCGCCATGTCCGCGACTGGCGACTTTCATTCGATCAGCTCTTCGCGGATCACCGCTTTGAAATCTCCGGTCTCTTCGTAGATCCGGCGCAGTTTCCGGGCGATGGTCTCCCGCTCGATCAGTTCATGGAGCGCCTCGGCCTCCGCAGCCGTTCCCAGGGCCTCGAAGCTGCCGGAGCGCTCCAGATCGTTGACCAGTTCGTGGGCCTTCTCCCTCAGGGGCAGGACCCGGTCCCCTTCGATGAAATTCGCCTTCATCCCGTGGCGTACGGCGTTCCATTTGTTCTGTTTGCTGATCTGGGTATAGACCCGTCCCACGGGATACTGGGTGATGTGGTGCAGCAGGGCCTGGTAGAAGGTGACGATCAGCCGAAGCCGCTCCCGATCGTAGAAGGCATCACAGACCCGCAACTCCACCGTGCCGAAGCCCTGGTGGATTCGTACATCCCACCAGACATCCTTGGCGCTTTGGATCGTTCCGGTGGTGTAGAGCTGGTCCATCAGGCTGCAGTACTCCCGGTAACTGCCGAAATACTCCGGGATCCCCGCCCTGGGGAGCCGTTCGAAGATCTTGCTGCGGTAGGATTGCAGGCCGGTATCCTCCCCCAGGTGAAAAGGGGAGTTGGCCGAGAGGGCCAGAAAGATCGGAAGATAGGTGATGCTGGCATCGTAGGCCCGGACAGCGGTTTCGTCGTTGGGCATGGCCACATGGATATGCAACCCGCTGATGAGGAAGTTGCGCAGGACCACCTGGAGTTCCCGGGCGAAGGCCTCGTACCGGGGATCCTCGAAGCGTCGGTTGTCCTCTTTGCGTTCGAAGGGATGGGTCGCCAGGGCCGCCAGCGCGATATTCTCCTCCGCACCGATCCGGGTCAGTTCGCCTAGGGTTTTCATGATAAAATCGGTGGCTTCTGCCGGTGTCTTGCAAACAGGGGTGACGATCTCCACCATGGACTGGAGCAGCTCCTGATGGACATGGGGGCGGAGTCTTTCGGGGAGGTGTTCGAAGATGTAGGGGGAACGGTTGGCCGGTTTCATCGTCTCCGCATCGATGAGGCGCACCTCCAGCTCGACCCCCAGGGTCCAGGGATCTTCCGGATGAAAGATGGAGAGGTCACAATGGCCGGCCACGACAACTCCCTTTTCTTTCAATTCTATCACAAGGTTTTGAAGAAGCGGTATCGACGGTGTATTCCGTTGGGAACCGGCGGAGGAGTGTCACATAGGGACTCACTCACCGTGGATCATTTTGGAGACGATACACTCTTGCGTCGTCAGTTCGTGGCGGATGACCCCGCCGATATGCAGGAGGATGAGGATTAGCAGAGGAACGAAAAGTGATTCGTGCAGCTCTTTGGCCCATCTGGCGGAATCTTTGGCGATTCCCAGGGCGTCGTGGAAATAGTAGAAGGTCCCGGTCAGAGCCATGAGGAGGATCGCGAGGCAGATCAGCAGATGGATCAGAGATTTGAACTTCTCCATCAGCCCCTCACTCTGCACCAGCTTGACGATAGGCATCTGGGCGTCGCCCCGCAGCATGGCGATGATCCGCAGCAGGATCGCCACCCCCAGGACCACGGCCAGGATGTAGTGCCATTCCCACATAGGGGCCCGGATCGCTTTGGCGACGGCGACGGCCTGGTCGAGATTGATGGTGATGGAGAAGCCGGCAAGTTTCTGCCGGATGATCTCCGCGTTGGCGCTTTTGCTCAAAAAGGTCTTGCGCAGGAGGACCGTGCCGATGAGACCCAGGACGGCCAGGGCCATGGTCCAGTGCCAGAGGCGGAAGAGGGGGGCGAAATTCCGTTTCATTTTTCAGGCTCCATTTTATGGTGAATTTTGCTAATATGATACTCAAAACTTCCTACAGAAAAGGACAGGATGAAATACCGTCGGGAATTTCGTGCCGCTTTCAGAGCCTCGATACCGGTGATGATGGGTTACAGTGTCCTGGGCTTCGCTTTCGGTCTCCTGATGACCTCTCAGGGGTATCCCTGGGTGCTTCCGGCGGTGATGTCGATGGTGATCTATGCCGGGGCTCTGCAGTTTCTTGCACTGGGGTTTTTCCAGGCCAAGGCAGGAATGTGGGAGATCTTCGTCGCCTCGATCTTTGTCAATATCCGCCAGGCCTTCTATGGCCTTTCCCTGCTGAAAAAGTTCAAAAAGGCGGGAAGGCTCCGTCCCTATCTGATCTTCTCGCTGACCGACGAGACCTATGCTCTGATGACGACACTGCCGGAGGATCCGCAGCTCAAGCGGCGCTGGTATCTCTTCTTCCTTGCGGCTTTGAATCAGAGCTACTGGGTCGGCGGGACGTTGGCGGGTGCGCTCTTCGGCGGGATGGTCCGCTTCGATACCCGGGGACTCGACTTTTCCCTGACGGCGCTTTTCGTGGTCCTGGCGATGGAACAATACAGAAAACACCGTGATCTGCTCCCCTTTTTCATCGGGGCCGGAGCTTCGCTGATCGCGCTGGTGCTGGTGAGCAGGGATCGGATGCTGATCACCGCCATCGGCTTGGCGTTGCTGGGGATGTTCGCCCTGCGGGAGCGGCTGGAGCGAAAGGGGGCCGATCATGACTGATCCTTGGATCTGGGAGGCCGTGGCGGTGATGGCTCTGGCCAACCTCCTGACCCGGGTAGCGCCCTTTCTCTTCTTTTACCGCCGTCGGCCGCCGCAGGCGGTGGTCTTCGTCGAGGAGAATTTCCCGCCGATCATTTTGACGATCCTGATTTTCTATACGCTGGCCTCTGTCGATTTTACCGCCGCTCCCTACGGGCTCAAAGAGCTGGGAGGGATCGCCGTGACGATGCTGCTGCATCGACTCTTCGGCAACTATCTTATTTCGATCTTCGGTGGGACCGCGGTCTATATGGTAATGGTGCATTTGGGGTAGTTTACCTTTCATCCCGTTCCGAATAGAGTATCACTCGATTGCGGCCAAGACGTTTTGCCCGATACAGAGCACGATCGGATTCCCGGATCAGCTGGGTCTTGTCCCGTTTTGTATCTGCCTGGGTCACTCCGATACTGACGGTGAAAGCGATTACCTCCCCTGATTCCAGCACGACGTCTCTCTTCTCCGCCTCCTTCCGGATCCTTTCGGCAATCATCAGGGCCTCTTCGACTTTCGTTTCGGGTAACAGGATTCCGAACTCTTCACCGCCGATCCGGGCCAGAACATCGGAATCTCTGAGCAGCCGCCGACACAGCAGGGCAAAGGCTCGAATAACACGATCTCCCACCGGATGTCCATAGCGGTCATTGATGGATTTGAAGTGATCAATATCGGCGATAAGGAGGCTGAATGGCTGCCGTTTATCTCTGAGAATTTTTCGGAAGGTTTCCATAAAATAGCGTCGGTTGTTGAGACCGCTGAGGGTATCCGTGTAGGAGAGGGTTTCCAATGCGAGTTCCAGTCGATATCGCTTGTGGTAATCCCTGGCATAGAAGTACTGGATCATGATCGCCAGGATCGCTGCGGGCCAGATCAGTGCCGCATACTGCAGGTGCTGAAATCCCTCGACAAAACCTGACCAGGCCAAGAGATGGGGAAAAAAAGTCAGTAGAACAATCGCCAGGATATTTGTCATCAGCGAAAAGGCCTGAAGCGCCAGCGGAGGCATCAGCATGAAATACATGAATCCGCCGATTCCATAGAGCATCCCCTGATTCAAAAAGGTCAGAATATACAGATAGTTCGCTTCTGCCAGAAGGGTGGCGGCAACGGCGAGCCTGCCTAAAAGATGCCGGTTCGATACGCGATAAAAAATCAGGGAGAAGAATATGAGAGCGAGAAAGAGTAACCGATACACAAAGGTATATTGGGCCCCCTCAGGATCGGTAAAGTAGTCCCAGATCCACAACCCGAATCCGATAAAAGCACCAAAGAGGAAGATATTGGCAGAAAAACGTTTGTGATCTTCGAATCGTTGTTGAAGCAGTTCCTCACTCTCATTCAGCTCCGAATTTTTCCACCACTCTTTTACAATTTTCACAAATCTGTCCATTTCCAATGATAGCACGGATCACTACACAAGAGATAAACAGAGTGATGGGAAAAGGGCGGTACAGATCAGAAAGTTTGTGAAAAAAAGTGTTTTGCCGACTCCCGCCCTGCAGAGGCGGGAGAAAGGTTTTAGCAGCTGAAGGTGCTCTTGACTTCGAAGGGAGTGGGACGTCCCTCGACGGGGATGACCTGGGTTTCGAACTTGTAGTCGATGTAGGTCTCGATGAACTCTTTGCTGAAAACGGGAGCCAGGAAGTCATGATCGACCTCGAGAGCCTGCAGCGCATCGCGCAGCGTATCGGGGAGCTCGGGGATCTTGCGCTCTTTGAGGTCTTCGCGGGTCAGTTCGAAGAGGTCCTCGTTGACGGGTCCGACCAGCTCGTAACCGCCAGCTTTGATACCGTCGAGGCCTGCCATCATCAGGGCCGCGAAGCAGAGATAGGGGTTGGCGCTGCTGTCGGGGAAGCGGGTCTCCAGACGGGTGGCGGCTTCACCGGCGCCGTAGGGGATCCGGCAGGCGGCGGAGCGGTTCTGACTGGAGAAGGTCAGGATCCGGGGCGCTTCGAAGCCGGGGAGCAGACGGCGATAGCTGTTGGTGGTGGCGTTGGTGATGGCGGCCACGGCAGCGGAGTGCTTGAAGATACCGCTGAGGTAATCCAGGGCGGTTTTGCTCAGGTTGGCATACTCGCCGGCCTGGAAGAAGAGGTTCTTGCCGTCTTTCCAAATGGACTGGTGGACGTGCATACCGTTTCCGTTGTCGTTGTAGAGGGGCTTGGGCATGAAGGTCGCGGTCTTGCCGTTGAGGTGGGCGACCATCTTGACGACATACTTGTACTTCTGGACATTGTCTGCCGCTTCGATCAGATCGCCAAACTTCACGCCGATCTCTGCCTGGGCCTGAGCCACTTCGTGGTGGTGCAGAACGACCTCGAGACCGATCTCCTGCATGATCTGGACCATCTCGGCCCGCAGATCGACGGTGGAGTCGGTGGGCATGACGGGGAAGTAACCGCCTTTGGTACGGGGGCGGTGACCGGTGTTGATCACGTCTTCGTACTGGGCGTCGTCGCTCCACTCACCCTCGTCGCTGTCGAGGCGGTAGTAGGACTCGTTGATGGCGTCTTTGATGACCACGTTGTCGAAAACGAAGAATTCGTTCTCGGGTCCGAAGTAGGCGACATCACCGATTCCGCTCTCGGCGAGGTGCTTGAGGGCCTTTTTGGCGATGGAGCGGGGGCACTTCTCGTAGAGATCCCCTTTGTAGATGTCGTAGACGTCACAGAAGACCACGATGGTGGGATCGGCGGTAAAGGGATCGAGGAAGGCGGTGGGAACATCGGGTTTGAGGATCATGTCCGATTCGTTGATGGGCTGCCAGGCCTCGATGGAGCTTCCGTCGAAGGGGACACCGTTCTCCAGTGTTTCGGCGCTGATGGCGTCGATGCAGTAGGTGATATGGTGCCAGGCTCCCTTGATGTCGGTGAAACGGAAGTCGACGAACTCTACTTCATTCTCTTTGCAAAAAGAGAAAAACTCTTCGATATTGTTGACAAATTTGCCCATGGATTATCCTCCTGAAAAATTGGTAGCTTCATTATACTCCCCCTCCCTTTGAAAAAAGAAGAGAGAAGTGTTTAAAATTTGAGCAGTCGCCGTTCTCTGTTACGGAAGTCGGCAGCTTCGGTGTATCCCGCTTCCCGTGCCAGGGCATGAAGGGCCTCTTTGCGGTAGCCCACCTGTTCGGGTTTATGGGCGTCGGAGGCGAAGGTGATGGCGATGCCCCGATCATGGGCCATGCGCAGCAGATCGAGGGAGGGGTAGGCTTCACCGACGGGTTTGCGCCAGCCCGCGGCATTGAGCTCCAGGGTCATCTCTGCCGCGGCGATGGCATCCAGGGCCCCCTCGGCAAGCGGACGGATATCCCCTTGGGGGCGGTAGTTGAAGACTTTGATCAGATCCAGGTGCCCCACGATGTCGAAGAGCCCGGATCTCGCCATCGCTTCCACGGCGTCGAAATACTCCCTCCAGATCTTCTCCAGATCGGCGTTTTCATAGTGGCCGATGAATTCGGGATTGTCGAAGCCCCACTCGTCGATGAAGTGGACGGAGCCGATGAGATAATCCACGGGAGCCTTCAGGACCCTTTCGTCCATATGGCCCGGCAGATAGTCCACCTCGTAGCCCAGGCGTATTGTGATTCGGTCTTTATACCGATCGGCGGCTTCCCGTACCTCCGCCTCATACTCCCCCATCTCCTCAAAGCCCATGCGATACCGCTCGTCGAAATCCATTGGCGCATGATCGGCGAAACCGAAGATATCAATGTCTTTTTCGATGGCTGCCCGGATATAGTCGTCGATGCTTCCCTCGGCGTGGTTGCAACGGGGAGTATGGTTGTGCAGGTCGATGGTCATGGGTGTTCCTTTGGATTGATTAGTGTAGATTTTAACTAAAAGAACCGAGTACTATTATAAAATGAGCTTTGCAGGAAATTGGAGGTTTGTCCTTCATTTCTTTTTCTTTGTTTCGCGACAAAGAAAAAGAGAACGAAGCAAAGAAAAAGAAAACGCGAGGAACTGAGGTCCGGTAAAAGGTGCCGTGGACGGTACCTCCGGGTGAATAGTGAATGATTGCGATAAGCGGTGCTTGGCACCGCTTTTTTCAAAAGACAAAGAGGGGCGAAGCCCCGTTCAAACGACAAATGACGAAAATCACACTTGTGACGTGAGACGCACGCCGTCGTGCTTGCGACCTGCGATCTAGATAAAAGGAGTCTTCCCGATGCCAAAAGAACTCTTCGCCATCTTCGGCGATCCGGTCTCCCACTCCCGATCCCCCCTGATGCACAACTGGACTTTCCGAAAGCTGGGTTATCCCGGATGTTACGGCCGGTATCGTCTGGAGGATGGGACGCAGCTGCGGGAGCGTTTTCTGGAGCTGGGGCTTCAGGGGATCAATATCACCGTGCCCCATAAAGAGCACGCCTTCGAGGCCTGTGATGTTTTGGATCCTTTCGCACAGAAAGTAGAGGCGGTCAATACCATTGTATTGAGAGAGGGAAAGCTCCACGGCTACAACACTGACGCTCCGGGTTTCCTGCGGGTGATGGAGGAGTTCGGCAGCGGCAAACGGGTTCTTTTCCTGGGGGCCGGGGGGACGGCGGCTTCCAGTGCTGTCATTTTGCGGGAGGTAGGATACGAGGTGACCATCCTCAACCGCAGTGCGGGTCGGCTTGAGCATTTCCGGGAGCAGGGCTTCGAGACGGCCACCTGGGAGAGCTTCGAGCCGAGAGAATATGACCTGGTGGTCAACATGAGCTCCGCAGGCCTGATAGATGAGAGCCTCCCGGCCCCGGAAGAGCTTCTGCGCTCCGTACTCTCCGGCGCCAAAGGAGCGGTGGATGTCATTTACGGCAAAAAGACCCCCTTCCTCCGTTTGGCGGAAAGTCTGGGTCTGCCCACCAAAGACGGCAGTGATATGCTCCTCTACCAGGGAGTGATCGCTTTCGATCTCTTTTCCGGGGGGCGCTTCGATCGGGGTGAGATCGAGAGTGCAATGCGGGAGAGTTTCACTCTCTAAACTGATATTTTTGTAACTTTTCCAAATAAATAAACCTGTTTCACTCAATCCGCAAATTTAATTTCTTAGATTTTTGATGAATCGCCAGTGAAAAAAACTATTTACAATTTTTTTGTAATGTATAATGGGTCAATTGTAGGCTCTCCATTAAAAAGGTTAAAGATATTATGAAAAAGATTCTTGGATATTTGAAAGCGGTGGCGGGGACGTTTTTCGCTCAGGACGCGGAAGGGCATAGACGTGAACTGCATCCCGGGGATCCGGTGTTTGTCGGGGAGATCGTCGTCGATACCAAAGGCCAGGTTATCCAGGACGTTTTGAGACCTGCAAAAAGCCATACCGAGGAAGAGACCGGATCTCAGGAACAAGCTCACGAAACCGAGACTTCCGGCAATGAAGAACCCCCTTACCATCTCGGATACAAAGTCCGATCCACCACTTCGACCGATCATTTGGAGAGCAATTATGCCGAGATCGATGTACAGGCGCCACTCGACATCGCTTCGTGGCTCACACAGAACGGAGGGATTCCCCGTCGGATCTATCCGGGTGAAGTGAATATCAACGCTCCGTTGGAAGAGAACTATTTTGCAAACCCGGGTGATGAGAACCCGTCTGATCTCTTCCCCCCGCTTTCCCCATCAAACGATATACCTGTTGCCCGTCCGGATATCAATGATGTCACCGAAGACGACCCGGATGAAATGGGATACGATGACGGTGATCCCGACACTACCATTGTCACCGGAAACGTACTCCTCAACGACAGTTTCGGTGCCGATCTACCGGTGGTCCTCTCTTCGTTCAGAAGTGAAAGCACGGGAAGTGTGGGGAGTTTCGGTTCTCCTCTGGCCGGATCCTATGGGGAGCTGATCCTCCAACCGGATGGGAGCTATCGCTATATCCTGGACAATAACAATCCCGCCGTACAGCGCATTTCAACCGGGGAGAGCTTGACGGAGACGTTTCGTTATACCATCACCGATATCGACGGAGACAGTTCCAGTACGACCCTGACCATCACCATCCATGGGACGGGAGATGTACCTTTCATCACGCCGGACGGGGACAAGACCGTCAAAGAGGAGGCTCTCGACGCCCACGGGAGCAATCCGGGATCCAACGAAGAGAGTACGACGGGACAGATCGTCATTGTCGCAAAAGACGGTCTCGATCATATTGCGATCGCCGGGACCGATGTGTCGGAAGCCCAACTTTTGAACAGCTCGACGACTCCGGTAGTCATCACGACGACATATGGGCAGTTGACCATTACCAACTTCACCCCGACCGACCCGACCCATCAGGAGGGTAACGGCACCATCGACTACACCTACACCATCCTGACCAATACGACGGATCATTCAATCCAGGGAAAAGACAGTGTCATCGACCATATACCTCTGAAAGTTGTGGAGCGTGACGGGAGTGAAGCGACAGGAAATATCGATATCACGATTGTCGATGACGTCCCCACTGCTTCTGCCGACACCGGCAGCATCCAGGAGGACACGGCACCCAATCCGATCAGCGGCAATGTCGTCACCAACGATACTCTCGGCGCCGACCAGACCACCACACCGGTGACGGCAATCCACAGTGACAACACATACACTGACGGGACGGTAGGCAGTGCATTGGCGGGGGAGTATGGAACACTCATGCTCAACAGTGACGGCACCTACAGCTATACGCTCGATAACACGAACCTCAATGTGCAGGGGCTTACCGACGGTGAGACACTGACCGAGACCTATACCTATACGATCACCGATGCGGACGGCGATACTTCTACGGCTAAATTGACGATCACCATCACGGGCACAAACGACGCACCGGTAGCACAGGATGTCAGCGACGACTATCATGAAGACCCTATCGTCGCTGGCAATGTGACTGGTACGACCAATCTCCTTGACAGTGCAACAGATGTGGATGATGCTCACAATACGTTGCAAATTGGTTCTGTGAAATATAATGGCAGTACTGAGACGCTTGGACAGCCGATAAATGTTGACTTTACCTATACAGACAAGAACGGAAACTCAGTAACGCAGGCAGTACCGGTAACGATCAATGCCGACGGTACGTATAGTATCGATCAGACCAACCTGAACCCTATGCCGATCAACGAGGAGGCGACGGCGCAGCTGCAGTTCACCGTAGTCGACCCGCACGGCGGTACCTCGAGTGAGCAAACGTTGACACTGAAGATCACCGGAGACAACGATGCCCCTGATGCGGTGGACGATACGATCACGCAAGTGATCACCCATGATGTCGATGTGACACCCACACATGCGGCGATCAATCTCGGTAACGACAGCGATTTCGATCTGAGTACCGGCTTTACTATTTCCCAGAAGGTCAATGTCACCGGTGCCGGCATCGTCTTCAACAAGGAAAACTCCTATGAAGTGGCGGTTTTCGGTGACGGTTCGGTACGCTATGCACTGCAAGGACCTCATAGCGGATGGGTTTGGAACGATACCGGCTATAAGCTTCCTTTCAACGAAACCCATGTTCTGACCGCGGCCTATGACGGACCCAATCAAAATTTTGCCATCTATGTCGACGGACAGGAGGTCTTCTCCGGTTCCCGGAATGTCCCGACATCACTGAGACAGCAGCCGGGTAACGACCTGCTTTTCGGAGAGCGCGGTAGCAATAATCAGCCGATCGAAGGGACGTTCGATGATATTCAGATCTATAGTCAAGCGTTGAGCGCTTCGGAGATAGCCGATATCGCCGATGGGAAAACGGTAGGGCACGATCTGGTCGCCTGCTACACCTTCGAGACCAGTACGCCTTTGGCGGATCTCTCCGGTAACGGACATACCGCCACACTGCAAAACGGCGCGACGGTCGTCGAGCATACGGGTAATCCGACTGAAGATGTTCCCTTTACCATCAAAGCGACCGATATTCTCGCCAACGACAGCGATATCGACAGTAACCACTTCGATCTTATCTCGGTACAGGGTGCCACCCATGGAACGGTATCGCTCGACAGCGACGGCAATGTCTATTTCGTCCCCGAAAAGGACTACAGCGGTCCCGCCTCTTTTACCTACACAATCCAGGACAACAGCGGTGATGCGAGCTCGGACAAAGCGACGGCCACGGTCAACTTCACCATCGATCCGGTCAACGATGCACCGGTGGCGGTGGATCATGCGGATGCCTTCCACGAAGACAACATTGTACTGGACAACAGTGACGGTACAGTCGACGGAAAGATCCAGGGCAGCGTCAATCTGCTGACGGGTGTGACGGATGTGGACGATCCCTCCGGTCCCTTCGAGATCGGCGCGGTGGAAGGGAGTACGGCACGGGTGGGACATCCTTACTATGTAACGTTCAATTTCCACAACTCCAATACGGGTCAAGAGGATTTCGTCAAAGCCAATGTCACCATCAATGCCGACGGCAGCTATACCATCGACCAGACCGACATCAACAAGATGCCGCAGGATGACGTGGCGGTCGGTACCATCGAGTATCAGGTCAAAGACCCCAACGGAGCACTTTCGGTGGGTAAGAAGCTTACTATTACCATCACCGGAGACAACGATGCGCCCGATGCGGTGGATGATAGTCAAATCGGCGATCTCAACACCGTCGTGGATGTGACACCCGCTCATGCTGCCGTCAATGTGGGCAAGATGAACGATATTACCGATGCCTTCACCATTTCGCAGGATATCAAAGTGACCGGTTCGGGGATCGTCTTCAACAAAGAGAACACCTATGAAGTGGCGGTTGAAAGCGATGGTTCTCTGCGTTACGCGATGCGTGATGCCAGCGGCCAAGGCTGGGTCTGGAACGATACGGGTTACGACCTGCCGCTCAATACCGATGTGAACCTGACCGTCGTCTATGACGGATCGGCGCAGGAGTTGCGCTTTTATGTCGACGGAACGCGTGTAGTGACAAGCACGGCGAATGTAGGCAGTGCACTGACCACCTACTATAGCGGCAACGATCTGCTCTTTGGTGAGCGAGGGAGCAACAATCAGCCAATCGAAGGGACGTTCGACAATATCCTCGTCTACAAAACGGCATTGAGCGATGCGGAAGTTGCGACCATCGCTTCGGGCGGCGATGTGGCGAACGGTATTCTCGGCAAGTACGATTTCGAAGGCGCCAATCCGCACGACGACAAATCGGGTAACGGTAACGACGCCACCTTGCAAAACGGTGCGACGCTGGTGCAGAACTTCGGCGGAAACCTGCACGATATAGAAACGGACGAAGACACGCCGCTGACCTTCGATGCCGCCAAGCTTCTCATCAACGACAGCGATGTCGACCTCGACCCGATCCATGTCGTCTCGGTTGCGGCTACGGCGGATACTCACGGTACGGTAAGTTACGACAGCAATACCGGTCAGATCACCTATACGCCCGATCCTGACTTCAATGGTATCGCCAAGTTCGACTACACCATCGAAGACAGCCACGGCGCTCACGATACGGCGACGGTGGCCGTCAAAGTCGATGCTACACCGGATCTCCAGCCTGATACAAAAGATCTGAAGGAAGGTGACTCCACGGTTACGGACAATGTATTGGCCAACGATGATGCTGGGACACCGACAGGGACAGTAACGAGTTTCCAATATATCGACACTAACGGTGTGAATCAGACCGCTACTGTGCCAGCAGGCGGAAGCGTGCAGGTCACGACGCAGTACGGAACGCTGACGATGCATTCAGATGGTAACTACGACTACCTGCCGGCAACTCAGCTCAACCATCCAGGTGACGGTAATACAGCTGCTGCCAGCTTCGCCGACATCATCACCTATGTCGTAACAGACGGCAACAGCGATACGGCTTCGACGACTTTGACGGTGAATGTGGGAGATACGATTGCGACGGTCAATCCCGCTGTTACCAACACAGTAGATGAGGATGACTTGCCGCAGGGTAGCGATACAAGTAAAGAATCGCTCATAACACCGGCAACATCACTGGCGATCACTGCGGGAAAAGACAGTATTACCGATGTAAAGTTTGATTTGACGAAAGTGCAGAACGATGCGGGGATGCAGGCACTCAAATCTGACGGACAGGTGCTCACTTTCAGCCTGAACGGTGATCATCAGCTCATCGCGAAAGATCATGCAGGTAATGATATTTTTGTGGTAACCATCAACGATGACGGCAGTGGGCATTACAACGAAAACAGCACCTATACTTTCGAGCTCAAAGGTGTGCTGGATCATGACGCTCCACCAGGTGGAACGGCGCGGGATGAAAATCAGCTTGATGTCAATGTACCGTTCAGTGTCATCGAAACAGACGATGTGATCGACGGCAATGTTTTGGTGAAAGTAACGGATGATGTACCGACGGCAGTGAACGATGCAGACCAAAGCATTGTCGAGGGCAGTATCGGAACACTTGGAGGCAATCTCATTACCGATGCGACTACACCGGATATCAAAGGTGCTGATGGTGCGAAAATCGCTTCTATCCGTCTGGATGGTACTACCAATGATATTGATATAAGTGATGGGAACGATCATACGATCACAACACCGACCGGAACGTTGACTGTGAATGCAGACGGCACATGGTCGTTTACACCGGTTGCCTCATTTGACCATGATGACCATCTTTCTGGTGACGCTTCAGACAGTGCGACGAACGGCAGTTTCAGCTATATACTCAAAGATTTCGATGGCGATACCTCTCTTGGACATCAGGCCATCGATGTGACCGATGGTGCTGCACCGACCATAGATAACAG
>Ga0256832_1001475_pt1 | contig 15921 bp, 15 predicted proteins | sample 134614metaG_FD_190534 | JGI IMG/M metagenome (GOLD analysis project Ga0256832, IMG submission 190534) | Hydrothermal vent microbial communities from Lau Basin, Pacific Ocean - 134-614 | ecosystem: Environmental > Aquatic > Marine > Hydrothermal vents | place: Pacific Ocean: Lau Basin | collected...
CGCGATCACAGACGTTTGGGGCGGGAGATGGATTTGTTCCACTTCCAGGAAGAAGCGCAAGGCGAGGCCTTCTGGCATGAAAAAGGCTGGATACTGTATCGCACCTTGCAGGATTATATGCGCCGCCGTCAGCAGGGGGCGGGCTACCGGGAGATTAACACGCCGCAGTTGATGGATCGGAAATTCTGGCAGGCCTCCGGGCACTGGGACAAATACCGCGAAAACATGTTCATCACAAAGATCGATGAAGAAGACAAGGTGCTGGCCCTAAAACCGATGAACTGTCCGTGCCATGTGCAGGTGTTCAATCACGGCCAGCGTTCTTACAGGGATTTGCCGATTCGCTTTGCCGAGTTTGGCTCCTGTCATCGTTATGAACCTTCGGGTGCCTTGCACGGTCTGATGCGGGTGCGGGCCTTTACCCAGGATGATGCGCATATATTCTGTCGCGAAGACCAGATCACGGATGAGGTCAAGGCGTTTTGCGAATTGTTGAAATCGGTCTATGCGGATCTCGGCTTTAATGAGGTCATGGTCAAATTCTCCGACCGCCCGGAAATGCGGGTCGGCTCGGACGAAGTCTGGGACAAGGCGGAGGCGGCCTTGCGTGAGGCGGCAGAAGCCTCCGGGCTTGAAGTGGAATATAATCCGGGTGACGGGGCGTTCTATGGCCCGAAGCTCGATTTTGTCCTTAAGGACGCGATTGGTCGGGAATGGCAGACCGGGACGATACAGGCGGATTTCAACCTGCCCGAACGTCTTGATGCCAGCTATATCGGCGCGGATGACAAAAAACACCGCCCGGTCATGCTGCACCGGGCCATACTGGGCTCATTTGAGCGCTTTCTCGGTATTCTCATTGAAAACCATGCCGGGCGCTTCCCGCACTGGCTGGCTCCGGTGCAGGTGGTGGTCGCCACAATCACATCTGATGCCGATGATTATGCGAGGCAGGCGGCAGAGACGTTGGAGCAGGCCGGCCTGCGGGTTGAGACGGATCTGCGCAATGAGAAGATCAACTATAAAATCCGTGAACACTCTCTGGCCAAAGTGCCGGTGATTGCCGTTGTCGGACGCAAGGAGGCGGAAGAGGGCAAGCTGGCTTTGCGGTTTCTGGGCGAACGCTCTCAGGAAATCCTCCCACTGTCCGAGGCCGCCAACAAGCTGGCCGTTGAGGCCCTGCCCCCGGATCTGCGTCGCTGATGTCAAACCACGTGCCGACACCAAATTTCTACACCAAAAAGAATTTGGTGCTGGTCACTATTCTTACCATCAGTATTCCGTTTCTCTCCTATGCCGGTGGGCTTGGCATTGCTGCCATTATGGCCCTGTGCGCGCTTTTTGGTCTTGTCGGCATTTGGAAATTGTGCCCGGTCTCCACGCTTAAGAATATCCCGCCGGCCATATGGGCCCTGATGGTGTTTCTGCTGTGGGCCTGGGTGAGCCAGTTCTGGTCGCCCTGGCATCCGAAGACGGCGCTTGGCAATGCGGACAAGCTGCTGATCGGGGTGCCGCTCTATCTCGGATGTGCCGCCATGCTTGCCGCTCAGGCCCGCCTTGGGGCTATGTTTCTCCCACGCATTTTGACCGGGCTTGTTGTATTGGGGATGCTTGCCGTGATCTATGATACGTTGAGCGGATACAGTCTGACCTTTTTGTTCAAGCCGCCAGAGCCCGACGGGGATATCAATCTGCGCATTGGCGACACTCTGCAAAATCTTGGTCACCATGTGACTGTGCTGGCGGTGCTGATCTCACCACTCATCGTACTGAATTGGCAACAGGGCGGTCGCAACCGGCTTGCTTCTGTTATTTTGGCACCGGGCCTGTTGGCCGCCGGGCTTGTCACCGGGATGAATGTGGTCGTTATCGGTGTTATTATAGCAGCCCTTGCCATGATTTTGACCTGGCGTTGGCCGCGCCTTGGGCTCTCACTCGTGTTTGGGCTCAGCGGATGTGCGGTGCTGTTTGCGCCTGTGCTGGGATTTATAGCCAGACAGTTGGGGCCGGACATACGCGCGCGTTTGCCATTCTCTTGGGAGGAGCGTGTAGCGACCTGGGGCTATATGTATGACAAAATCATGGCCAAACCCTGGATAGGCTACGGGTTTGATGCGGTGCGGACTTTTAACGATACCCATACCATTCGCGGCTTCAAAAACAGGGCTTTGGTCTCTTTACATCCACATAATGGCGGCCTGCATATCTGGGGAGAGACCGGACTTGTCGGCGCCGTTCTGGCCTGTTTGGCCCTGTTTCTGGCCTGGAGAAACCTGGCGCAGCCCGGACGGTTGTCACGGGCGCAATCTGTCGGTCTTTCCGGACTGGTGATAATGGCTACATTGATCTCAAGTCTTTCCTACGGTGTCTGGCAGGACTGGTGGTGGGCCATCATTATCTTTGCCGGAGCGCAAATCACCTTTATCCCGGCCAACCCCATAAATATGGGGAAATAAAACTTTGACTTTTGGGTGAAATGGCCTGATAAGAGAGGGACGGGGGTCGGAAAGATATGGGTCGATATGAATACGAATGTGGTTCCGCTCCCGGTACGTTTCCTCAAAAAGCGTATCAGTGTGATTATGGTCTCCTATTTTACTGGAGCCTCCCTGACTGAATCTATAAATGCAGTTTTGGCTGACCCGGATATTTTTGAGCTGATTATCGTTGATAACGGCAATGCACGCTCAGCCAGAGAGCGGTTGTGGGAATTGGCAAGGAACAATAAACGCATACGGCTCATTCAGGGGCAGGGCAATGTCGGCTTTGGCCGGGCCTGTAATTACGGGGCCGCGATTGCCAGAGGCGATTATCTTCTGTTCCTTAATCCCGATGCCATCATTGACAAGGGGGCCGCCATGCGTATGGCCGAAACCGGTGAACGCCTGAGCCGGCCATGGATAACCGGCGGGCTGTTAAAAACCATAAGCGGGCATGAACAAAGAGGCTCCCGGCGCGGTGAGTTGACACCGTTAAGCGCGGTTGTCAGCTTTACGCCTTTACACAAACTGCCGGGTCTGCGCAGTGTTCACAAGGAAAATACACCCTTGCCGGAGGAACCGGTGGAAATGCCGGTAATAAGCGGGGCCTGCCTGATGACAGACAGAGAAAGCTTTGACATGCTTGGCGGGTTTGATGAACGCTATTTTCTGCATGTTGAGGACATAGACATTTGCCGCCGGGCCCGTCTGAAAGGCGGGGATGTGTTTTTCGTTCCGCAGGCACAGGTCATGCATTATGGGTCAACCTCGCGCGCGCGCATACAAACGGTTGAGTTTGAAAAGCTTAAGGGTTTTATCCGTTATTTCAAAAATTATTCCGACAAATGGTGGGCAAAAATTGTCTGGGCGCTATCTATCCCGTTTATGGGGGTAGCGATTATGGGTCGGGCCTGGTGGCTGGCGTTGCGTCAGGCCTGGCGGGGGCAGTGGTGGAAATAGGACAGGCTGTCACCTCCCTGATATCCAGAGCCACCTCATCTCCCTTGGCATAGTTAAAGCCCCTGACATGATCCATATTACGGGTGCAGAGTTTCTGTTCTGCCAGCCGGTCTTTCAGGGCATTTTCGAACACGCTGACCAGAGGTTTCTTTCTGTCAATCAGGATGATATCGCCTTTGTGAAACTGCATACCCTTTAGAGGCTTGCTGCTGTCTGCCAGCTGGATATGCGTTCCGAGATAATAGACCAGACTTGGCTCGGTGAATTGCGCAGAGTAGATCAGGCGGTCTTTTACGGGCAGAGTGATATGGTGGGCCAGGAGTGTCTGGCGCACGTTTCCTGCCACCTGCAGGCGATCAAGATTTGGCAGAACAAACTGGTAGGTCGGGATATAGAGAAGACCTGCCGCTATGAGTGCGGCCCAAAAGGCCGATTTTGCCTGGGCGCGCCAAAGTCGGGCGCCACCATAAAGGGCCGTCAGAATCGTCAGAAAGACACTGGCAAATTGCCAGGATGGAAAATCACCGTAGAGAGCCTGGGCACTGAGTACAGCCGTGCCAAGCAACAGGGTGACCAGGATAAAAATACCGGCACCAATCCGGCGGCTGAGCCTGAATTCATCCACACGGATCAGGGTCGCCAGGGCGGCACCTGAGAGCAGGGCGAAAGCCGGAAAGACGGGCAGGGTGTAATGCGGCAATTTGGTCGGTACCAGCTCCAGCATCAAAAAGAACGGCACACTCCAGCACAACAGAAGGCGCGCCGTGCGTGAGACTGTGCTATTAAATGTGTTCTTGTTAAGGGCGGCCCGCACGCCAAAGACGAGGCCGGGCAGGAGAAACAAAGCGGAAGGCCAAAAGGCCAGCCAGGTGCTTAACAGATAATAGCCGGGCGGGCCGGGATGTTTTTCCTGTGCCCCTTGCAGCTTGGGGGCCAGATCCCGGGCAAAGGCTTCGGTAAAAAATGTTCCGTCTGTTGCTCGCCAGATCAGAACCGTCCAGGGCAGGACGATGGCCAGAAACAGAATTGGCCCCGGCCAGAACAACAGCTTGCGCAACCAGCCGGCCTCACGCTCCCACAGGGTCAGTGTACCTAAACAAAGGAGTAGCAAAACCGGCAGGATCGGCCCCTTAACCATCACCGCACACCCCAGCGCAAACCAGAATAAAACTGCCGCTCCGCGTGCGTTTCCGTTCTGGCGCAGGCGGGCGAGGGCGGCAAGGGAGAGGCTGGAAAATCCCAGTAAAATCGCGTCGGTTTTGGCGATATGGGCTTCAAACACAAACATAAAACTGACCGCCAGAAAAGCTGCGCCGTAAAAGGCGCTTTCGCGTCCCACCAGTCGGATACCGGCCAGATAGGTGGCCAGAACAGCCAGCAGACCGGCCAAAACGGAAGGCAGACGGTGGGCCCATATCTGCCGCGCCGCCGGATCAGAGAATGCCCTGACACTTAAGGCCTGCGCCCAATAGGCCCCGGCCGGTTTCTTGTTGCGGGCCCTGTCCTGAAAGCGGATATTGACAAAATCACCGCTCTCCAGCATTTGCACACTGGCCTGGGCATAGCGGGCCTCATCGCGGTCGATGACCGGCAGGCTCCCAAGGCCCGGAACGGCCATCAGAAGGACAAGGACGGCCAGGACAAACATATCGCGCAATTTGGTTGTTATCGGGCTCATGAAAAACAGCCTAGCATGCCCATCAACACATACAAGATGAATTGCCGTTCCCGCGCGTGCCAAACTGTTTGCCAAACCGGCTATGGTCTGGCATGAGGTGGCAAATCACCCCGCGAGGCTTGCGCCTTGAACATGAGCCAAAGAGGATGGAATGACAAAATCGGTGAAATACAGTGTCGTCGTGCCGGTCTATAATGAACAAGACAATGTCGGCCCGCTTGCGGGCGAAATTGCAAAGGCCATGGAAGGCCTGGCCTATGAGATGATTTTTGTCAATGACTGTTCTTCTGATGGCACGCTGGCGGCGCTGGAGGCGCTTAAGGCCGAATACCCCACCTTGCGGGTGTTAAGTCACGGGAAAAATGCCGGGCAGAGCCGATCTGTGCGCTCCGGTGTGTTGGCAGCACGAGGAGATATCATAGCGACACTGGACGGGGACGGGCAAAACGACCCGGCAGATATTCCGGCTCTGTTGGACCGCCTGACGGCCACTGACGCGCCGAGTCACCTGGCCATGGTCGGTGGCAGGCGGGCCAAACGCAAGGACACGCTGGCCAAGCGTATGGCCTCGCGGTTTGGCAATGGTGTGCGCAAATGGCTGCTCAAGGATGAGGCGGATGATACGGGCTGCGGTCTTAAAGTCTTCAAACGTGAGGCGTTTTTGCGCCTGCCCTATTTTGACCATATCCACCGCTATCTGCCGGCTTTGATGCTGCGGGAAGGCTATGCCATAGACTTTATGGACGTCAATCACCGACCACGTCAGGCCGGGGTCTCCAAATATACAAATTTCGGTCGTCTCATTGTCTCGATCTCTGATCTGCGCGGTGTGATGTGGCTCAACCGCCGCGCCAGGCTACCGGGTGAGGTGCGGGAAAGCGAATAGGCTGAACCTGCCACGGCCTGTGACGCTAGGCCGTTCCCGAACCGGAAGATAAAAACTCCGGAGAGATGCCGGCCAGCGCCAGGGCCTGTTTCCATTTTTTCGAGGCATCACTGGAGAACACAATCTGATCAGATGCGGGGGTGATCAGCCAGTCATTGCGCATCATCTCGAACTCAAGCTGGCCACCGGCCCATCCGGCATAGCCCAAAGCCAGCACAGCATGTCTGGGCGCTTCGGACGTGGTCAGGGCCTTAAGGACCGATTTTGATGTGCTCAGGGCCAGCGTGTCACTGATCGGCAAGGCGTTTTTCGGTTCATAATAGTCACGCGAATGCAGGACAAAGCCACGCTCGGTCTCGACCGGGCCGCCATAGAGAACCGGACTGTCTTCATGTGTTGGCGCCCCGTTTATATCAAGTGCGGGCAGCATGGTTGAGAGGGTTAAGTCCGGCTTGGGTTTATTCAAAATAATACCCATTGCCTGTTCAGAATTATGAACGCACATCAGAATCACGGAATTGGCGAAGCGCTCATCCCGCATTGAAGGCCCGGCAACCAGAAAATGGCCGGCCAGGGAGTGTTCAGCATTAAATTGTGGTGTCTCAGACATAGGTTTTACTTTGTAATCCTTGAATTTATGTCTATGGTGGGGCCAGCGGCTGGAAAAATCAAGACGGGTGTGATAGAATTCATCATTCCGGATGGTCTGGCCATTATACGTTCATTTGAATGGAGAGGAATATGACAATTCAACCAGGGGATAAGCTGCCCGACGCCACATTCATGAAAATGGGGCCGGACGGGCCGACACCGGTCACAACCGAAGATGTGTTTTCAGGCCAGCGCGTGGCCGTGTTTGCTGTCCCGGGCGCCTTTACCCCGACATGTTCGGCCAAACATTTGCCGGGTTTTTTACAAAATGCCGAGGCGTTGCGTGCAAAAGGCATTGACAGGATCGCCTGTCTTTCCGTGAATGATGTGTTCGTCATGGACGCCTGGGGCAAGGCGCAGGGTGTTGGTGAGGAGATCGACATGCTGGCAGATGGCAATGGGACATTTGCCAAAGCCATCGGGCTGGAGCTGGATGGGACCGGATTTGGCATGGGCAAGCGCTCACAACGCTACGCCATGATTGTTAATGATGGTGTGGTGGACAAGCTGTTTGTTGAAGAGGGCGGAGAGTTCAAGGTCTCATCTGCCGAACACATGCTGGAAAATCTGTAAGCAAAACAATATCTGGTAAAGGGGAAAATCATGCCAACATCTCTTATCTTAATCGGCGTTCTCGTCGTCTTTGGACTGATCCTGCTCAAATCAGCCCTCAAATTTGTCCCCCAGGGCATGGAATATACGGTCGAGCAGTTCGGGCGCTATTCGCGCACCCTGAAACCGGGGCTTAACATATTGATCCCGATTTATGAGAAGGTGGGTTACAAAATCAATATGCGTGAGCGTGTCATTGATATTCCCTCCCAGGACGTGATTACCAAGGACAACGCCATGGTCACCGCCGATGCGGTTGTCTTTATTCAGGTGATTGACGCCCGCAAGGCCGCATATGAGGTCAATAATCTCGACAATGCCATTATCAATCTGTGCCTGACCAATGTACGGACAGTTGTCGGGGCTATGGACCTGGATGAGGTTCTCTCCAAACGTGACGCTATCAATGCCCAGCTTTTAAGCGTGATTGATGCGGCGACCGACCCGTGGGGCGTCAAGGTGACCCGGATCGAGATCAAGGACCTCTCCCCACCGCATGAAATCACAAAGGCCATGAACAAACAGATGATTGCCGAGCGTAACAAGCGGGCGGAAATTCTCGAAGCCGAAGGGATGAAACAGTCTGCCATTTTGAAAGCGGAAGGGGAGCGGGAAGCGGCCATTCGTGAAGCGGAAGGCCGCCGTCAGGCCGCCTTTCTGGACGCTGAAGCCCGTGAACGCGAGGCTCTTGCGGAGGCAAAAGCGACAGAAATGGTCTCAACCGCGATCGCCAAAGGTGATGTCAATGCCATTAATTACTTTGTCGCGCAGGATTATGTAGCCGCGTTTAAGGCCCTGGCCACATCTCCCAATCAAAGCACAGTCATTGTTCCGGCCGAGCTGTCCTCTCTGGCGTCCACAGTTGGCGGTCTGGAGGCCCTGGTCAAGGCAGGCAAGAACAAGAAATAGGAGGCGGTTATGGATGATCAGAATCTCTTGATGCAATTCCTTAACAGCATGAATGGTGTGCGCTGGCTCATCCTCGGTTTTGCCTTACTTGTTGCCGAGGTCGCAACAGGGACCACCTATATTCTCTGGGTTGCCTTTTCCGCCCTGATTACCGGAATTGTAACCTTCATTCTGCCTTTCGGCTGGGAAATGCAGTTTTTATTGTTTGTTCTGGTCTCCATTGCGCTGCTTTATGTCGGCCAGGTCTATGTCCGGCCCAAATTCAAGGGCGGTGAGCCGTCCGATCTTAATGAGCGCGCCCGCGCGCTGGAAGGCACGGAAGTCAAGGCGGCCTCGGACTTTGAAACCGGCATTGGCCGGGTGCATGTCGGGGACACGCAGTGGCGGGCCAGGACAAAATCCGGTGCCAACGTCAAGGCGGGCACGGTATTGAAAGTGCTCAATGTTGACGGTACCACCCTCGTGGTGGAGCCGGTTTAACGGGTCTCCTGCTCAGGAATGCCGCGTCTGGCAAGTTCGTCTGCGCGTTCATTGCCGGTGTGCCCGTCATGGCCCTTGACCCATTTCCAGTCTATGGATTTGTCCCGGGTCAGTGCATCAAGTGTTTTCCAGAGATCGGCATTCATAACGGGCTTTTTGTCCGCCTTGCGCCAGCCGCGTTTTTTCCAGCCGTGAATCCAGCTTGTAATGCCGTCCTTGAGGTATTTGCTGTCCGTCCATAGCTCGATTTGACCATTATAATCCGTTTTCAGGCTTTCCAGCGCCTTGATCGCGGCCATAAGCTCCATGCGGTTGTTGGTGGTCTCCTCTTCACCGCCCCACAGCTCTTTTTCCCGCCTGCCATAAACCAGCAAGGCGCCCCAGCCACCGGGCCCTGGATTGCCGGAGCACGCCCCGTCCGTATAGATGATCAGTTTGGGTTTGTTTCGGGGCATTCAGGCACTCTCCCGCAGGCTGCGCGGCAGACGGAAGACAATGTCTTCGCGGGTGACCTCGACCGGTTCAATGACAATATCAAAACGCGCCCGCAAGGCGTCCAAAACACCTTCGGTCAGATATTCCGGCGCACTGGCTCCGGCGGTCAGACCAAGGCTTTGTATGCCGTCCAGAAGTGCCCAGTCAATGCGTTCGGCGCTGGCAATCAGCGCGGCCTGTCTGGCCCCGGCCCGGCGCGCGACCTCGACAAGGCGCAGGGAATTGGATGAGTTTTGTCCGCCAATCACCAGCAGGACATCGCATTTGGGGGCAATCGCCTTGACCGCTGCCTGCCTGTTGGTGGTCGCATAACAGATATCTTCCTTATGCGGCAGGCTCAAGCCCGGGAAGCGCCGCTTGAGAATATCAAGAATGCCGGCCGTATCATCAACTGAAAGCGTTGTCTGGGTGACGACGGCAATATTTTCCGGGTCGGTCACCGGGCAGGTCCGCGCATCCTCTTCCGTCTGGATGAGCGTTATGGCACCTTCCGGCAGCTGCCCCATTGTGCCGATTACCTCCGGGTGCCCCTTGTGACCGATAAGCAGGATTTCACGTCCCTGTTCAAAATGCCGCTCTGCCTCAATATGGACTTTGGAGACCAGAGGGCAGGTGGCATCAAGATAAATCATATTGCGGGCGCGGGCTTCGGCCGGGACAGACTTGGGGACGCCATGAGCCGAGAACACAACCGGCCTGTCATCCGGGCAGTCTTCCAGCTCATCGACAAAGACAGCACCCATTTTCTCCAGCCGTTCAACAACATGACGGTTATGGACAATTTCGTGGCGGACATAAACCGGTTTGCCGTGTTTGAGCAGGGCCTGCTCGACAATTTGTATGGCCCTGTCAACACCGGCACAAAATCCGCGCGGGCTGGCCAGATAGACGGTGAGCCTGGGTTTTGACGTTAACATTAAAATCTCACAACTTGTCACAAGCCCCATTGCGAAGCCCGTACTTTGGCGATAAGACATAGCAGACTTGCATACGGCCTGCCAGTGCTTTACAGGCGGTCTGTATGAAAAAATCCAGGAATCGGAAACCTATATGTCTCTAGTTAATCGCCCATCCAAATCCATCACTCTTAAACTCGCCAGCCTGGTTATGCTCAGCGCGCTTGGACTGTCGGCCTGCCAGTCTGCCAAAGAAGTTCTTGCAGTTGGCGAGGCGGCAGAGAGAAATCCCGGCCCCTGTCCCGTTGCCTTTGCCCTTTATGAGGCGTCCCGCCTGGTTGAGTTTCACGGCCCGGAGAAATACAAAAATGTCGGCTTTACCGGAGAAATCAACAAAGTGCGCAGCCTGTGTCGCTATTATGGGGACAAACCGATTAAAGCTGATCTGACCATGGATATGGCGTTTGGACGCGGCCCGGCGGCGCAAGGCCGCACGCACACCTACCGGTATTTTGTCGCGGTGACGCGTAAGGATATTGAGGTGATCAACAAGAAGACCTTTCCCATAACGATCACATTTCCCGAAGGCGTGGATACCGTTGAGGTGAGCGAAAATGTTGCCGAGATTGTCATCCCGCGTGCCACGGAAAACACCTCCGGGGCCAATTTTGAAATCATTGTCGGCTTTGAACTGACCCCTGAGCAGATTGCGTTTAATGCTGATGGCAAGCGCTTTCGGGTCTCAGCGGGTAAAGAGTAGGACAGATGTCGGCCTCAATTCGTCAGACCCTGCAGCGCCATGTTGAGCAGGCCTTTATTGATGCCGGTCTCGATGCCGGTTTCGGGGCCGTGCAGGTTTCAGATAAATCCGCCCCTTTTCAATGTAACGGGGCGCTGGCGGCTGCCAAATCGGCAAAAAGACCCCCGCGTGAGATTGGACTGCAAATCGCGGCCAGCCTCGCGGCAAATCCTGATTTTGCGGGGGTTGAACTGGCCGGGCCGGGCTTTTTGAACCTGACACCCGCTAAGGCACTGTATCAAAGGCGTGCCGTGGACTTGCAGGCGGATGAACGTGTCGGCGCCGGTCAGGCGCAAACCTCCGAAAGGATTGTTCTGGACTTTGGCGGGCCGAATGTGGCCAAGCCAATGCATGTCGGGCATTTGCGCTCTTCCGTAATCGGTGATTCTCTACAAAGACTGCTTAAGTTTCGCGGTCATGATGTGGTGAGCGATATCCATCTCGGGGACTGGGGCCTGCAAATGGGGCATCTGATTACCGAGCTGGAGGATGAGCAACCGGATTTGCCGTATTTTGACCCGAACTATAGCGGCCCATATCCGCAAAAAAGCCCTGTAAGCATTGAGGATCTGGCCCGTCTCTACCCGCAGGCCAGCGCCAAAGCCAAGGCGGATCCGGCCCGCATGGCTCGCTCGCGCAAGGCAACCAGTGAATTACAGGCCGGGCGGCCCGGCTACCGGGCTTTGCTTGCCCATTTTATCAATGTCTCGATTGCGGCCTTAAAAGCCGATTTTGCCGCACTTGGTGTGCATTTTGATTTGTGGAAAGGCGAGGCGGCGGTCAATGATCTGATCCCGGAGATGATTGAACAGTTCAAGGCCGCAGGCGTAACGGAGCTTAGTGACGGGGCTTTGATCATCCGCGTTGATGAGGAGGGGGACAAAAAGGAGCTTCCCCCGCTCATTCTGGTCTCCAGCGCCGGGGCGGTTCTGTATGCAACCACGGATCTGGCCACGATTATGGATCGGCGCGATCAACTCCATCCCGACCGTATTCTCTATGTTGTCGATCACGGTCAGAGCAATCATTTCGAGCAGGTCTTCCGCGCTGCCGACAAAACGGGATTGTTTCCGCGTGACCGGCTGGAGCATATCAAATTCGGCACGGTCAATGGCAAGGACGGCAAAAGGTTTCGCACGCGCGAGGGCGGGGCCATGCGCCTGTCTGATTTGCTCTCTCAGGCCAAAGAGGCGGCGGCCCGTCGCCTTGATGAGGTCGGTCTGGCAAAGGATATGAACGCGGACGAGCGGGCAGAAGTGGCGCGTAAAATCGGGCTGGCGGCGATCAAATTTGCTGATCTGCAAAATGTGCGCACGACCAATTATATTTTTGATCTGGAGCGGTTTACCTCTTTTGAGGGCAAGACCGGGCCCTATCTTCTGTATGCGGCTGTGCGGATTAAATCGCTGTTGCGCAAGGCGGCCAAAGCCGGGATTACGTCCGGGGAGATTGTGCCGGATCATATCAGCGAACAACGCCTGCTCCTCAGGCTGGATGATTTTAACCGGGCCCTGGCGCAGGCGGAGGCCAAACGCATGCCGCATATTTTGTGCGAGCATGTCTATGGTCTGGCGCAGGCCTTTTCAAAGTTTTATACGGATTGCCCGGTTCTGAAGGACGGTGTGGCGGATGATGTCAAGGCCTCGCGCCTGGCCCTGGCCGCGACAACCCTGCGCCAGCTGGAAACCGGATTGGAGCTTTTGGGCATTGAGACGCCGGAAAGAATGTAGAAGCAGGTTTTTTAAGCGTTTGACTCTCCGGCTTATATCTCTATTTTCAGCTTCGACTCAGACTTTAAGGGTTTGAGGCCATAGTCTCCTTGCGGGAGAGAGTTGGTCGCGTGCTGTGTGACTGACCGCCGAAGGCGCAATGTCCCGGAAACGCTCAGGCAAAAGGACCGCCTGGAGAAGAATACGCTGGAAAGTGAAGGCTTTGACCTTCCACCGAAGGAGTAAGCAGAGAGTGCGAGAGGCGCGCCCTTTGTGAATCTCTCAGGTCTGACGACAGCGGGGCATGAGGGCTTTGGCTCTCGTAAATGCTTGGAGTAAAAATGTCGTCAGAACATGACACCAGAGACATAAACACAACCGCCTTACATGACCGCCATGTCGGTCTGGGCGCGAAGATGGTGCCGTTTGCCGGTTATGAGATGCCTGTGCAATATCCGATGGGCGTGCTGAAGGAGCATGTGCACACGCGCACCCATGCCGGTCTGTTTGATGTTTCGCACATGGGCCAGTGCTTTCTCATTCCTGAAGACGGGGCATTTGAAACGGTCGCCGCCGCACTGGAAAAACTGGTGCCCGCCGATATTGCAGGCCTGGCACCGGGGCAGCAGCGCTATACCCAGTTTCTAAACGAAGATGGCGGTATTTTGGATGATCTGATGGTGACCCGCCTTGGGATGCAAGGGCATACGCACTGGCTGTATCTGGTGGTCAATGCCGGTTGCAAGCAGGCGGATTATGCGCATCTGGCAAAGCATTTGCCGGGCGGAGTCCGCCTGAAAATTGCGGATAATCTCTCGCTCATTGCCTTGCAGGGGCCGGAGGCAGCCGATATTGTCGGGGACTTTCTGCCAGCGGCCAGAACCATGGCCTTTATGTCCTCGATCGATGCAGAGATTGCCGGCATGTGGTGCCATATCTCCCGTTCCGGCTATACCGGTGAAGATGGCTATGAAATCTCGGCCAGTCATGCGGAGATTGTCAGGCTTTGGGATGTGTTCCTGCGTGACGAGCGTGTCGCCCCCGTTGGGCTGGGTGCGCGTGACAGCCTCAGGCTTGAGGCCGGTCTGTGTCTGTATGGCCATGATATTGATGAGACAACCTCCCCGATCGAGGCCGGCCTGGCCTGGTCGATCCAGAAAAGACGCCGCGAAGAGGGTGGCTTTTTGGGCGCAGCGCGTATCCAAAAAGAGCTCTCGGAGCGCCCCTTGCGTCGCCGGGTTGGTATCAAGCCGGAAGGTCGGGCTCCAGCACGAGAAGGCACACCTGTGCTGGACAAAGACGGGAAAGAGATTGGTGTCATTACTTCTGGCGGTTTTGGCCCGTCTGTCTCGGGCCCCGTGGCCATGGGCTATGTCAGGCGTGCCCACGCCAGAGCCGGCACCGAAGTCGATCTTCTGGTGCGTGGCAAGCCCCGCCCGGCCAAAATCGTCAAACTGCCTTTCGTCCCCCATAATTTCTACAGAGGAGAATCCAAATGAAATACACACCCGAACATGAATGGCTGAAAGTGGAGGACAATATCGCCACTGTCGGCATTACCAGCCATGCGGCTGAACAGCTTGGCGATATTGTCTTTGTTGAGTTGCCGGAAATCGGCCAGCATTTTTCGCAGGGCGATGAAGTGGCTGTTGTTGAATCCGTCAAGGCGGCCAGCGATATCTATGCGCCGATTGACGGGACGATTATCGAGGTCAATACCGAGCTTGAGAGCACGCCGGAACAGGTCAATACCGACCCGCAGGGCACCGGATGGTTCTTCAAGATGGAAATTGACAATAAGGACCAAATCAACGGTTTGATGGGGGTCGATAGCTATATGAAACTTCTGAAAGAAGAGCTCTAGAGACAGGCCATGCGCTATCTTCCCTTGAATGAGAATGACCGCAAGGCGATGCTGAAGACGGTCGGGGTGAAGGACATTGGTGCTCTCTTTGCCGATGTGCCAAAACAGGCCGTGCTGGATGGTCTGGTGGATTTGCCGACCCATATGACGGAACAACAGGTTGAGCGGCATTTCTCACGACTGGCCGGGCAGAACCGGGCCGCCTGTGACGGGCCGTTTTTCCTGGGGGCAGGAGCCTATCGCCACCATATTCCGGCCAGCGTCGATCATCTCATTCAGCGCTCGGAGTTCCTCACCGCCTACACACCCTATCAGCCGGAAATCTCGCAAGGCACATTGCAGGCCCTGTTCGAGTTTCAGACCCAGGTCGCCCAGCTCACCGGTATGGAGGTGGCCAATGCGTCCATGTATGACGGCTCAACCGCCTGTGCCGAGGCCGTGCTGATGGCCGCTCGGGTGACAAGGCGCAAGAAAGTGCATCTGGCAGCGGGCTTACACCCGCACTACCGCGAAGCGACAAAAACCCAGTGCAGATATCAGCAGATTGAAGTGCGCCCCTGTCCCTCCCGTCCCGGCCATGATACGGATGTAACCATTGGCATGGACGAGCACTCCGCCGCCATTGTCGTCCAAAGCCCGAATGTGTTTGGTGAGATAGTTGATCTGGCTCCGCTGGCCGAGAAGGCGCATGCGGTTGGCGCCTTGCTCATTGCCGTGTTTACCGAGCCTGTCGCGCTGGGCCTGATTAAGAGTCCCGGTGAAATGGGTGCGGATATTGTTGTAGGCGAAGGCCAGGGCCTGGGTGTGGGGCTTAATTTTGGCGGCCCCTATGTCGGCCTGTTCGCCACGCGCCAGAAACTGGTCAGACAAATGCCCGGACGCTTGTGCGGGCAGACGGTGGATGTGAATGGTGAGCGCGGCTATGTGCTGACCCTGTCCACACGCGAGCAGCATATCAGACGGGCCAGGGCCACCTCCAATATCTGTACGAATTCAGGCCTGTGTACGCTCGCCTTTTCCATACACCTAAGCCTTCTGGGTGAGGCGGGACTGCGCAAACTGGCCCGGCTTAATCATGAACACGCCTGCAGTCTGGCCGATCGGCTGGCTGGGATCAAGGGTGTTGAACTTGTCAATGAGACGTTTTTCAATGAATTTACCCTGCGTCTGTCCAAACCGGCAGAGCGGGTCGTCGAGGCGATGCTGGAGCGAAATGTACTGGGCGGTGTCCCGGCCTCGCGCCTGATGCGCGGGCAGGAGGATTTGCTGATTGTCTGTGCCACGGAAATGAATGATGAGACGGACATGGAGGCCCTGGCCTTTGCGCTCGAGGAGGCGTTATCATGAGCATGAACACAAAGGGCCGTCCGACACGCGGGCAGGCGGAGGCACACTGCGAGACAGTGGAAACCATCTCCGGCAATCGCGGGCTTTTACAGGCTGAAGGGCTGATTTACGAGATCGGCACGCCGCGCCGTTCCGGTGTGGATTTACCAGAGCCT
>Ga0256832_1001476_pt1 | contig 15912 bp, 11 predicted proteins | sample 134614metaG_FD_190534 | JGI IMG/M metagenome (GOLD analysis project Ga0256832, IMG submission 190534) | Hydrothermal vent microbial communities from Lau Basin, Pacific Ocean - 134-614 | ecosystem: Environmental > Aquatic > Marine > Hydrothermal vents | place: Pacific Ocean: Lau Basin | collected...
TATTGTAGATACAGATATTATTCACACTATTGACAATCCTTACTCAGAGGTTGGTGGACTAGCTATTCTATATGGTAACTTAGCTGAACAAGGAGCTGTTATTAAAACAGCAGGAATTACAGGTGAACGTGTCTTTACAGGAACTGCTGTCTGCTTTAACTCACAAGATGAGGCAATAGAGGGTATCTTAGCAGGAAAAGTAAAAGCTGGTAATGTAGTAGTTATTCGCTACGAAGGACCACGTGGTGGACCTGGAATGCAAGAGATGTTGAGTCCAACAAGTCTTATTATGGGTATGGGTCTAGGTGATAAAGTCGCTCTTATTACCGATGGTCGCTTCTCTGGAGCAACAAGAGGAGCTAGTATTGGTCATGTAAGCCCAGAAGCTGCTGAGGGTGGTATGATTGCTCTACTTGAAGATGGAGATGAGATTCATATTGATGTAGATAAGTATATTTTAGAGGTTCGTCTATCTGATGAGGAGATTGCAAAGAGAAGAGAGAACTTTACACCAATAGTAAAACCTCTTAAGAGTAAATGGTTAAGACAATATAGAGCCTTAGTAACCAATGCAAGTTCAGGAGCTGTTTTAGAAGCAGATTAAAAAACTCGTTTGCTTGTTCCCACCGTCTCGGTGGGAATATATACGAGAATGCGACATAGTAAAAAATAAAAATATATTTAAATATGCATTCCCACCGAGGACGGATGGGAACCAGCTAAATTCTAATCTTCCCCTCTAAATAAATCTCCTAGATGTTTACAACTTTGACTCTGTCCACGATTACATGCTTTTTCAAAATAGTCTCTTGCTTTTTCATTTTCACCTAGTTTTTCATAATAGAGTCCTACTTTGTAGCACATGGTTCCACCTTGAGTTGAGAGGTTACAAGCTTTGGTTGCCTCTTGTAGTTCTGTTTGAGTTGAAATTGCTTGAATTTTGTTACCCAATACACTCTCTAAACGGTTACAACTTGGAGCATCACCTAAATCACATGCTTTTCTATAGAAACTTCTTGCTCTAACATCTTGCTTTCTTCTCTCATAAAGATAGGCTAAATTGTTACACCCTGAGGCTTCACCCATATCACAAGCATCAGCATAAAGAGACATTGCCTCTCTTATATCTCTCTTTACATATTTGCCATGTTCATACATAAATCCAAGGTCATTACACCCTGCACCTATACCATTGTTACAAGCTTTTTTAAAGTAGTAAGCAGCATTATAGTAATTTCTCTTTGTACCCTCTCCATGAAAATACATTGAACCAACATTATAACACGCTTCCATCTCTCCATACTTACAAGCCTTTTTATAGAGTTTAAGTGCTTTCCAGTTATTACGCTCAATACCTCGCCCTTTATTTAACATAAAGGCTAAGTTGTTACACCCTGCTCCATGCTCTAAAGCACAGGCCTTTGTATAGTACTTCACAGCTGCTTCATAGTTGACAGAGACATCATTCCCTGTTTGATACATATCTCCCAGCTTATTACATACTTCTGCATCTTGTAGTTCACATGCACGTTTATAGTACTCTACTGATTTTGAATCATTCTCAATCAGTGTAGAAATTTTATCAACTGAAGAGATATTACTCCATATCTTATCCCAAAACAGAACACCTAGAATAATAAGTAGTAGCAAGATTGCGGTAATGACAAATTTTTTGTTAAACATAAGAGTATCCTTTTTAGCTAACTTGTAAAATAAAATTAAATATGCAGTTAATTTTTGTTCTACAAATCATAATTAAAAGAATATCTCATTTTCAATTTTCTGTCAAGAATATTCTTCAAATCTGTCTAAATAATAACTAATAGAATTATCTAATAATTATAAACATGTTCAATAAATTTAAAAATGATATTTAATAGGGAATATTATTAAATTATTATTTTTTTTTTAAAATTGATTTTTTTTTTAATTTTTTCATGCTTGCACCCCTATTTACTCGTTATACTAAACTCATGAAAAAGAACAAATTATTAAATATCACTATTATTCACACACTTCTACTGTTTTCAGCCTGTTCTACTAATGAGGAGAAAATTAAACCACAATTTAAACCTCAACAAGTATCTATTTATAATCTTATGGGTATTGCAGAACCTGTTCAAACTCCTCACTATAGAGAACAGAGTCAAGAAAATATTGTCCAAGATATAGAGTATATATCATATCGACAAAATAAAACACCAAGTATAAGGATACCTTCTGAACCAAACCCTTATCAAGTGATAAAAAAGATAGAGTATCGTGCAAAAAGCTTTTTAGGAACACCCTATGTTTGGGGTGCTACTGGTCCTGACAAGTTTGACTGCTCTGGCTTTACTCAATGGGTTTATCGCGATGTAGGAATTAATATACCAAGAGTCTCAAGAGACCAAGCACGAGTGGGAAAATTTGTATCATTCAACGAACTCCAACCAGGAGACATGATGTTTTTTGATACACACAAAAAACGAACAGGAAGAGTAAGTCATGTAGGTATCTATTTAGGGGCTGGTAATTTTATTCATGCAAGTTCTGCTGGAAAAAAAGTAGTTATATATAACTTCTATGAAAAACCTTTCTATAAGGAGCGTTTTTTATGGGGAAGACGCGTAGTAAATAATAATTTTCACTACGCATCGAATTAAACTTAACATTTTTTATTATTATTTAAGGTTATTTAGGCTTTTACTCTTTTTTATTCTTTTTTTTTTTGATATACTCATAGTTCAATTTATTAACTCACCCAGAGATTAAAAAAGGTTCCTGTGCGTTTATTCAAAAATATTCTATTTATTCTTTTAACTACTGCTCTAGCAGTTGTTCTTGAAGCTGTTACTCTCTCTTCTACAGAAGAGTTAAATGAGATTAATGATAAGTTTCAACAAGCAACTGTCAATCATAAAAAATATGATAATAGTGTCACGTTTACTCAAATAATCTATGATGAAAAAAGTGTTAAAGCACTCATGTCTAAAATTATTACGAATGAAGCTCAAACATTTACTCACATATCTAACAAAGAGTTTATTCAAGATGTCTATCAACGAAATGAGTATCGTCCAATATGGTTTGACTATAAAGGGATTAGAAAAGCAGCTGTATATGACCTCTTTAATAATATAAAAAAGGATGATACACTAGAAAATTCAGGACCAATCCGAAAAAACTATAGAACGCTAAAAAAAGAGATAGCCTCAACAAAAAAACGTACTCTTGACCATGAGCTTGAGTTAGATTTAAAGCTAACAAGCCTCTACTATAGATTTATGAAACATCATCTTTATGGAGCTATTAACTGGTGGTCTTTTCAACGGAAACTTTCATCCTTAAGACGAAATCATATTGCAGCAAACTGGGTAACCAATACTCCAAAATATGATATTGCAGATATGCTTCTACGCTATAAAATCTCTTATGTTGTAGGTATTACAACTCCAAGTAGTTTTAACTACAAAAAACTATATAAAGAGCTTTCAAGATTAAGAAGAGTTCAAGAACGTGGAGGATGGAAAAAGATTCCAAAATCTTCACAATTACGTTATGGACGCTCTGGAAAAGTTGTGAAACAACTAGCACAGAGGCTTCAAAGTGAAGGAGACTACCTCTGTTCAAATATAACTTCAAGATATGATAATTGTCTTAAAAAATCAGTTAAGCATTTTCAAAAACGTCATGGGTTAGCACAAACAGGAACCATAAACAGTGCCACACGAAAGAGACTAAATCTTTCTGTTAATTGGAAAATTAAAAAAGTTCTTCTTAATTTAGATAGAATTAAACGCCTTCCTGACCAACCAGAAGACCGATATGTAATGGTAAATATTCCAGAATTTAGGCTATTTTACCGTGAGAACAATCAACAGAAGCTAAGCATGAGAGTTGTTGTAGGAGATAAAAAGCACCATACACCTATCTTCTCTAATAAAATCTCATTTATTGTACTTAACCCCTATTGGCTCATTCCTGATAGTATTGTTCAAAAAGAGATGATTCCAAAGATGTTAAAGAATCCAAACTATTTAAAGGAGAAAGGTTATGAGGTTAGAACAAGTTATTCACTTAAGAGACCTCCTATAGATGCAAGCAAGGTTGATTGGGCAAAAGTCTTACGAACAGGACAGACAAAAAAGTATAAATTTTCACAACCACCAGGAAAGAAGAATGCCTTAGGAAAAATTAAGTTTAAATTCCCAAATCAGTTTGCTGTCTATCTTCATGATACACCTGCAAAAAAATATTTTAAAAAGGGCTTTAGAGCCTTCTCACATGGCTGTATTCGAATAGCAGAACCTAGAGCATTTTTAGCAACTTTTGCAAAACATGAACGGGGTATTAACTACAACCATGCAAAACGTATTTTACAAGGTAAAACAAAAACACAATATAACCTCTCTCAACCTGTACCTGTACATATTGTCTATCTGACAGCTCGTGTTAAACGTGATGGTTTGCTTTACTACTTCCCTGATGTTTACGGATATGACGCAAAACAGACTAGAACTATTCATTAATTACTGTTTTTAATAAAAAAAGTTGTTTTCTTGGCAACTTTTTACTATACTAAGTCCTTGAAATACTTTAGGGGCTTGAGTAATGACAACTATACAAAAAACTTTTCTTTTTCTTCTCTTTGTAACATTATCGTCACATGCTACAGTTAATAATGAGCTAAATAGTTCAGAAGCACTTAAAATGGCTTTTATAAAAACACCAACAACACTTTTAAAAAATGTTCCACAGAAACATTTTTTAAAGAGATTTTATAAAAGAAATCACTATCAAACACTTTGGATAAAAGATAACAAAATTAATAAAAAGAAAGCAGATGAGTTAATCAGACTCATTAAAAATGACCCTACCCTTAGTCAAAAAGGATTACTATATAACACCTCTATCCAGCTAGAAAAGACACTAGAGACAAATGCTTCACAAGAGCAGATATTACGTAGAGAGCTTAAACTCACCTCTCTTTACAATAATTTCTTAGCCCATATGCTCTATGGAGAGATTAAATGGAAACAGTTTAAATATAAACTTCACTCATTAAAAAAGAGACATATCAATGGTAGCTGGGTAAAGTATAAAGCACCTCAAAAAATCAATGACCTATTGCTAAAACCAGATATTAACCAGACAATAGAAGATATAACACCCAAATATTTTGGTTATAAAGCACTTCTTCAAGGGTTAAAAAAATTAAAAAAAATCAAAGAGAATGGAGGATGGGACAGACTACCACCTTTTAAAACATTAAAATTAGGAAGCAGTGGAGATATTGTCAAAAAACTACGTACACGATTAATTCAATCTGGAGACTATACTCTCTGTGAAGAGAATATTACCACACCTCTCCCTCAAGAGAATAATAGTAGTGATACTCCACATATTAATAAAGAGGCACTCTTTGATGAGTGTCTAGAACAAGCTGTTAAAAAATTTCAAAAACGTCATGGCTTAGCCGTTGATGGTGTAGTTGGGAAGGGGACACAAAAAGCACTTAGTCTATCAGTAGATGATAAGATTAGAAAAGTACTACTCAATCTTGACCGAATTAAATGGCTTCCAAGAGAGGAGGAGAAACGCTATATCATTGTTAATCTACCAGAGTTTATGCTTCACTATATTGAAGATAACCAAACTAAACAGGAGTTACGTGTGATAGTAGGTGACAAACGCCACCCTACTCCTATTTTTAGCCACTACATCTCCTATATTGTTCTCAACCCCTATTGGAAAGTTCCTGAGGGTATTGTACGACGAGAAATTATTCCACATATGGTCAAAGACCCTAGATATTTAAGAAAACAGGGGCTAGAGGCACACCGAACTTGGGATGAAAACTCACGTATTATAAATACCTCCTCTCTCTATTGGAAAGATTATCTCTACGGTAGACAAAAGTTTCCCTATAGACTTATGCAACCACCAGGACCAAAGAATGCATTAGGAAAGATGAAATTTAAATTTCCAAATAGATTTTCGGTCTATCTTCACGATACACCAACACGTCATCTGTTTAAAAAATCTTTTAGAGCCTACTCTCATGGTTGTGTACGACTCTCACAACCTCAAAAGCTCTTAGAGACTATTGCAGGGTTCAACAAAAATATAAATATTAGGAAAGCAAAAAAAACTCTAAAAGGAAAACGTAAAAAACAGCTAAATATGAGTGAAAAGTTACGTATTCACCTTGTCTACCTAACAGCAGGACTCAACAGCAATGGTGAACTAGAGTTCAGAGATGACCTCTATAACTATGATAAATATCAAAAACGTATTGTGCGTTAAACATAAAATAACCATAATATGCTAAAATAGCCTAAAAAAATTAGGCTATAGACTTTTGGAAACCTCTGCAAAAATTCTCGCTTCAAAAGATAAACTTCTTACTGAAATCTACTTTGAGCTTCAAAAACACTTTGAAAACAAATATGGAAAAGACACCATTATCTTAATGGAGATTGGAAGCTTTTTTGAACTCTATGAGGTCAACAACGATGAGCTTAAAATTGGAAAAGCCAAAGAGATAGCCCAACTACTTAACATCCAACTCACTCGTAAAAACAAAACCATTGTTGAGAACTCCATTAAAAATCCTCTACTTGCAGGAGTCCCTACCGTCTCAATTGAGCGTTATCTTGCACGACTTATAGATGCAAAAAAGTACACCATTGTTATGGTGAAACAGAAAGGTCTACCACCTAAAGTACAACGCTATGTCTCCAATGTTATCTCTCCTGGAACCAACTTTGAGTACCAAACAGAGGCGATTGAGAGTAACTTAGTCTCTCTTACCATAGATGAGAACCAAGGTATCTACTCTGTTGGCTATGCTGCTATAGATGTGACTACAGGAAAGACCATTGTCAATGAAATGCACTCCAATAGAGATGATAAAACCTATGCTTTAGATGTCCTCTTTAACCTTTTACAAACCTACAATACAGCAGAGGTGATTGTTACTCTACAAAATAGAGAGATAGATAAAGAGTGGCTCTCCTCTTATTTAGAACTTGGGCAATTCTCTACCACTTTCAATGAGAAACATTGTAAGATTACTTATCAAAACGAACTCTTTAAGCGTGTCTATCAGATTAACTCTTTTCTCTCCCCCATTGAGTATCTTGATTTAGAGCGTCACCCCTACACTACCGAAGCCCTTGCTATTCTTATTGAGTTTATCATAGAGCATGATGAAGCGATAATTGCCAAGATGAACCACCCTATCTTTTTAGGAGAGAGTCGCTACCTCTATTTAGGAAACAACGCTTTAGAGCAACTAGGAGTCATCTCACGAAACAAATCAGAAGTAACGCTACTAGAGCTTATTGACAAAACCTCAACAGCCTTTGGGAAACGGCTTCTTCGTGAACGACTCCTTAACCCTATTGTCGATAGAGAGATTTTAGAGAAGCGTTATGAGCTTATCGAAAAACTCCTACCTCACAGCCAACAGTACGATACTCATCTAAAAAATATCTACGATTTAGAGCGAATCACTAGACGAATTAAACTGCAAAAGCTTCACCCTGTAGAGCTAACCTACATTATGATGTCACTTATAGCCATAGAGCAACTTCTAAAAGATGCTCTGCAACATGAGATAGAGCTTGAAAATAATCTAGTTACAGAGGTTGCTGAGTTTAAATCTTACCTAGAGCAGACCTTTAATCTTGATGTCTGTGCAAGATTTAGAATTGACCAGATAGATGATAACATCTTTAAAGAGGGGGTCTACCCTGCTATTGATACTATTTTAGAAAAGCAGAACCGAGAGATGGCTAAATTAGAAACGGTCTCCTCTCACATTGACCAATTTTTTGAACGTGACAAACTAATAAACTCAACAAAAAACTCTTTTACAGAGATTGGCTACCTAGAGAGTGAGGGCTACACCATCAACCTTACTAAAAACCGTTTTACCCTAATTGAGAAAGAGCTAAAAGAGTCCTTTGTTAGCATTGATGGCAAACACTACTTCTTTAAAGATTTTCACTATAAACATCTAAAAAACTCTGTTAAGATTAACTCTAAACTCTTTGAAGAGGTGACACAGATATATGAGAACAACCAAGTAAAACTGGTCTCTCTTGTCAAAGAGCGTTATCTCCAGACCCTACTTGCCTTAGAGAACCGATTCTCTCACCTACTCAATGAGCTTATCGTCTTTATCGCCAATATCGACGTAGCTGTCTCTAGTGCTAAGTGTGCCAAGAGCATGAATCTCTCTCGTCCTATTTTAGAAGAGAACTGCAATGCCTATGAGGCGATAGGTCTGCGACACCTTATTATCGAAGCCAATGAACAGCGTGGGGTCTATGTTCCTAATGACATCTACTTAGGTGAAGGCATAGAGACAACACATAACCACATTACCCTCAATGCAAGTGCTGGAGCAAAGGTCAATGGTGTACTTCTCTATGGCATTAACTCTTCAGGAAAATCCTCACTGATGAAGAGTATTGGTCTCTCGGTCATACTAGCCCAAGCTGGTTTTTTTGTCCCTGCACAAGAGTTAAAACTGGGGATGTATGAGCAACTCTTTACCCGTATTGTCTCACATGACAACCTCTACAAGGGGCTTTCGACCTTTGCAGTGGAGATGATGGAGCTGAAAAATATCTTTAACCGTGCAACACAAAAGAGCCTTATCTTAGGAGATGAGATTTCACAAGGGACAGAGACCGAGTCAGGACTTGCCATTGTGGCAGGAGCTATCTTAAAACTCTTGGAGCTAGATGCTACCTTTATCTTTGCTACACATCTACATCAACTCAAAAATATAGAAAAACTTCAAAAGGTAGACTCACTTATCTTACTTCACTTGGGAGTTACTTATGATGAAGAGAACGACACACTCATCTACAACCGTCAACTCCAACTTGGTATGGGTTCCTCTCTTTATGGTTTAGAGTTTGCCAAATCTCTACATATGGACAAAACATTTCTTAAAAATGCCTATGAGATTAGAGAGAACCTATTAGGAAAAAGTTCAGAACTCAAACAGCTCTCTCTAAAAAAACGTAGTAGATACAACACAAAACTCTATGTTACAAAATGTGCCTTATGTGATGATAAGGTTGAAGATGTTCACCATATTGCAGAGCAGAATTTAGCCAATGATGCAGGAATGATTGGGGCAATTAATAAAAATCACAAATATAATCTAATTCCATTATGTAAGAGACATCACAAGTTAGTACATGAGGGGAAAGTCCTTATTTCAGGATTCGTTATGACCTCCAAGGGAATAAAACTACATTATGAAGAGAAGTAAAGTTTAAGAGTGAACTTTTTTGTTACATCTATTCTCATAATATCTTTTCGTTCTCTATTTAAACACTTTTTATTCACAATTTGTACACAATTCGTGGTTATTCTCCAGTACATCAAAGCTATAATAAGGAGTATATGATGAGAAATAAATTAATTTTAACTTTATTTATTATTCTTTTAGGAGGTATTACCAGTTCTCTATTCTCTGAAAATTTATTTATATATATAGGAATTTGGCTACTCATTGGAGTGTTGGTCTACTTTATTCATGTAAATAATAGAGAGAGAAAAGAGAATTTAAATATTATAAAAGATGAAGATAGACTCTACTTTTACTTAAGTGATGACCTACTCTTCTCTGTTAATTTACAAAAAAATAAAAGTTTTACACAAACTTTACAAGAGTCAATAAAAAATGAGATGACAACCCTTAAAGATATTACAAGAAAAATCTGTTTTATCAATTTTAAAAATGAGAATCTTTTAAAAGAACTAAACAGAACTCTTCAAAGATAGAGTAAAAAGTGACGAGGCGAAACAGTAAAGGGAGTTTACTCTAAGAAAAAATTAAAACTTCTCCTTTTTAACAAAATTTGAATATAATTGAAACATGAAACCTGTTCAATTTTTAAGCAATTCGCCTCAAATAGATAATATTGTTAAAGGTTTGACTCTTACAAAGTCTCTTTTTGTCTCCTCCCTGTTGGTGGGTGAAGAGCATATAGGAAAGAAGACCCTCATTAAGAGTCTTTTTCCAAACTCTCTCTATGTTGATGCACGTAATTATGAAGAGCTAGAGATTGCACTTGAAAATAATAGTGAACTGATTATCTATAACTTTGAAAAATTACTAGATTTTGAACAGTTAAACTTTGAAAACAAACGTATTATTGCTATTGCTAATCGTATTGACAATACAAAAAAGATAGAGAAAAAATTTGCATTTATCTACAAAATGCCAAATCTTCAAGAGCGTGAAGATTTAGAACTTATTATTGAATTTTTTCAGAGTCAAATACAAAAAGAGCTGTTACTTGACTACCCTATTAAACTCAATACAACAGAACTAGACTTAACTAAAAATATAAAATCACTCAAAGCTTCGCTCTACAGACAACTTATTCATCAAACCCTTAACAGTGAAGAGATAAAGAAGATAATTGAGAACTACCTCTATGAACATCTTGAGGGAAACAACGCCTATAGAGAGCATCTCTCTTTATACGAAGAGCCTCTACTTATTGCTGGATTAAAAAAATTTAAATCTCAACTCAAACTCTCATCTGTCCTTGGACTCAACCGAAATACCTTAAGAAAGAAGATACAAGAACATGGACTCGATTAATTTTAAGTTTTTTCTAGAAAATGATTCTAATCCATTTATTCTCTTTACCAACCAAGGGAAAATTAAATATCTCAATACCTCTGCTGAACTTCTTATGGGGTCGTGTCAGCCAAAAGATATCTTCAAAATAGCACTTACTCATGCTCCCAAAACCTTTGGCTCACAAAAGACAGCCCTAAATCTCTCATTTAACTCCTTTGAGTTCTATGGTATTAACGTACTCTATGACGATGAAGAGTATATAGGGATTCATCTCTATAATAAACCTTTAGCAAAAATAGATGATAACAGCCTACTAGAGGGCTATACCTTAACCGATATCAATGTACTCCTTCAAGCCAATATTGAACTCTTTAATATTAACTATAAGGGAGAGATAAAACTCTTAACTGATTATGATATACCTCAATTCCAAATTCATCAAAATAACTTCTCTCTACTTTTACGTAATGTTTTTACACAGTTTGAAGAGAGTACAAAATTAGAAATACTCATAAAAATTAAATTAGGAGAGCGTGTTGTTGTTAAAAATGAGCGTTACTCTATTATTATAATTCAACTAAAAAGTAATAGACGAAAAGAGAGTATAGATAGAGAGATTGAACTTTTAGCACATAAAAATCACATTAATATTCACTTTAAAAAGCAAGAAATTATTTTAGAAATCCCTGCTATTCAATAAAAGTTACTAAAAGCTCTTCTAATTTTTTCATATTAATTGGTTTAGAGAGATACCCATCCATACCTAAAGCTAAATACTTCTCTCTATCTCCTTCAAGTGCATTTGCAGTTAAAGCAATAATTGGAGTATGTTCTATTTTCTCTTCATTTTCTAAAGATAAAATCTTTTTAGTCGCTTCAACACCCCCCATAATAGGCATTTGAATATCCATAAAGATAATATCAAACCTACTCGCTCTATATGCCTCTATAGCCTCCTTACCATCCTCTACTATTATCAACTCAAATCCAAAACGTTCTAAGATACTCTTCATTAACTTTTGATTAATCTTATTATCTTCTGCAACCAATGCTCGTTTATTGACAAAGTGAATTACTTTCTGTGCTTCTCCTACATTACTATTCTCTCTTTTTTGCTTCTTTGTCAAAACCTCTAAAGATTTTAATGTTCTAGTGAAATTTACAGGCTTATGTAAAAGATAATCTATCTTATCTCGTATACCAATCAATTCATCTTCTCTATTATCGGCTACAATTAGAATTGTCTGTAGAGGTAAATTTAAAAAGACTTCTAGCTGTCTATGACTTTTAAAACATTTATAGTCTACAAAAAGTAAATCGGGTAACTCACTATTTTCTAAATTAAGAATCTCATATCGATTATAAATCTTAAATTTTGCACCATAGAACTCAACATATTTTTTTAAGTATCGGTCAACACATTGAGGTGTAATAGGAGGGAGATACCCTATAGTATAAGAGGAGAAATCTAATGTATGATATTGAGTAGAAGAGACAGAAGAAGATTTTTTAAAATTTAATGAGAAATAGAATGTTGTTCCCTCTCCTATTTCACTCTCAAGCTCTAGCTCTCCTCCCATATATTGAATAAATTTACTTGAAATACTTAACCCCAATCCTGTTCCCCCATATCTTCGACTGGTACTCACATCTGCTTGGGAAAAGGCATCAAAAATCTTTTTCTTCTCCTCTAAACTAACTCCTATACCAGAGTCTTTAACCATAAATTTAAGTAATGTACTATTTTCATTCTCCATTATTTTTAACATTGAGAGAACCACTAATCCATCTTCATCTGTAAATTTAATGGCATTAGAGATTAGATTACTTAAAATTTGAGAGAGCTTTGTAGGGTCACCTATCAACTCTCTACAAATTGTAGGGTCTATATTGACTTTTAACTCAACTTTTTTCTCCCGTGCTTTTGCAACAAAGGTATCAACCGATGATTCAAAGGTAGCAATAGGGTCAAAGGAGATAGACTCTAGTTCAACTTTTCCAGCCTTAATTTTTGAGAAGTCTAAAATATCATTCACAATATGAATAAGCTGATTAGAACTCTCCTCAATAATAGAGAGCATCTCCTCTTGGTCAGTATTTAATGGAGTTTGGCGTAACTCTTTTGTAAATCCAACAATTCCATTCAGAGGAGTTCGTATCTCATGTGACATATTGGCTAAAAATAGGTCTTTAGCTCGATTTGGCTCTTTAATCGCATTGGCAAGAAATTTATAAATTTCAATACTATCATTTCGTGCTAACAACTCCTCTAACTCTCTTCTCTTCTCTATATCTATATCTACTTCAATATTTCTAAGTGTATTTCTAAGATAATTAGTATCATTCTTAATTTTAAAGAAGTAATAAATTAAAAAAAGAATAACAAGCATTAAAAGGAAAAGAAGAAATACAATAGAAAGATATTTTTTAATATGAGATTTTTGACTCAATACCATCTTATTGATTCTATTTATCTCTATCTTATTAAAAATTTTCTCTAACTTCTCTATCTCTCTTATTTTCTGAATAGTCAAGTTGTGCCACTTATCAAAAGATACCCTATACTCTCCACTTTTAGAATCTATAAAAATTTGAGTATACTCTTCATCCCCAATTTGTTGAAAGTTTTTATCACTAATTTTTCTACTCTGTATAAAAAAAGGGAGTACTCTATTTGCAACAATATTATCCCAAAATTTCAAATCGCTACTCGTCATGATTTTAGACTTTAAGAGTATAAAAGCTAAAAAACTATCTTCTAACTCTATGCTATTTCGCAATTTAACTAACATTAAAATATTTTGTTCTGTTTTTGAGAGAGATAATTTCTGCATTTTTTCTATAATAGGCTCAATAATTTGCTTCTCATAACCATCATAAATCATCTCTTTATAGTCAATATTACCTTTATCAACTCTCTTACGAATAAACTCTATCTCTTTCGTAAAAGCCAAAGAACTATCTTTTTTTAGTAAACTATTAACTTGAGACCTTTTCTCTTTTAGCCTCTCAAACTCTAATGATGTACTCAAATAAATAGAGGATAAAAAGCGTTCCTCTTCAATGCTCTTAAGCAGATTATATAAATTATTAAAATGAGAATGGCGTAGACTTCTCTCTTCTACCTTTTGATACTCCTGATAAACAATATAGGCTTTATAAGTAAAAAAAGAGATTCCAGAGAGGATGACAAAAAGCGTTGTTATATATAATATATTTCGTAAAGTTAATAATCTCAAGCAGTTCCCTAATTATAAATTTTGTTTATGATATCGTTCAATTTTTACTAAAATATCTTGACTATATTGAGTAGAGTGTAAGAGAATATAGGGAATATATAGTCCCTTTTCATTGCTAAAAAATGATTTATTCGCTGCCCAAATAGTTGAAATCTGTTCAACATTTTTTTTCAACTCTTTAGAGTAATTATACTCATTAGCTTCTAGTAGAATAGAATCTATTTTAGCTATGGCTCGATGCATCTTTTCTCTATTAAAATCATTACTTATTCCTATTTTTGATGCCATATAGTAACTGGTAACATACTCAAAGAGATATTGAGCTTTTTTACTTAACATTAGCATCTTCTCCTCTTTAGTATAGTCATATTTATGCTCATCAATAATAGCATCAGAACCCTCAATAAACTCTTCAGCATAATTTAAAATTTGATTCACATTCTCAATGCTCTTCTTCTGATTAATAATCTTTTTAATAGCATTTAAATCTTGTTTAAAATAATTTATATAATATTTAGTACTATCACTTTTAGTCATTTCCAATATCTCATTGGCAAATGATTCTAATTTATTTATATTCTTTTCTATTCTTTTTTTTAAAAAGTTATCATTTTTTTTATTATAGAGAAGTAGATAATCGACTGCAATTTTCTGACTTAAATACTGAATATTTTCAGAAGCCTCAATAATCTTTACATCTCCTCTAGTAGAGCCAAACAGTAGTAGTGAGAAAATTAGTATTAAAATTATTTTTTTCATTGTTTTTTCATAGCCATATATAGAGTAGATATCTCTTTCATTTTTTTAGAAATTCGAGTTGTTGAATTAAATACAATAGAGTTGATAAATCTCTTACCTTCATAAATTGGGTAAGCACTTTTCCAAATTGTATCGACCTCTTTTAATTTTTTTGCAATAATTTTACTATTTTGTTTATTCTCCATCAATTTTTTATGATTTATAGCAAATGCCTTAATAGTCACTTCTATCTTCTTTTTAAGAGCTTCATCATTTTTATTTAACTCTAAAGCTTTACAGTAGGTTGCAATTTTTTCGGCTAAAACTTGCTGTTGATTCGACTTTTCCATCGCTTCGTAAATATTTTTATTTAAATCTTTTTTCAATAGTGTTGCCACCTTTTTACTTTTTTTTAAAATATCCTCACTAAGGTCTAAAATCTTTTTTGTATTCTCTTTACTATGTGGTTGCTTGACCAATGTATTAAACTTATTAGAACTTTTTTTAATATAAGTCATTATAGTTCTAATTTGTGGACTTTTTGTTGAAGTATTTATTTTGGAATATGTTTTGTAAAAACTTTTCAATGCACTCTTTAACTGCTTATCTGCATTGCCTGAAACATTTGTTTTATTAATATATAAATATGCTTTTGAAATCCGTTGTGATAGAATTTGCTGTTGATTTACAATATTAATTAACTCTAATTTTTGAACATTTGATGTTCCTGTCTTAGAAAATGCACTACTTGTTACAAACAATATAATTATTAAACTCATATAAATTTTTTTCATTTTTTCTCCTTACTCTATTATAAAGTAATAAATTAATTGAGGAGGTATAAGAGAAGCATTAGAGCATTCATCTCAACTTCCCCATATGCTATTATACCATTTAACTTAATGATTTTCTATTATTTTATGTGTTTTTATGTAACTTTTTATTATTTTTAGTTATAAAATTAGTTCAATTTCTTATATTTTTAGGATTCTTAAAGTTCTTATTTTAACTCTTTCTTATCTCTATAAGCTCTATAAATGGTAGTTTTTAATTAATAGGAGAGGAGTATCTCCTCCTTAAATACGGAGGAGTTGTGATTTTTATGAATAGGTAGGAACTATTTTACTTTTTACTTAGCTCCTTCTCTTCTACTATCTCTTTCTGTGAAGGAGAATCCATAGGCTCTTCTAATGCCCCTGCTATTTTGGTCTCTTCCATCTTAATCCCCTCTGGAACAGCATCAGAGTAGATATTAACAGCACACTGTTTAAAGTTAGGCTCAAATGATTTAGGGTCAAAGTCAGCAATAGTCACACTATTTATCAACTGCTC
>Ga0256832_1001477_pt1 | contig 15912 bp, 9 predicted proteins | sample 134614metaG_FD_190534 | JGI IMG/M metagenome (GOLD analysis project Ga0256832, IMG submission 190534) | Hydrothermal vent microbial communities from Lau Basin, Pacific Ocean - 134-614 | ecosystem: Environmental > Aquatic > Marine > Hydrothermal vents | place: Pacific Ocean: Lau Basin | collected...
GGAGTGAAGCGGAAGTCCCGAGTAACGAAGTGTGCCGAGGGATGCTGAGTAACGAAGTGTGCCGAGGGATGCCGAGTAACGAAGTGTGCCGAGGGATGCTGAGTAGCGAAGCGTGCCGAGGGATGCAAGGTTCAAAGTTCCATGTTCAATCAAAACCCTGAAACAAATTAACTTGGAACAAATAAAACTTGAAACTTGGAACAAAATAACTTGGAACAAATTAAAACCTGAAACTTTAAACAAAATAACACAGATAAGAAATAAATGAGTAGTAGCAAACTTATAGCGATAGACTTTGACGGTACAATAGTAGAAGACAAGTATCCTGATATTGGTAAACCGCTTATGTTCGCATTTGAAACTATGAAAAAAATGCAAGAGGATGGGCACAGACTTGTTTTATGGACTTATAGAAAGGGTAAAAAATTAGATGAAGCAGTTGAATTCTGTAAGAAAAACGGAATCGAATTTTATGCAGTAAATAAAAATTTTGTTGAAGAAGATTATACTCCGGATGTACCAAGAAAACTGAAAGCAGATATTTTTATAGATGATCGCAATATAGGAGGATTCATTGGATGGGGAAGGATATATCAGATTCTAAATGGTGAAGATATTGAGAATGTTCAGAAGAAGTTTAAAAAGAAAAAAGGGGTAATCGGAAAGTTGTTTGGGAAATAAGGTTCAATGTTTCATGTTTTATGTTCTATGTTCAATGTTTCATGTTCAAGGTTCAAGGTTCAATGTTTCATGTTTCATGTTCAAGGTTCAATGTTCAAAGTTCAAAAAAAACTGAAACCTGAAACAAAAAAAACTTGGAACAAATTGAACTTGAAACTTGGAACAAAAAAACCTGAAACAAATTAACCTGGAACAAATAAAACCTAAAACCTAAAACAAAAAAACTTAAACCACATAAAAGAATACTATAATGGCAACATGGGTTACATTTGAAGATATTGAGGCTTGGCAATTATCCAGAGTGTTCTGTCAGGATATTTATCGATTAATAAAAGAGACTGAGTTAGCTAAAGATTTTCGCTTGAAAGATCAGATTAATGGATCATCGGGAAGTACTATGGATAATATTGCAGAGGGCTATGAAAGGGGCGGAAATAAAGAGTTTATCCAGTTTCTTAGCATTGCAAAAGCAAGTATTGGGGAATCAAGATCGCAGCTTTACAGAATTTTTGATAGAGGATATATTGATGAAAATAGTTTTAAAGATTTGAGTAATAAAACAAGGATTATTTCTATGAAAATTAGTAAACTAATAGGGTATTTGAAATCTTCATCGTTTAAAGGAGTGAAGTATAAATAAGGTTCGAGGTTCAAAGTTCCATGTTTCATGTTCCAAGTTCCGAGCTTCGAGCTGGAGCATAGCGGAAGTCCCGAGTAGCGAAGTGTACCGAGGGTTCGATGTTTCATGTTTCATGTTCAAGGTTCAATGTTCAAAGTTCAAAAAAAAATGAAACCTGAAACAAATTAACTTGGAACAAATTGAACTTTAAACTTGGAACAAAAAAACCTGAAACAAATTAACTTGGAACAAATTGAACTTTAAACTTGGAACAAAAAAACCTGGAACAAATTAACTTGGAACAAAAAAACCTGAAACAAATTAACTTGGAACAAAAAAACCTGAAACAAATTAACTTGGAACAAATAAACCTTAAACCCGGAACAAATAAACGTGAAATATAAATAAAAAACATATGAAATATAAAATACTAATAACACTAATCTTGATAAATCTAAACATATTTTCTCAAGAGATACCTGAACATATTTCAAGCACGGGGATATACGATTTTATGGATGAATTGTCTTTATCAGGGATTGTTGATTTGAATGACGTGGTGAAGCCATACTCAGATAAAGATATCTATTTGAGTTTGCAAAAGGCAAAAATCCAATCGGGAGCTTTAAATTCCAGACAGCTGAAAGAATTGGAATTTTATCTTAAGGAATATTCTTATTTTTCAACTTCATTACCGAAATCAGATGTAAAAATACCTGTTATTGGTAAATTATTGGCAAAATACAATCTGACTTTATCGCCTCCGGGTTACCGGTATAGAGATTCTTTATTTTATCTTGAATTGCGACCTATCTGGGGTATGATGTACTATAAAAATGCTAAAAAGACTAATTATCATAGATGGGGAGGAGGATTACTAAAGATGAGCATTGGTAAGCACCTATCAGGATGGGCAAGCCTTAGAGATAATAATCTGACAGAATTATTTAACCGTAAAGAGTATTTGACTCTGGAGAGAGGGGGAAACTTTAAAGGAAGCAAGAGCGGAGGGGGTGATTTTAGTGAGATGCGAGGTGGTATTGGCTATTCTTGGGATTGGGGAAGCATTAGTATGGTGAAAGATCATGTAGAGTGGGGGACTAATTATCACGGAGCAAATATCTTGTCTTCCAAAGCTCCTTCTTATGCTCAGCTGAAATTGCATCTAAAGCCTGTGAAATGGTTTGATTTTAATTATATGCATGGATGGCTTGTGTCCAATGTGATTGATTCTTCAAGATCATATACTACAGCTAATGGAAATAGACGTGATGTTATGCACCCTAAGTATATCGCCGCAAATATGTTTAGTTTTATACCTTTTGAAAAAGTATATTTCTCATTCGGTAATTCTATTATCTATTCGGATATGAGTCCCAATCCCGGATATATGATTCCTTTTATGTTCTTTAAATCGGTTGATCATTGGCTCAATTCTACGGATAAAGCAGGTGTAGCGGTTGGACAAAATTCACAAATGTTCCTTAATTTAAGTGTCAAAAGATTTAAGCATTTTAATCTATATGCTACGGTCTTTTTTGATGAATTAAAAATAGGAAGAATAAAAAAGAAAGGTGAATACAATCCGATCGGATACAAAGCCGGTGTGAAAAATTCGAATGGAATCCTAAAGAATTTATCTGTAATTGCTGAGTTCACTCACACTAGACCGATAGTTTATGAACACTATATCAGTACGACCACCTTTCAAAGCAATGGCTATAACATAGGTCATTACTTAAGATCAAATTCTGATGAACTATATTTTTCTATCGCATATAAGCCCTTGGCGAGACTATTACTCAAAGGGGAATATGCCAAAGCTCGCCACGGAAGATCTTATGAATATATAAAAGGTTCTATTGCGGTTACATATCCATTTATGCAAGAAGTCAGATGGACTAATGAAGTGATTGCATTAAATGCCTCCTATGAATTTGCATTTAACAGCTATCTCAGGCTTACTTATCAATTCAATAATGCAACCGGAGAAGATGTAAAGCTTTTTACACCTGATTTTTACCAAGGGAAGAATCACACTTTTTCTTTTGGTTTTAATTTAGGGTTTTAGAATTGATATTCTATCGCTTCTTTCTATTTGCAATCTTATCTCCTCTTGTTTTAGGCTTTTTGTATTTTTTTGCTAATTTTCTGCGATAAGATCCACCCTGATTTCTTTTCTTGTTCTTTTCTTTCTTTTCGTGAAATGCAGGACCGGACTCTTGAATTTTTGTATTTCTGTTATGATTTTTTTTGTACTTTTCTTTTGGTCTCTCTTCCGGTGTCAACTCCGAAGAAATTGTTACTTCCTCAGGAAAATCTTTTTCCGGTATGGTATAATTCATCAAGTTTTCGATTGCTTGTTTGTATTCCCTTTCTTTTTCAGTGTAAAATAAGATTGATTTCCCTTTTTGTTCAGCTCTTCCCGTTCTCCCTATACGGTGCATGTAGTTTTCGGGAAATGCAGGTACATCAAAATTGATTACGTGGCTGATGTCATTTATGTCCAAACCTCTAGCCATTACATCTGTTGAGACCAAGATTCTTTTAGCTCCCTCACTAAATTGCGTTATAGCCCTTATTCTGTAATTTTGTGATTTATTAGAATGGATCACTCCTGTTTCAGATTCATATTTGTCGCTCAATAGTTCAAAAATTTTGTCCGCACTCTTTTTGTTTGGAGCAAAAACCAATACTTTATTATATTTCTCTGAATCTTGAAGCAGAAAAGATAGAAGATTTACCTTAGTATAAAAATTCTTTACCGGATAGCATGATTGCTCTATATTTTCCAATGGTGTCCCACTTACGGCAATAGATACTTTCACCGGGGCGATGAAGAAATCTGTTATAAGTTTTTCAATTTCTTCGGTCATTGTTGCTGAGAACATGATATTTTGTCTTCTCTTGGGCATTAGTTCAAAAATATTGTTGATTTGATACCTAAATCCCAAGTCTAGCATAACATCAACTTCGTCGATGACCAATTTTTTTACCTCTTTTATTTTCAAGGCTCCATTTAAGACCAAATCATACAGTCTTCCCGGTGTTCCAACCAAAATATCAACTCCTTGAGCTACCGCTATTTTTTGAGTATTTATATTGGTTCCTCCATAAACTCCAACTATTCGGACATTGATATATTTTGCATACGATTCAAACTGTTCTACTACTTGAAGAACAAGCTCTCTGGTTGGTACTAAGACTACAACCCTTGGATTGATTTGCTTCGAAAACTTATGATCTTGCAATATTGGCAATGCGTATGCCAATGTCTTTCCCGTTCCTGTTTGAGCAATACCAATTATGTTTTTTCCGGCTCTGATTATCGAAAAAGTCTCTTGCTGAACGGGAGTAGGGGATTCAAATCCTAATTCATCCATTGCATTAGCCAGTTGCTTTGATATTTTTAAATCTCTAAAACTATTCATTATAATATTTTTAATATCCCTTTAAGTTTATTGAATCACTGTCAATCATATCGATCCATAAGCCCATTTTTTTCTGGATAACTTTAAAATGAGCTAATTCACTCGGAGAAACCAATGAGATTGCTTCCCCCATAGATTCTGCTCTCCCTGTTCTGCCTATCCTGTGAATATAGTCTTTGGGCGATCTTGGCAATTCGTAGTTTATCACATAAGGTAGTTTTTCAATGTCAATACCTCTTGATAATAAATTTGTCGTAACTAATGCCTGAATTTCTCCTTCCTTAAATTTTTTCAATGCATTAATCCTGGTATTTTGACTTTTCTTACTGTGAAAAGCAATTGCTTGAATTCCATTTTTATTTAGTTTCTTAGTGACATTATTTGTTTGATATATTGAAGAAGTAAATATCAATACTTGTTGCATATTTTTCTCTTTAATCAAATATCTGAGCAATGGACCTTTCCTTTCTTCATTTACAAAATAGCCATATTGCTTTATATTTTGTGAATTATCCTCATTTTCTTCATTAATCTTTAATACCAATGGATTATTCAGAAACAATTTTGAAATACTGTCAATATTCCGGCTTAAAGTAGCTGAAAATAGCAAATTTTGCCTGTCTTTTGGCAAAAGGGAAAGGATTTTGTTCATCTCTTCAGCAAAACCCAAATTCAACATCTTATCTGCTTCATCAAGAACCAGTGTTTTGACTTTGGACAGACTTAAAGCATTACTTTGAATCAAATCCAATAGCCTTCCCGGAGTTGCGACCAAAATATCTACTCCGTGCATAGCCTTCATTTGCGGATTTATGGATACTCCACCGTAAACAGATTTAATAATAACATCTTCTCTTGAACCACTTTTGAATAAATGGAATACATCAGAAATCTGAATTGCAAGTTCTCTGGTTGGAACCAAAACCAAAATCTGAATATTTCTGTCTTTAGCTTCCGGGTTTTGCTTTCTGAAATTTGATATTAAGGGTAGTACAAAACCTGCTGTTTTGCCTGACCCTGTTTTAGCAATACCGAGTATGTCTCTTTTGTCCAAAATAGCAGGGACAACTTTCTCTTGAATTGGATAGACCTCCCTATACCCTTCCTCCTCGATAAGCTTCAATAATTTTTGTGAGAACTTGAAATCCTTGAAGTGCATTTAGTGATATATTTATTATATGGTGTAAGATTTTAACGTATTAGTTTCAATAAAGTTTTTTTTTAACACTATAAGTAGATAAAATTAAAATCTTCGATTCTTTGTCCCTGATAAGCGAATATCTCTGACTTCGCTTTTATATCAAGCTCTGTTTCTCCATTTTATTCCGAAACCGGGAGAACCCCAACCCACCATTCTCAGTCCAAGAAGTCGCGGGTTGCTACTTCCCCCTGTCGTTTTACGTAACGTAGTGGAGAAAAACTACAAGGGGGAGAGCGGTGTTTTTGCGTTATGGCAGAGGGGGCTGTTGTGCCGGACACTAAGTATACACGTTTTTAAGCACTATTTTCCCAAATTGTCTTCCATCTTCCATTCTCTTAATAGCAATATTGAAATCCTCGAGATTGTATAGTGAATCCAATACAGGTTTGATCTTGTGCTTATTGACAAATAGCAACATATCGCTGAAGTCCCGGTCGGAACCCATTGTAGAACCTAATATAGATATCTGTTTCCAGAACAATATCTGAGGGCTCAAATCCTGTATATTTCCTCTTGTGCCACCATAAATTACGATTCTTCCCCCCGGATTAATCAATTTCAAATAATTACTGAAACCCGGACCGGCTGCACTATCTACTATTATATCTACTCCGCCAGAAATCGCTTTTAGCTCTTTATACCAATCTTTTTTTGTGTAATTGATACCGCCATTTGCACCCAATTTTACTGCTTTTTGGATTTTTTCGTCGCTACTTGAGCTAACATATACTTCCAATCCGGCGGCAAGGGCAAATTGCATAGCAAATAATGCAACTCCTCCTCCTATTCCTGCGATTAATATTTTCTCATTCTTTTTTATTTTTGCTCTTGAAAATAGAGCTCTATACGCTGTCAATCCTCCAAGAGGTAATGCGGCAGCTTCGTAATCTGTAAGATGATCGGGGGCGGGGTAGAGGTATTGCTTAGGCGTATAGACAAATTCTGCAAAAGTGCCATGATCAGGTAAGCCCAATATTTTGAATTTTGAAGATTGAACTCTTTCGTCTTCACCCCAATTTTGTCCCGGATTGATAATGACTTTTTTGCCTTCAAAAATACCAATGCCATCCGACCCCAAGATAATCGGATACTTAATCCCGGCATACATACCTTTGATAATCCAAAGATCCCTGTGATTTATGGCAGAAGCTATTAATTTGACTTTTGCCTTATCTTTTTTATCGTCCAATTTGAAGTCCTCATAAACCGGAGGAGTATTCTCTCTTTTTAGTACTATCGCTTTCATAGCTTGACACTATTTATCTATTTGGTTATTTAATTCAATTAAAGCCAGCCTTTTTTTACCATCCATTTTGATTACAAAAGGCTTTTTAAATCTCAAATGTTTGAAATATTTTGTTTCCTGAATTGTTTCTGCATTCTCAAGCAGATCGAGATTAAGAAAACTGTTGTCTCCTGTAACTATAGAGAAATAAGCTATATTGAGACTTGTAAGGTTGTGGAAAAAATGTGATCCATAGGATGCATCCAATGGGAATCCATCCAAATCCGTTTCAACAATAACCTTGGCTCCACTTATTTGCGGCCAGGTAACAGGAATGCCCAAAAATCTGTCCCTTGTGCCCCAGCGTCCCGGACCAATCAATACATACTGCTTTCCTTCCTCAGTCATTTTATCGTTGAGTTCGCTGATTTCATTAGCCATCTCATTTGTCTTGGTATTATCAAAAACCTCTGGTTTTACAATAATTATATCTTTAAGATAATCGATCTTGCCATTTCCCATTATTTTCTCTGAATAAAGAATTGTTTTTTCTTTATTCAAATTTTCTTTATCAATAGAATAATCTTTCACGGCTTTTATCAGCGGCTTTACTTGCAAAAGATAGAAAGTTGGCTTCGGATTTAAGTCAACAGCAAACTCGATTTCAACCGGTGTGCCAAAAGATTTTTCGAATACTCCAAGCAGATAATCCAATACTTTAGCCAAAGGTATATATTCGGTTTTTAATATACTTGGGAAATTAACAACTATAGGTCCTTGCCTGTGTGCTCCCGGGTATAATCGCAAATTATCGACATCATATACAGATACGCAATGCGTGAGTGTATTGTGTTTTCTGGCGTCATAGATATCTACTTTTTTTATTGTTTCCATCGCACCTTTTGTCAAATCAAATTCTTTTTTGTCAACATCAAGAGCATAGAAATATGTTTGAGTATATTTTATTTGATCTTCAAAAGATAGTACTTGTATCTGTGGATGCTTAGGTGAAAAACGATATGCGTTTTCCCCGTTAACGACATACATTCCAAGCCCAAAAGCTATTACCGAAAATCCATCTTCGGGCTGCATATTTGCAAAAGGATAAAAATTGTACGATTGGGCAACTCCACTGATATGGGGGTAATACAAGCCCTCGTGTTCATTTCCAACCAATTCCTGAATCACAATAGCCATTTGCTGTTCTTCGATTCTTTGATCAAGAGCTTTGGCATAGTTTAATGCTTTTTCTGAAAATACCGATGCGAAAACCAATTTGATAGCATCTTGGATTTGTTTGAATCTCATGTCCTCATCTTCGTGATTATTTGGTATCACATAAGTCTCAAAAATTCCTGCAAAAGGTCTTGAAAGACTATCTTCAAATGAGCCTGATGATCTGATAGCTAATGGTTTTGTAAAGCATTTAATCAACTTTTTTAGTCTTGACTGCAATAGTTCGCTTAATTCGTTGGCGAGGAATTTCTTTTTGACAGTTTTGTATGACGGTATATTATTGTCGCTTACATCAAGATCGATATTTGTTATAAAATCTTCAAATTCTTTTACCCCTATCACCGCTGTTTTAGGTAACTTGATATCAATATCGGAAAATTTATTCTCCAACTTGAATTGATTGAAAAGTGAATTTGCAAAGGTTAGACCTCTTCCCTTTCCTCCGTATGCTCCATTGAAAAGAGAAATAATATTCCCTTCGGAATTGCATTGTGCGTCTTCAATATTTATAACATTTCCTTGAGATTTTTCATCCTGATAATTCTTTATTGTTTCTAATAAAAAATTTCTGATTTCCAATGGAGAAGTGAAATCGGAAGTCTTCTTTAAATTCAAAATTTTTGCAAGTAAAATTTCGCTTCTCGCCAATAGCCATTGGGAAAAGTCGTCTTTTCTCGCATGGTACAATATCGTTTCGTCCGAGACAGATTTTATCAATTCTTTAAATTCTTTAATGGATTTTGCTTTATCTATTGTAACTCCTTCCTTATCCCTGAAAATAAAATCTCCAAAATTCAGGTTTTGGACTACTTTCTTTCTGAGTTCTTTATTGAGAAATTCCGTGTGCTTATGAATAAATTGAACATTCAATTCCTTTGCCTTTTCCTTTGCACGATTTTCAGATGAAATGACTATTATAGGTAAGTCTTTTTTCTCCTTTTTGATTTCTTCGATTAGTTCAAAACCCGCATTTAGCTCTATCTTATTGTTTTTTTCAAATCTCACGTCTGTCAATAAACAGTACAAGTAGTCTTTGTATTTGTGAAATAAGGCGATAGCGTCTTCATAATTTCTCGCAAGAATTACCTTTGGCCTTATTCTTAATTTCAATACTTTAAATGCATTATCAGTTGATATCTCCTCTATTACTTTGTTGGTTTGATCAAAAATTATCTTGTAAATACTCGATAAAAATGCGGAATAATATATCGGCTTGTCTTCGACCAATAGTATCAATCTGACCGAGCCGATTTTCGTGTCATTTTGGGCGTTCATCTTATCTTCAAGATATTTGATCATTGCAAAAAATATCTTGGTTTCTCCATTCCATTCAAAAATCATATCAAAATATCCTGACGGCAATTTCCGTATAAAATACTTTTCATAAGTCCTGTCGTGTAGTAGAAAAAATATAGGTTTGTCAGGATATTTGTCCTTGATTTGTTTTGCCAGTACCATCGGTTGGTCTTTGTCCAATCCTACCATTAAAATGACAAGATCGATACTTCTTTTCTTTAAATACTTGCAGACATCTTCATCAAATGAAGCTCCGGTTATTCTCGGCAAAGAAGATAAATTCAAGTGCCCGTATTCATAAAGCATTATCTCAGAGAAACGTCCTTCCCCTTCGATTAGATATGCATCGTAAAGGTGCGATACCAGTAATATCTCCTTTACTTTGAAAGGCATTAAGTCGTGATAGATATCTCTGTGCTTATTAGCCCTGTTAATAAATACCTGCACTATACTATTGTCACTGTTATTGTTGTTTTGAGCCATTTTTTATGGTTTTTGTTTAGTGCCTGGTCGAAAACAGGCAATTTTTGAAATTCGGATAATTATTAATCAGATTTTGGCTTTTTTACAATGATTTGATGCCTTTGCATCAATCACTTGTAAAAAAGGCTAAAGATTACAATAAGAATCAATTTCAAGTTTGATGTGTTTTCGATCAGACACTATTTATAATGAATACATAGCCATAGAGCATCTTCGCTTGTATATTCAACTCTGTGTTCCAAATGTTTTTCTATATGTATATAATCTCCTTCATTCAAATTTATTTTATAGTCATCTTTTTTAAACTTCAATGTCGCTTGCCCCTTTAATAATAGTACCCACTCATTTCGGTCTTGATTGTACCATTCATTATTAGGAGTAGGGTATCCAAAAGAGCTAATTTTTTCGAGTTTAAACGATTTTGTGGAAATAATATCTTCAATTATTTCCGATTTCCGGTTTTTATTTTTTTGTAAATAGATATTTTTTATTTCCATATCTCAAATTTAAAACTAAGGTAATAAAAAAAAGCCGGATAAATAAATTACCCGGCTTCTAAATACCTATGAAATTAAGATGCTGTTATTTTATATAGACCATCCTTTTGACGGTTGAATATTTTTCTGTTGTTATTTCATAGAAGTACAGACCCGGTTTTCCTAGTTCTGAACTTAAAACAGTGATTGAGTTTTGTCCTTTTGAGTAATGCCTGTGTGTGCTTTTTATAATTCTTCCTGTCGAATCCAATATCCTAAATTCTAAATCGGTATCTTCAGGTAAGTTTATTGTAATTTCTGTTGTATTTGAAAATGGGTTCGGAATATTTTGATTAACAAATATCTCATTGCTCTCAATATTGTTTCCATCAAACCTTAACTCCAGTTTTGAAACTTCCAAATTGTCCGAGTATAACTCTGAACTTGTTATCTTTGATGATATTTTTAGATTATCGCTCAACAATCCTTCTGATTTAGCTTTGAAGTTAATAGTAAACAATTTGCTCATTTCCTCCAAACTTATAGCGTCCGGGCTATCCCAACTGAATGTTATGATTCCGGCTTTACTATTCACAATATGGTAATTGCTTTTTTGCAAAACTATTTTTCCATTTTCAATATTCAAAAACTCTAATACATCTTTGTCATATTCCAAGGTAAATTGAAATCCTGATATCAATTCACTTTCATCTGCTTTAAAGACAACAGGTACAATATCGGAATTATTGAAAGATATATTTTCTGTATCAAAGTATTTATCCTCTGATCTTGGCTCGATTACAGAACTTGAATTGTATCCTTGAGCAGAGTGATTTATATCTCCAAGTTTTATCGCGATGAAATCCAAACTGTCTTGTTCGAAAAATAAGCTATCTGTAATATACTTGTCATTATAATCCCATGGATGTGCAGGATTGCTGAACTCTGTCTTAGCTTGAATGAACTTCCAGGATTTCTTTCCAGGCAATTCTGTAGTTACTCCTAAAATCAATTTTCTCAGTTGTAAAATATCACTTGCAGTAACTGATTTGGATTCATTGGCATCAGCCGCTATATAACTGAATGGATTATCAAACTTATTTATCCCAAGAAGATGTTTTTGGATATGAACGATATCCAATGTGGTTATACCATCCAGTACATTGTCGGTTTTGCTCGGTGCGACAACATATTTTTTATAAGCACCAAGTCCATCCAAATAGTATTGTCCGTCAACATTGGTTTCAGCAGCATCTTCCACTACTTGATCCAGCGTCATACCATTTACTTTAAATCCTGCAATACCATTAAAATCGGCATCTATAATAGTACCTTTTACCATTACTGTAGGATTTGGAGCGTCCTGACAAGCATCTTGGCTGTCCATAACATTTAGGATAACTTTACAGAAATCTTTGTTCCCGTCTAAGTCAGTAACCCATACATCCAATTCAAATTTCTTTCCAACTCCATTGTCCAAACTGTCACAGGTATAAGTCCTGGTTTTGTCATGCACATTTTCAGAGAAAGAAAATCTTAAATCTGTTCCACAACCACATGTTCCATAGTTATTAGGTGTGCAATTGTCGATACTTCCGTGATTGAATACTTTCGCATCCACTGTAGTAGTCCCGTCTATTCCAAGTGTCGTTGTGATTTTTCTCAAGCACAATGGAGTAGGGGGCTTGGTATCCTTGATTCTTACAAATCTTGTACAAGTAGCACTATTTCCGCAAGCATCAGTTACAGTAAATACAATTTTGTGCCTTCCGCCATCAAATGTCCTGTTTATTACATTTCCATTACCGGTGAAATCAATAGTCCCGTCATTGTCCAAATCAACAGTATATGTATAGACCAAATCAGCGGCCGGAGTACAATCATCTGCTGCTTGAGCTCTAATAGTGGTGTTTACAGAACATTCTGTACCACTTGATATTGTCGTGTCATGCTTACAGTATGTGAAATACGGGTCACCACCGTCTTGAATATAAATGTATTGCAAATGTGTTATATAAGGAGCACCCGGATTACACCAATCACCTACTGTAAACGTTCTTTCTATCACTACACAGGCATCAGAATTAATGGGGTTATGTATTATCTTATCTGTATGTGCAATTCCTAGTTGCTTACAAGTCGTATTGTTTATTGTCGGGATACCTGTCACATCTTCACTATAATCAATCCCCGGCCAACACCCTGAAAGTGTCTTGTTTGGAGGCCAATTGATATTGGCTTCTGTCAATGGATATTTGTCTTCTACTGTAATGATTTGAACACATTTTTGAAGCGTTTCCAATCCTGCTTTATCTTTTAATACCCAGGTTCTTTTTACTGTCCCAAAACCGCAATCATTTAGATAAGCTTTATCAGTTTTGGTAGGGGGAAGTACAGCACAATTATCTGTAGCTGTTGGTTTTCCTCCGGGAAAATAATTACTGTAATCTTTCTCGCAATCGACTGTGAAATCTTTTGGACAGTAAGTCAAGACCGGTCTTTCTTTATCCTGAACATGCACTATCCCCGTACATTCACTTGTTAAACCGTGTATGTCATATACTTTTAATTTGACCACAACCTCCGTGCCTACATCATTACAACACATATCAACTGATTCTCCATATATCAAATCTTGAGGTTTGCCGCATTTATTGGATGTCCTTTTGATTTCCAATTTGCTGATTCCACAATTGTCCCAACTGTGATTGTCAAGAGAAGTAGCAAAAAGTTTTGAATTGACACCCAATGTTACTACCGTATGTGCGTCACATGCAGCGGTTGGCTTTTGTCTGTCTCTAATGACTACTCGCATATTTGCAACACTCCACAATCCACATTCGTCGGTTGCCTTGTATCTTACGCATATTACAGAATCTACAGGTAAATCTTTAATTCCATATTTCCCTGCTTTTTTGTATATTCCGTCAGTGCTGTCAAAGTCTTGTGAACACAATTTGTACCCTATAACTTCAACCTTTACGTCGGAGCAGTCTTCCAATACTACGGGGTCAGGTAGAGGATATGCATCTCCGGAGCACTTATCTATGGTTGCATTAAATTCGAGCGTGTCATGTCTCAATGCCATGATTGGTGGAGTGTCATCTACAAATGCCAACACTTGATCAAATTGCTTTTGTCTTCCTGTACACCAATCCAAAATTGTCCAATGTCTTAGTACTTTTCTGTTGTAACCACAACCAGGAATAATCAAGTCTTCGTATAAAAATTGAATATTACTACATGAAGCGTATTGAGGGAAACCTGTTAATGCCGGTGTTGGTATAGAATCTTTATAAGGCCAATAAATTGATTCATTTGGATTTGGATGATCATCGTTGCACTGGAAAAATAGATTTCCATTCATTCCGTCAAAATTATCAGGTAATGTCATAGTATCAAAATCACCCCATTTTTGGGCAATCGTTTCAGTACAAGACCATCCGTTTCCTGATGCATCAATCGCAGTCCAAGTTCTTTTAATTATATATTGGTAAGCATTTAAGCCGCAATCTTGGTCAGTTACCTCGTCTGAATATACCAAAGTGAATTGTCCACCGCAATCTCCTGGAATAGTAGCGTCGTATCTCCTTTGATCAACCTTATGATATGTTGAACCGGCTACAAGTGGAAATCCAACATGAGGATTTTCAGGATCAGTAGATTCATCGCATTCCAGCCTGATAGTATCTGCTCTACAAGATAGCATAGTAGCAAGATTGTCTTGGAATGCAATTCTGCCCATACAGGACAAGCCGGAGCATTCGTGTGTGACAACGACCATCAATGTATCTCCGAGATCTTGAAGTGTTACTATCGGTTCCGGTCTTATCGAATTGTCGGTGTTGAATACATTGACATCGTAACTTTCATCCGGATACAATGGAGCTTCTATTATTTGATCTGCACCTATTGTGTCCCTGCAGTTGTTGTCGAGAGCTACCAATACTAATCTATTACATGCCATTACCAAATTGTTCTTTTCAATATATACATCCAATATTTCCGTATTGGAGCAAGCTCCATTTGTTTCTGTCATTTTAATACAGTATGGTCCTGTTCCGGGTAAGCTATCCCATTGAATGGAAACACTTGAAACAATATTGTCATCATTAGTTGATAGTATCGTACCTCCACCACATAGAGTCCAAGTAATGGTACTACCGGTAGCTGCTGATCTTACTGCTCGATAGTCTGTAGTTGATTCTGCACAAACATAATCTTTGCCATCATGATCAGCATCTGTGATTTTTGTATCGCACTGTGCTTGCATAGATATTGCAAACAAAGAGAATACTATTAAAGTAAGTGCAGATTTAAACACTTTGCTTTTAATTTGTAAATAATTTTTCATTTTTTATAATTTTATATTTTTTAATAGATTGGGATTATAGGAGCATTAACCCTGTAAAGAGTTAATACTCCCTGCAAATCGGTTCTATTTTATTAAAATCATTTTTCTAATTGCTGAATATTCTCCTGCTTCTAATTTATAATATAGTAGTCCCGTAACATTGATAATGTCATTTGTCAGTTTTATCTCATTATATCCTTTATCGTAATCTTTTTCTACTTGATATAATACCTTACCTGTCATATCATATACTTCCAAAGAAACAGTTTCATCGTTAGGTATCTCAAATCCAATTACTGTTTTTGAGCTAAATGGATTTGGAATATTCTGGAATACCTTGAATGAGTAGTCGTCAGAATTTCTAAACTCTAATTTGATATTGTTTTCCGTCAATTCTTGATCTTCAATTGTGTAAATCTCGGCTTTGGTGATTTTTGAACTTATTTTCATCGAATTGTCCAAAACACCATTTTCTCTTGCAGTAAAATTGAATGTAAATATGTCCTTTCCTTTTTCGATTACTTTGGCTTTTGATTCATCAATAGATATCATTATCAATCCTTTTTTGGATTGGGATTGATTGATATTCTCAGAGCCAATTTTGAAATAATCACTCTCAATACCGTTGAATTGCAATTTGCCGGTATTAAACTCAAGGGTGAACTGTGATCCAACCGTTGTGATCTCACTTTTAGGAGCAAATTTGATTTCCAATTCATCTCCTTGCTCAAAAGCGATATTATCAACTTCCAAAGCTATTGTGTTTGCACTTCTGGCGTTTAATTCATCACCGGTCACCGCGGATTGATTGATATCACCAATCTTTATTGCAATCAGGTCTTTGTTAATATCAAGGGTTGAAGATTCCAAATCTATGATTTCGTTGAAATCAAAAGGTTTTTGATTATTC
>Ga0256832_1001478_pt1 | contig 15908 bp, 15 predicted proteins | sample 134614metaG_FD_190534 | JGI IMG/M metagenome (GOLD analysis project Ga0256832, IMG submission 190534) | Hydrothermal vent microbial communities from Lau Basin, Pacific Ocean - 134-614 | ecosystem: Environmental > Aquatic > Marine > Hydrothermal vents | place: Pacific Ocean: Lau Basin | collected...
CTCGATCGGGTCTACATCGGGCGGCGCTCGGCCCGCATCACCCGGGAGAGCCTCGAGCGGTTCGTCCGGGAGCAGTTGGGCGAGCGGCCGCCGGAGGTCGAGGGCGGCGAGGGCCGGGGGGTGCGGGAGCTCCTCAAACGGTTCGGGCTCTAGGGCGGAAAGAACCCGAGCACCAGGGCGTCCCCGTGGTGGACCGCCTCCAGGCGGTAGCGCCCCTCCGCGACCGCCCGCCAGGAGGGCCCGTGGCGGACGGCGAGGACCTCCAGGTCAAGCGCCCCGTAGGCGAGGCTCCAGGTTCCCCCGTGCTCGGCCCGGAGGAGCGGCCCCGGGTCGCGCCCGGCGGCCCAGCGGACCGCCGAGGCCACCTGCTCGAGGAAGCCCCTGTCCTGACCGCCGTGGCCCCGCGAAAGAGCGAATAACCTGAAGGTTGTGAAGTGCGTAAAGGAAATGGACTCTAAGGGGTATCTCCTTATCCCCCTAAGGGCCCATCTTCTTCACGTTGACCTTGACCAGGGAGCAGCGTACTTCCAGCTCCCAGACCCTCCTCCAGGCTGGAGCAAAAAGGTGGCGGTGCCCTGCTCCGAACGAAGGCGGTTCCTGGCCGCCCTGGCCAAACTCTGGGAAAAAGCGGAGGGCAAGCCGGTCGAGGGAACCCTTCTGGCCTGGCCCGCAAGCGACGAGGGGGCCCGCTGGGTCGTTCCTGGGGAATGCTGGGTGCACTGCTTCGAGCCGGGGCACAGCCTTCGCCCGCCCGAGGATGAGGAGCTGGTCATTCGCCTCATCGGCGAACTGGCGCCCTCACAAGAGCGGGTCCTGACGCTGAAACTGGCCAACGGGGCGACGACCGGTATCCTTCCCCCCGCAGACTGGAGCCTGAGAAAGGCCGGGCTGGGTCTGGGGGAAATCGCAGAGGTGGTGCTTGAAAAGCGCAATCTTTACAAAAAGGGGCTCCTCCGGGCGAAGCAAGTTCGAAGGGCGCGCGGGAAAGCCAAGCTCGAATTCCTCCGCCTCCGGTCGCTGACCGAGCGGCCCGTCCCCGCACTCCGCGTGGAGGGGAACGAAGAGTTCGCCATCAACTACAGCGATGTGGTGCTGGTCCACGGGAAGCCGAAGGCAGGAAAAACCCGGGCGCTGCTCGCCCTGTTCGCGGACAGCGAACCAACGGAGGAAGGGCTTCGGGTCCATCGCAAACTGCGGGCCACGGGCCAGCCCAGGGTTTACTACCTCAGCCACATTACCGAGACGCCCCTTCCCCGGTTGCGCGAGTTCGCGAAGAAGATGGGGTGGAGCCCTGACCGGGCGGAGGAGTTCCTCTATCCCTTCGAGGACCCGGAGGACCTCGAGGAGTTTCTCAAGGATCCGGACATTCCCGAGAACTCCTTCATTATCGTGGACTCGCTTGTAAAACTCTTTCCTCGAGGGGTTACCGGAGAGAGCGAAAATGATGCCCTTCAAGTCGAGAAGGCGCTGGCTCCCCTAATTCAAGCGGCCCGGAGACGCGGACACCTGCTCATCCTGGTCCATCACCAGGCCAAAAGATCCGATGATCCCCGGGGAAGCAGCGCCATCCAGGCCCTACCGGACCACCTCATCGGGGTGAGGGAAATCAAGTGGGGCATGGGGTTAAGGCGCGTGATGGAGTACCAGAGGGGCCGAGCGACCGTACCCCACACGCCCCTCCTGACCATCAACGAAGAGCTGCCGCAAGCGACCGAGGCCGGCGCGACGGCACCACGAGTGCGCCAGAAGCACGGGGCCCCGGCCAAGTACGAGAAGCTCCTGGAGGAAGCGATGGCGGCGTTGAAGCGCCGCAAAAAGTTTGAGCTCATGACCGACGAAGGGGGGAACACGCGCCCCTTTTTCGAGGAGCGTGAGCTGATTAAGGAGCTCAAACGCATCGCGACCAAGAAAAAGCTCCGCATTCCCACCGACGAGAAGAGCCTCCGCGACGTGTTGAGGCGGTACGCGGGGATGGGGCGAAACGCACGGAAATTCCCTTCGCTCGTGCGCGTGGAGCAGAGCGGCCAGGTTCACTACGCCGCCCTGGAGGAGACCGGGGCCCCCTCCAGGGCGCGAAGCCCCGCTTCCAACTCCAGGGGCAAGAAGAGCTCCTGACGCGCACGGGTGAAAGCCACGTAAAGAAGCATCAGCTCGCTGGAAACGGGGCTACCGTGCTCGTCGACCAGGCGAAACCTCCCCCGCACCCAGACCCGGTCCCACTCCAATCCCTTGGCCTGGTGGACGGTGGCGACCACCGCGTCGGCCTCGGAAAGTTTCACCCTCATCGCCCGCCTCAGCTCCCGGACGAGAAAGGCGGGCCGGGGCTCGCGGGCCACGAGTCGGACCAGGGTGGCAAGCTCGCCGTAGGCCCCAGGATTGCGGCCGACCCCGCGCAGGAGTTCCCCCCAGGTGAGCACACGGAGCGCCGGAGAGGCAATGTCCGAGCGCCCCTGACTCAGGGCAACCACATCTTCGACCAACCGAAGAAACCTCCAGTCACGCAAGAACCGAACCCTACGGTAGCCCAAGGCATAAAGCTCACGAAGCGCCAAAAGCGCCTCCGCGTTCGAGCGGGCCAGCACAGCAACGCGCCCACCAGCGGGCCGTGAGCCCAAGCGAACCCGGGTAGCAAGCCCCAAAGCGGGTCGAAGCGGGACCCGCTCCCCAAGCAGAGCCAGAACCCGGTTCGCCCACCCCGCCGCCTCCGGCCCGAAGCGGAAGGTCCGGGAGAGGTAGAGCCTGAGGCCACGCACCTCGGCGAGGGCGTTCACCGCGCCGCGCCAGGCGTAGAGCGACTGATAGGCGTCGCCGACAAAGACCGTCTGGGCCGGCTGGCTGAGGACGAGTTCCCGCATGGGGGCGTTCGCGTCCTGCGCCTCGTCGTAGAGGATGAGGTCGTAGGGAAGCCGAACACCCCGCAGGTGAAGGGCCTTCAGGTAGAAGTCATGGAGCAGGGGGAGGCCGGAACGCGGACTCAGGAAGCACCTCCAGAGCCGCTTGAGGATACTGCCCGCCTCCTCCAAGTCAACTCCGCACCGGGCAAGCACCGCCCGCTGCCCCAGGGGGATGTGGCCGGCAGAAGGGTCCCGGTCCGCGGAGTGGGAAAACCTCACCAGACCGGCGACCAGGGCGCCAGCGAGCCCGGGGCACCTCTCCGTCAGGGGAACCAGCCGCCAAAGGGCGGGGTAGAGCTGATAGGGGTAGTTCACCACCCGCTCACGCACCGCGCTAGGGGTGCGGTCCCAGGCCAGCTTGTGGGCGGTGAGCACGTCCACGGAGCTCAGCCCCGCCCGCCTGAACTTCTCCTCGGCCTCCATGCGCATCGCCCGGTTGAAGACCAGGTAAAGGACCCTCTTCCCCCCGGACACGGCCGCATCCGCGGCCCGGACGAGGGTAAAGGTCTTCCCCGACCCGGCGTAGGCCTGAACCACAACCCGCTCGGCACCGCTCCGCACCGCGTCTACCACCGCCGCCTGTTCCTCGGTGAGGTTCGAGTTTTTCATGCGCGTTCCCTCCTTCCCTCCGGTTCGGTAAAAAGAGCCCGCCGGGGCGCTTCCCCGCCCCGGCGGGCCGGGCCCCCTCAAGCCGCCCTCAAGCCTGCTCCCAGCGCCGACAGCGCCCGCCGCCGCGCACCGTTCGCCAGGCGATGCACCCACCGGCTCCACACGGTCTTCTGGCGTCGCCGGTAGCGGAGTTCGAGCCGCAACCCGCGGCGTCCCGCCTCCTCCCACAGCTCGCCCCAAAGCCCATGGAGGTCCTCGCGCTGAAGGCGTCCCCGCCCGCGGAAGGCCTCGACCAAGGCGTAGTGGTCGGTGTGGACCACCACCCGGACCCCGCCGGGAACCACGGAGAGCGCCTCGCGAACCGCCCGGAGCTCCGCCCACGCGCTATCCCTTTCCATCTCCCAGCCCTGGACCTCGAGGCGTAGCTGGCCGTTTCTGAGGGCCACCGCCGCCCACCCCGCGGCCCCCGTCCGGGGGTCGGCGGAACCGTCGGTGTACACGACCCAGGTTTCTGCCATCGGCACCTCCTTTCGGATGAACGAAGGCCGGGGCCGAGCCCCGGCCATGGCGGAAGAGCCTCAGCGCCGCTAGCTAGTAGAGGCGCACCAGTTTCCCCGGGGGGACAAGCTGCTGTCGGACGCAGTCTCCTTGCGCCGGGAGCATGAGTGGTCTGGGCAGGTAGAGGACGCCACGGTAGCAGAGCAAAGGCAGGGCGCGGAGTCTGGCTGCGGCGCCCGAAAGGCCCAAGGCCGCGCGAGCCCGCGCGGCCTCCACCTCCAGGAGCGCCTTGCCTGGGGGAGCTCCCCCACCTACCAGGACCGGCACTTCCTGGTCTTTGCCCGCGAGATAGAGAACCCAAAGTTCGTACCTTTTACCCAGCATCTCCTTCCTCCTTTCCCTGCGCTTCCTTCTTCTTCGGAGTCCCGTTCGGGCTCCCAGTGGGCCGGGGGTTTGCTTACAGACCCTCAGCAGGTCAGTGGGGTTGCCCGCTCCTTCCATCCAGGGGTTTGGAACCAGCCGGCTCCTCACGCCCGGTGCCCGCGCACTCGGTAACCCCCTTTTCAAATCCCGCGCATCCTTCTCGAACATCCCCCCGCGGTCCTCTACCTGCCGCATCCCCCGGGTTCCGCTGCGGGATGGAACGCGGGCCCGGCGCGTTCACATGGGCTTGCCAAGCCGGGGTGCCCGGGGGCGCGTACCGCGCCCCGGTTTCATCCACGCACCGGCCGCGGGGGAGGCTTTCTGAGGTACCGATATAGGGCCAGGTTTTTCGCCTAAAAAATGATCGGCCCATCCACAGGAAGGCCGATGTTCACGGGACTCATCGCCCCGTCCCGCCGCCTTTCTGTTTTTCACCTACGTGAAAGGGCTTTTTCTCCCACGTTTTTGCCCTAGCGAAGGCGTCATCCTCCGTTTAGCCGGGGGCGCGCTCCCACACGGTTTTTCGCCCGTCCCCCCGCACGGCAGGCCGCCCTGGACCACGGAAGCCCTGCGGTTTCTGTTTCTTCCGAAGGCCGCGGAGAATGAGGCCGATGAAGGAGACGCTCCGCCCCCTCACCCCCGAGGAAGCCCACGCGAGGCTCGCCCCTCTCTTCGAGGGGATCCCTCCCGAGAGCCCCTACCGGATCCCCGAGGAACGCCCCGACCTCGCGGAGGACCCCTGGGGGCGGCTCTGGCGCCCCAGTCGGAAGCCGCATGACGCAAGCCATACTGCTTTTCTCCTGACCACGCTCGCGAACCTCGCGGGGCCCCACCCCCACCCCCGGGCCTACCTCGCGCCCCAAGAAGTGGAGGTCCTCTACCCGCCGAAGAGCCTCAAGGAGACCCTCGCGGCGCTTCGCAGCTTCCAGACCCAGGACCTCGCCCACCCCCTCCTCTTCGCCCCCCAGGTGGCCGCCGCCCGGGTCCGGGTCATCCTCCAGGCGAAGGGGCCGCCCCTCGTCATGCTGGGCGGCCTCCGGCGCACCACCCCGTGCCTCGACCCCGTCGCCCTCGCCTGGACCGTCGAGCCCGAGGACATCCCCATGCGCGTCCTCGGCTGGACCCCGGAGGCGGCGGCGCGGCTCCTCGGCGCGGGGCTCGCCTACGTGAGCGGGGGCGAGCTCTCCATCGTCGTCGAGGGCGAGGACGAGCGGCCGGACCTGACCCGGGCCTTCCTCGACGAGGAGGAGCGAGCCCGCCGGGTGGCCGACCTCTCGATCAACCGGTTCTTCTCCTCCGCCGGTATCACCCGCCTCAACCTCACCCCTGCCCGGCTCCGGGAGCTCCGCGAGGCCTTCGAGGAGCTCCTCGCCAAGCCCGAGCCCTGGCTCCCCCGGATGGCGGCGCGGTTCCTCGAGGTGGGGGACCTCGCCTCCAACTGGGGCCCGTGGCAGGCCTCATACATCCCCCGGGACCCCGTCGTGGAGACCCTATTCCCGGAGGCCCACCCGGAGCTCAGGGAGTGGGCCGCCCGCTACGCGGCCTCGGCCGCAGCCTGCTGGCTCATGGCCGAGCGGCGCTCCCCCGGCCACCGCGCCCCGGTACCCCTTGCCGAGCCGGTGCACCCCCTCCACCCCGCCGTTGACCTCGATGCCCCCGCGGTCACCGACCCCGACTCCGAGCTCCCCGCCGCCCTCCGCCGGCTCGCGGGAGCGGATTGAAGGCTTGCCGGTCTGCGGTGGCCTCCCGGGGACGAGGAGGGGAGCCCCCGGGCGTGAGGTGGAGCTCCACCGCGGGCCGGTAGCGGCGCCAGCCCCAGCGGGGCACCACCAGCCGGAGCCGGACCCGGAGGCGTGGGCCGCCCAGGACGCGGACCCTCACAGGGGCTCCGCCTCCGTGTGGACGAACACGGTGTAGTGGGGCCGCGCCTCGCGGTACAGCCAGCGCTGGATGGCCGAGCGGGGCGGGGCCTCGACGATGACCCAGAACACCTGGCGGCCCGTGCGCTCGTGGAGGCGGGTCCGGTGCTGGGCGTCCTCGAGGGGCTCCCGGCCCTCCTCCCAGAGCTCGTAGACCCGCTCCAATCCCTGGAGGCGGGCGAGGACCGGGGCCCAGAGGACCTCGCGGTGGGGCCCGGAGAGCCGGACCTCGAACGCGAGGCGCTCCAGCTCGGGCCCGTGCCGCCGGAGGAGCTCCCGCCCGAGCTCCCACTTGACCAGGTCCTGGACCTCGGAGCCCTCCAGGTCGCAGGCGTCCTGGGGCCGGGCGTGGACGAACCGCCAGGCCCGGTGCTCGAACAGCCGGGGCTGGACCGGGCGGCCGCACCGCTTGCAGACCAGCCGCCCCGCCCCGGCGTGGGCCGCGAGCCGCCGACGGGCCTCGGCGACGAGCGCTCCCCTGCGGTGGATGCGCCGCCAAAGGTCAAAGAGGTCCACCTCGCGAAGCTCCTCGCCGGTGCGGACGAGCGCGGTGAGCACGGCACCTCCCGAAAGACAGGTTAACACCTGACAATCCCCCAAGGGTTGGCGCGCGGGCCTAGTTGTGGTATAAGTGTAAGTGGAGGTACTCATGAAGGGTATTCGGTTGCCCCTGGTCGCGGGCCTCGCCCGGGCGGTCCCCTGCGTCCGGGCGAGGGTCGCCGGGCTGGTCATCGAGGCGTGCCGGGACGAGGTCGAGCGCGTCCTGGCCGGAGTCGAGCCCGAGCCGGTCCAGATCCACTGGGTCGAGGTCGGGGGGCGGAAGTTCCCCCCGAAGCAGGCGCTCGCCGAGGTCGCCCGGGCGAAGGGCGTCCCGCTCCACCGGCTCGATTTCCAGACGATGAGCGCGGTCGCGTTCTTCAAGAAGCTCGGGTTCCCCCACGGCCGCGCCGACCGGGAGGCCCGGCCGTGCGTCCGGGCGAGGTTCGCCGGGCGCTCGCTCGAGGTCTGCCGGGACGAGGTCGAGGCGGTCGCGCGGGGCCTGGAGCCCGAGCCGGTCCAGACCCACTGGGTCGAGGTCGCCGGGAAGCGGTTCCCCCCGAAGCAGCTCCTCGCCGAAGTCGCCCGGGCGAAGGGGGTCCCGCTCTCGCGCCTGGAGTTCACGACGATGCGGGCCCGGTCGGTCCTCCGGCGGCTCGGGCTCCGCGTGGGTGCGGAGGAGGGGACGCGATGAGGCCGGTCCTCCAGGACTGCCGAGCGTTCCTCGCCGACCCTCGCCGCGGGCGTCGAAGGAGGTGGACTTCGGGGTCCGGTGGCGGCACCTCGCCGAGCCGGGGCTTCCCTGGCGGGTGTCGTGGCTGGCGGCGACCGGCGAGCTCTACGCGGCCGAGCTCGCCCCCGAGGGCCCGCGGCGGTGCTTGGTCCTGGGGCGGTTCCCGTACCGCGACGCGGCCGAGGCGTTCATGGCCGGGTGGGCCGACCGACCCCGGACCGTGGGACCGCTCGTGAACGGGGTGGAGTCGCCATGGACCGGCTAGTGTCGCTCGGGCGGGGGCTCGCGGGGCTCGGGGAGCTCTACTGGTCCCCCGCCGGCCCCCAGTCCCCCGAGGCGTCAGAGCGGGCGTTCCGGGACGCGGTCGCGGGGTGCGTGTTCGACTAGCCGAACAGGCTCTTGTAGAGGACCCGCAGGGGCTCGCGGTCCTTGAACTCGACCGCGAGGGTGCCGTCGGGGTAGCGGAGGACCCGGTGGCCGGGGGGGAGGAGGTCGAGCCGGGCCTCAATCTGGGCCCAGCGCCCGGCGAGCTGGGGCTTCACCACGATGTAGTAGGGCCCCTCGCCGACCAGGCCCATGTACCGGCCCTTCCCGAGCGGCGGAAGCTCGGGGAGGGGCTCGGGTTCGGGCCGGGGCTCCTCCCTCGCGGGCGCGGGCTCCGGCTTGGGTTCAGGCTCGCGGAACGGGAGCGCGGGGGCGAGGACCCGGCCCTCCTCGCCGGGGACCAGAAGCTCCACCGGCTCCACCCGGGTGCTCAGGAGCCGCCCCCGCTCCAGCCGGACGCGGGCCGCGAGGCCGCCGCCCCGCTCGGGCCAGGGCAGGGGGTCCTCCCGGCGGACGAGGGTCAGGCGGAACGGGCGGGCGGGGGCCCGGCGGGCGACCTCGAGGACCAGCGCCCGCTTCCGGGCCAGGACCACCCGGCCCACGACCTCGCCCTCGCCGGGGGCGAACCCCTCGGGGGGGCACTCGTGGGCGGAGGCGAGGTCCAGCCGGGCGAGCCGACCCTCGCGGTCGGTCCGGGGGTAGGCAACGAAGACGCGCTCCTCGCCGAGGACCCTCCGGGCGAACCGGGCGAAGCGGGCGCTCATCCCGAGGCGGAGGCCCCCGGGGAGGTCCCCGGAGAGGAGCCGGAACCCCCCGCCCTCGCGGACCAGGCGGGCCGGGAGGTAGAGGACCGCGCGGGGGTAACGGGGCACGGGGTCATTGTAGGAGGCCGGTAAGATGGGCTCGTGAAGGTCGGACTTCGAGAGGTGATTGAGGCCTACCTGCGGGGCGAGTGGCAAAGGGCGACCCGGCTCTCGCTCGCGTACGCGCTCCCGGAGCTCCCCGAGCGCGTCGCGCTGGTCCGGGCCGCCGACCGGGACCGGCTGGAGCAGGCCCTGGCGTCGTGGGAGCTGGGGAGGACCTGGCTCTACGCCCGGTGGAGGGACGGCGGCGAGGAGCTCGTCGCACTCGTCCCGGGGCTCGACCTCGACCGGGCGCGGGAGCTCCTCGAGCGGGGAGCCGGGGACCTCGCGGTCTGCGCCGGGCCGGAGACCGGGGGCGAGCTCGTGGGTGTCCATCCCTCGGGCGAGCCCGAGCCCCTCGGGCCCCTCTCCCGGGAGGCCCTCCCCGAGGCCTACGCCCGGGCCCGGGGGCGGGAAGGCGAGCTCCAGGCGCTCTACCGCCCAGCCCAGTCGTTCATCCAGGTGATGGCGGAGCAGTCCGTCCGCCGGACGCTGGGACGCCCCGCCAGGAGCTGACCCGCAAGCTCAGTTCCCCTCCGTCACCCGCGCCTCCCGCTCGTGGGCGAGGGCCTCGGCCCAGCCGCCGGGCCGCTTGAGGAACCCCTCGAACACGGGGCCCAGGTCCCGGGCCTCGCGCCAGGCGGCCTCAATCGTGCGGGCGGAGGGCGCGCCTTTTTCCTCCACCCTGCCGTCGGGGTGGACCACCGCGACCCGGCCGCCGGTGTCGGGGCCGAGGTACACGAACGCGCCCAGGCGGTGGTCCCGCGCGAGCCTCAGCGCCTCGTCCAGGCCTATTCCCGTCGCAGTGAGGAGGGAGTCCCGGACCCGCTCGCCGCGCTCGTCCCGCCAGTACCCCACGAGCCTGGCGGGGCTGTATCCGGCGCTTGCCAGCGTGCTCAGGAGCTCCTGGTAGGCGCGCTCGCTCTCCTCCTTGGCGTCGTGCCGCCACGGGGTGAGGAGGGCGAAGCCCCGTTCGCCCCAAGTGCCGGGACCGTAGGCCCGGCTCAGGGCCCCTTCGCTGACCTCGGCCTTGGTCTTCTGGCTCGACACGCTCGGTCCCCCTCTCGGCGATTCGTGAGCGCAGCTCGCGCTCGCCTCATTCTCGCCGCGGCAGGCCGCCGGTTCATGAGCGATTTCTCATGCCGATCTCATGTATGCCCTCGGGGCAGAGCTCCGCATGCCGGTAGGGGCAGGCTACGCAGACCTCGGGGGAGGGGCTGGGGTCGAACACCCCTGACCGGATGGCCCTCGCCACCCGGCGGGCCTCCTCCTCAAGGCCCTGAAGCGCCACCCGCACCACCCGGCCGTGCCGCAGGTAAGCGAGGAAGGCCTCCGTCTTTCCAAGGCCCCGCGCGTAGGCCCAGAGCTGCAGGAGGTGGTCCTCGGGACGCACCTCGGTGTCGGTCTTGAAGTCGAGGACCCAGGTCGGGCCCACCAGGTCAGCGCGGCCAGCAAGACGAAGGCCCTCGAGCTCGAGGTCAAGCCCCACCTCCCATGCCTCGGCCTCAGCCCGGAACCGCGCGTAGGCCTCCTCCTCGCGGAACCGCCGAACTAGGTCGGCGGCCTCCGCAAGGGCCTCGACCGAAAGGCCAGGGTCGAGCACCGCGAGCCTCTCGGCGTCGTGGGGGAGGCCGCGGGCTAGGGCCTCGTGCACCACAAGGCCCACCCTCCTTGCTAGGGCGACCTCGTCGCCGGCCCCAGGATGGCCCGCTATGTGGGCCAGGTAGAAGCGGCGCGGGCAGAGACGGTAGTCGTCGAGAGCGGTCACCGGCAGGGCGTCGAGCGCCGAGCCCACAGCCCCAAGGAGGACATGTCCGGGCTCAGCGGGGGCGGGCGGGTCGGGGAAGGGGGGAAGGAGGTCGTCTGCTTGCGGCTCCAACCCCTCCACCTCCGGCAGGCGGTCCTTGAGGAGCTTGAAGGCCTCGGCCTCCTTTGCTGCCGAGACCACCAGACGGTCGGCGGCCCGGGTCATGCCGACATAGAGGAGGCGGCGGAGCTCGGCCGCCTCTGCCTCCCTCCTGCGCGCGTCAAGGAGGTGGAAGAGGCCGTCCCTCTCGTCCTCATCCCCGGGGCTGAGCCCGACGCCGACCTCGGGGTCGAAGCGGACCGGGGGTGTGCGGCGGTTGGGCCGGTGGTCTAAGCCCACCAGAAAGACCACCGGCCACTCCAGCCCCTTGGCGGCGTGGACCGTCATCAGGCTCACCGCGTCCCCGGCGGCGAGGGGCGGGCGCTCGACGCGGACCCCGGCGGCCACCAACTCGCGGAGCCGACGGACGACGGTGAAGGCGTCCTCGTTGCCGCGCTCGAGCCCGCGGACGAGCTCGAGGAACCCGCTCCAGTCGGCGAGCCTCCGCTCGGCCAGGGGGAGGTTCGCGAGGACCGCGGTGTAGCCGGTCCTGCGGTCGGCGAGCTGGAGCAGGCGGCTCGGGGGCTCCCGGCGGCGCAGGCGGAGGAGCTCCTCCAGGACCTCCCTGGCCCGGGTGAGGGCCGGGTCCGCGGTCGCCTGGGCCCGGCGCCACCAGGGCCCTTCCCCGCCCGCATGGACCTGGAGGACGCGGTCGCTCACCGCAAAGAGCGGTGAGCGGAGCACGGCGACCAGGGCCAGGTCGTCCCCGGGGTCTGCGAGGAAGCGGAGGAGGGCAAGGCCGTCCTTCGCCTCCCGGGACTCGAGCAGCCCCTCGCCCCGGCTGAGCACTGCGGGGACCCCCTCGGCGAGGAGGGCCAAGGCGACGCCCTCAAGCACCGACCAGGCCCGGGCGAGGACGGCGAAGTCCGACCAGCGGGCGGGGCGCACCTCGCCCGCCTCACGGTCCCAAACGGGAAGGCCCTCTTCGACCCAGCGGCGGACCCGCCGGGCGACCTCGCGGGCCTCGGCCCAGCGCCGTGCCGCGGAGGGGGCCTCGGTCCGGACCACGAAGGCCTCCAGGTGGGGGCCGGGGTGCGGCGGCTCGCGGTCGGAGGTGAGCGGAGCGTGCCCCTCGAGGAGGCCGTCAAAGACCCGGTTCACCGCCTCCACCAGCTCCCGGTGAGCCCGGAAGCTCCGGGAGAGGGCGACCCGCTCGGGGGCCCCGTCCAGCGCCCGGGCGAAGACCCGGGGGTCGGCCCGGCGGAAGCCGTAGATGGACTGCTTGGGGTCGCCGACCAGGGTGAGCCGCTCGGAGCCGAAGAGCCGCTCGAGGAGGCGGCCCTGGACGGGGTTCGTGTCCTGGTGCTCGTCCACCAGGGCGTGACGCCAGCGCTGGCGGTAGTAGGCGCGGACCGCGGGGTCCTCTAGGGCCCGGAGCGCGTGGACCTCGAGCCCCGCGAAGTCGAGGACCCGCCCGGCAAAGCGCTCGGCCTCGAGGCGCTCGTAGACTTGGTGAAAGGCCCTCTTCAAGGCCGCCCAGGCGCGCTCGTGCTCGGGGGTGAGGCGGAGGAGGGCAGCGCGCTCGGCAAGGGCCTTCACCGCCTTGATGCGTTCCTTGACTTCCTGGTGCCGGGTTCTCCCTCCGGGAAGCCGGACGGCGGAGGCGAGAGCAAGGAAGGCATCCCTTCCCTCCTCCCAGGCAGCGAGAATCAGCCCGCGAAGCTCCTCCAGCTTCCCTGAGGCCTCGCTTGTGCGTAGGTAGGCGAGGTGTTGGCGGGCCTCTTCCAAGAGGTCCTCCACCACGCCATCCAGCGCCGACCGCATCGCCTCCGGCCCCCGCTCGAAGGCCTCGCGGGCGGCGAGGGGGTCGGCCAGGAGCGCCTCCAGCGCCTTCTTCAGGAAGCTCGCTGGGAGGGCCTCGTATATCTCGGTGGGGAGGGTCGCTATCGCCCGGGGAAGGTGCTCGCGGAGCCAGAGGGCGGCCTCCACCTCGTCCAGAACCCGGAAGTCGGCGGGGACGCCGGCGGCCCGGGGGTGCTCGCGGCAGATGCGGGCGGCGAGGGCGTGGAGGGTGCCGATGGGGGCGGCCTCGAGCTCGGGGAGGAGCTCGGGGCGGGCCTCCCCGAGCGCCCCCCGGAGGCGGCCTCGGAGCTCGGCGGCGGCGGCCTCGGTGAAGGTGACGGCGACGAGCTGGAGGGGGGTGAGCCCCCGGTCGATGAGCTCGAGGTAGCGGTGGACCAGGGTCCGGGTCTTGCCCGTCCCGGCTCCGGCGACGACCACGACCCCTCCCCTGGCCTCGACGGCCCGCCGCTGCTCCTCGGTCAGCCTCACTGCTCGTCCCCCTTTCGCCAGAGCCGGGGGCCGCGCCTGCAGACGAGGTCCAGGGGGCAGAAGGAGCAGGCCTCCTGCCCGACATCGGGCTCGACCCGGAAGTCGCCCTCCTCCAGGTGGCGGCGGAGCCGTCCGGCCAGGTCATCGAGGGCGCTCGATTGAATACGCGCGGATTCGGCCTTGGCCGCCCCCACGAGGAGGTAGTACGCGGCGCCCACCTTCAGACCGGGAAAGAGCTCGGGGGCCACCTCGCGGTAGAGGGGGAGCTGGAAGTCGAGCTTGAGCCTGCCCTGCTCGTCCTTGACCCCACCCGGGACCGACTTCCCCGCCTTGTAGTCGTAGAGCACCACCTCGCCCCCGACCCGGTCGGCGCGGTCCAGCCGCCCCTGCACCCGGAACCCCCGCCACTCGATGCCCTCGAAGGACCGCTCCACCGCCACGGTGACCGCGCCCTCCTGGGCAAAGGCATCCGAGGCGACGAGGCGGCGGAGCCGGGCGAGGTGCTCGAGGCGCTCCCCGTGCCAGCCGGGCAGGCGGGAGAGGCCCAAGGCCTCCTCGGCCTCGCGAAAGGCGTCCTCCAATCGGTCCTCGGCCGCGCGGGGGGACTCCCCCGGGCGCACCGCCCGCGCCAGGGCCTCGTGGTAGAGCTGACCCCGGAGCGAGGCGTCCAGCTCTTCCGGGGCCTCCTCGGGCTCGGCGAGGCCCAGAAGGCGGCCCGCGAACCACTTAAAGGGGCACTGCCCGAGCGCCTCGAGCTCGGTGACCGCGAAGGCGCGACCCGCGGGGTCCACCGGCCGACCGGTCACGCCGTCGTGCGCGTCGGGCGTCCCAGGCCCCTCCCGGGCGAGCTCCACTTCCCGGGCGGCCCGGGCGTAGGGGAGGACCGGGTCACCGGCGCCGCTGCCTCCCCGAAGCCACGCGCGGCGGGCCTCCTCTCGGCTCGCGGCCACCGGCTCGGGCGGGTGCCCCTCGCCAAAGGGGGCGAGGAAGGGGCTCGGGCCGCCGTCGCGGTGGTTGTAGGCGAGGACCACCCGCCTCCTGGCCCCGGAGAGGAGGGTGAAGAGATGCAGGGCCTCGCGGTGGGCGGCCTCGGTGGGGGACTCGGCGGGAAACCCTGCCTCGGCGGCCCGGCGGAGCTCGAAGAAGTCGAGCGCCGGGTCGTCACGGACCGGCGGGGGAAACCTTCCCTCGTTCAGGCCCAGCACAAACAGGTGGTCGTACTCCGCCCCGGCCAGCGAGAGGGGGGTGTGGAGCTCGACGCCGCCTCGGCCAGGGGCGGCGGGTACGGTCTCGGCCTGGAGGAGCTCGGCGACCTCTGCGCGGAAGTCGGCCAGGGTGAGGTCCTCCCCGGGGTCGGGGAGCGTCCGCAGGCCGTCGAGGAGGGCATGGTAGGCGAGGACTTCCCGGGGCCAAGGCAGTGCCCGTCGCCGTACTTCGAGGCCCTCGAGAGCCCGGCGGAGGGCCTCGGCGAAGACCCCACGCCTTGCTCTTTGGGGGAGAGAGAAGAGGGCCTCGGGTGCCCCGAGCGAACGCCAGGCCTCTGGGCCGCTGGGATGGGTCCGGCGGGCCCCCTCCCAGGCCTCGGGGGAGAGGCCGGGTCCCAGGGGGTGGACGAGAAGGCGGGCGGTGGCCTCGAAGGGGAAGTCGGTGGCGGCGGCCTCGAGCAGCGTGCTCACCCAACCCCCGAGCCGAGTGTCGGCCAGGGGGACGGCGTAGAGCGCCCGAAGGGGGACGCCGTACTCCCAGGCCACGGCGAGGGCCAGAGGGCCTATGGCAGCGTCGTCGCGGGTCACCAGGGCGATGCGGTGGCTGGGCACGCCCTCGAGCAGGAGTGCCTTGACCTGGGCGAGGACCGCCCGGACCTCGGCCTCGGGGTCGGGGAGGGCCAGGACCTCGACCTGCGCTTCTTCGTGCTCCCCCGCAAACCGGCGGGCGGCCCGCTCCCCCGGGGTGGCGACCTTGCTCCGCACGCGCTCGACGCGCCAGCCCGCGCGCTCGAGGGCCTCCGCCGCGTCCCGGGCGGGCGCGGCAAAGGGGGCGCCGGGGTCGGGAAACACGAGGACGCTCCCCTCCCCGGCCGCCCGCTCAAGGAACGCACGTTGGTCGAAGCCGAGGTGGGGGTAGCCGAACACATAGAGGGGCTCCGGGCGGACCCAGCGAGCCGCCTCGTGCAGGACGGACGCTGGATGAACGAGCCCCACCTCCGCGAGCCGCTCGGAGAGGGCCAGGGCCTCCTCCGCCCGCTCACCCAACCGACCACCAAGCCGAGCCAACGCCTTAAGCTCCGCCCCCGAACGAAGGAGCGCGGCCACCGCGTCGGAGGTGGCGCGAGCCTCGCCTGCAGGGTCCCGGCTCCCCCGCCCGGCCAGGACTGCCCGGTGGGCCTGGGAGAGGACCAGCGGCGGGGCCACCCCGAGCTCAGGAGGCAGGGCCCGGCGGGCGAGGACCTCCAGGCTGACGAAGGGCGCCCCCACCCGCCGGGCCGCCCGGGGGTTGGGAACCACCACCCGCTGGCCCGCAGGAGCCGGGTCGGGACGCCAAGGGTCGGTGAGAAAGACGGTTTTCATAGCAGCCCAGCGCACCGAGAGCGATGGACGCAGAGCGCAGGCGGTCAACCGGCGCTTGCGCACATAGCACGGTCCACGGCAACCATGCTAGTCCCCAGCCATCAGGCCACGCGGTAGGGGGGCGCGTGGAGGAGCTGGGCGAGGAGGCCGGAGGCGCGGAGGCGGGCGGTGAGGAGGGCCCCGGCGCGGCGGGCGAACCCCTCCTCGCGGTCCACCAGGGCCCGCTCCAGCTCGGCGGCGAGGGCGGGGAACGGGTCCCCGCCCCGGTCGTGGAGCCGGAGCGCCCCCCAGAGCAGGGCGGCGTAGAACCGCACCGAGCCGGGGT
>Ga0256832_1001479_pt1 | contig 15908 bp, 14 predicted proteins | sample 134614metaG_FD_190534 | JGI IMG/M metagenome (GOLD analysis project Ga0256832, IMG submission 190534) | Hydrothermal vent microbial communities from Lau Basin, Pacific Ocean - 134-614 | ecosystem: Environmental > Aquatic > Marine > Hydrothermal vents | place: Pacific Ocean: Lau Basin | collected...
TTCCAACAAATTTTAATTTTCTTTTTTCCGGTTAAAAACCGTTGCATTGGCTTGTGCTGTGGGCAAAATGAGTATGTCGGCAATATTTACGTGGGGAGGTTGTTCAATCATGAAAAGAATGGCGCGTGCCACGTCTTCGGGATGTAAAGGCTCATATCCGGCATAGACTTTTCGGTTGGCCTCGGGGTCTTTGAGCCGAACGATGGAAAACTCGGTTTCTACGGCACCCGGACTCACGGTGCCTACTTTAATTCCATAAGGATTGAGGTCAATACGCATGGATTTTGTGATGGCTTCCACGGCATGTTTGGTTCCGCAATATACGGCGCCTTTTCCATAGGGTTCTTTTCCGGCAATGGAACTCAGGTTAATGATTTGTCCGCTCCGCCGCTCAACCATTTGCGGCACAATCATTTCGGTGACATATAACAATCCTTTGATATTGGTATCTATCATTTGATCCCAATCCCGGTAATCATTTTCATGAATGGGTTCGAATCCCAAAGCCAATCCGGCGTTGTTGATTAAGATATCCACTTGTTTCCATTCTTCGGGTAGAGAAGCAAGCGATTGCAGGACTTCTTCCCGGTTGCGGACATCAAACACCAGGGGAAAACATTCGGTTTTTGATGCTATTTCATTGCAAATTTGTTGGAGCCGATCTTTTCTGCGTCCGGTGATAATCAAACGAAAACCTCTTTCGGCCAACAGGAAAGCGGTGGATTTGCCTATGCCCGACGTGGCGCCGGTGATGAGTACGGTTTTTTTCATCTTTTTGTGTTTAAATCGTTTCAAAATTACCACATATTCCGGTTTTCATCGCACAAAACAAAAATTGCTATCTTTACACTACCAAAATCAGAAACAAATGTTTACACTCAAACCGGGTTTAGTTTACGGAGAGAAACTCAAAGAACTTTTTGATTATGCCAAAGCAAAAGGTTTTGCCATTCCTGCGGTGAATGTAGTGGGCTCAAACAGTATCAATGCGGCCATGGAAACCGCCATGTTGATGAAGTCGCCTATTATTATTCAATTTTCAAACGGAGGTGCACATTTCAATGCCGGCAAAGGATTGGATAATTCGGATCAAAAGGCGGCCGTGATGGGAGCAGTAACCGGAGCCATTCATATACATAAATTGGCGGATTTGTATGGTGTTCCCGTGATTATTCACACGGACCATGCGGCTAAGAAATTGCTTCCTTGGGTGGACGGCATGATTGAATTCGGCAAGAAATTCAAGGAAAAACACGGAAAACCTTTATTCAGTTCACACATGCTTGATTTGTCGGAAGAACCTTTGCAAGAAAACATTGAAATCAGCAAAAAATATTTGAAAGAGCTTTCTGACATGGATATGTTTTTGGAAGTGGAACTGGGTATTACCGGTGGAGAAGAAGACGGTGTGGATAATACGGGTGTAGACAACAAACTTTTATATACACAACCCGAAGAAGTGGCGCAAGTGTATGAGGAATTGAGTAAAATTTCGCCGTATTTCACTGTGGCGGCGGCATTTGGAAATGTGCACGGGGTTTATAAACCCGGAAACGTAGTATTGCGTCCTGAAATTCTGAAAAATTCCCAAGAATACATCAGAAAGAAATTCGGATTGAAAGAAGAAAAACCCGTGAGTTTTGTATTTCACGGAGGATCGGGTTCGGATTTGAAGGATATTAAAGAAGCAATTTCTTACGGAGTAGTGAAAATGAATATTGATACCGATACCCAATATGCTTTTATGGAAGGGGTTAGGGATTATTTTGAAAAATACCGTGATTATTTACAATCACAAATAGGTAATCCTGAAGGAGAAGACAAACCCAATAAAAAATATTATGATCCGAGAAAATGGCTTCGTGAAGGCGAAAAAACTTTTGTGAAAAGATTGAGCAAGGCTTTTGAAGATTTAAATGATATTCCTGAAATACATCAAATCCAAATTGAAAAATAAGTATTATGTCTTGGTTTAAACGAAAGATAAAAGGAATTAAAACTCCCTCTACGCAGAAAAAAGATATCCCCAAAGGACTTTGGTATAAAACTCCGAGCGGGAAAATCGTTGAGCGGGATGAACTGATAGAAAACTTGTATGTGAGTCCCGAGGATGATTATCATTTGCGTATCGGGAGTAAGGAATATTTTGAGATTTTGTTTGACAATAATGAATTTGAAGAGCTTTGGCCGAATATGACGTCCAAAGATCCGCTCAAATTTGAGGACAGCAAAAAATACAAAGACCGTATCAAAGAAGCGCAGGAGAAAACAGGATTGAAGGATGCGGTTCGTGTGGCTAAAGGCAAATCCAAAAGAGAAGATTTGTTGATTGCCGCCATGGACTTTACTTTTATAGGTGGTTCCATGGGTTCGGTGGTGGGCGAAAAAATAAAAAGAGCGATGAACTATGCCGTTGAACACCGGATTCCGCTTGTTGTCATTGCCAAATCGGGCGGCGCACGGATGCAAGAGGCCGCACTATCACTCATGCAATTGGTCAAAACCTCGGCGGCTATTGCCCGAATGAATGAAGCCGGCGTGCCTTATATTTCCCTTCTCACCGATCCAACCACGGGAGGCGTTACAGCATCGTTTGCCATGCTGGGTGATATCAACATTGCCGAACCCGGAGCGCTTATCGGTTTTGCAGGACCTCGCGTAATCAAAGAAGCCACCGGAAAAGACCTGCCCGAAGGTTTTCAACGTTCGGAATTTGTTCTGGAAAAAGGATTTTTAGATCAAATCATACATCGTAAGCAACTGAAAGATAAAATCAATCTTTTTTTGGACTTGATTCTCAATCGTGAAGTGAGAGTTTAGCATGATTCATTTGATATAAAACCTGATTCATGGAAGATAAAAAGACCAAATTTATTGAAGAGATACGAAAAGGCTATACTTTTGAAGATGCTTTTTTCACCATCGGCGGTGCCATGCTGGATGGCGAAGCCATTCCGGGTTTGCATGTCAATATCCCTGTAAAAACCCTTAACCGCCATGGATTGATAGCCGGAGCCACCGGAACGGGAAAAACCAAGTCGTTGCAAGTGATGGCCGAACAACTATCCGAAATGGGCATACCCACCCTCTTGATGGACATCAAAGGCGATTTAAGCGGGTTGGCCAAACCCAGTCCCGGCCACCCCAAGATTGACGAACGGATGAATAAAATTGGTTTGGAATTCACCCCCAAAGGTTTTCCCGTGGAATTTTTCTCGCTCACCGGGAAAGAAGGTATTCAATTGCGAGCCACCGTTTCGGAATTCGGTCCCATACTTATGTCGCGTATACTGGATTTAAATGATACGCAGGCCAGTATTATGGCGGTTATTTTCAAATATGCCGACGATCAGGAATTGCCTTTGGTGGATTTAAAAGATTTGAAGGAACTTATTACTTGGATCACAGGAGAAGGTAGGGATGAATTCAAAGAAACCTACGGCCGGGTAAGCAGTTCCTCAACAGGATTGATACTTCGAAAAATCATTGAATTGGAACAACAGGGCGCCGATTTGTTTTTCGGTGAGCCGTCTTTGGATATTGAGGATTTGATGCGAATAGACCGGGACGGAAGGGGAATCATAAACATCATCCGTTTGACGGATATACAAGATAAACCCAAGCTATTCTCCACTTTTATGCTTCAGCTTTTGGCCGAACTTTATGCCAAAATGCCGGAATTGGGCGATCCGGACCGTCCGGAATTGGTATTTTTTATAGATGAAGCCCATTTGATTTTTAAAAATGCTTCCAAAGCTTTATTGGAACAATTGGAAACCATTGTAAAACTGATCAGAAGTAAAGGCGTGGGCTTATATTTTGTCACACAAAATCCCAGGGACATCCCCGATGAAATTTTAGCTCAATTGGGTTTGAAAATCCAGCATGCACTTCGGGCATTCACCGCCAAAGACAGGAAAAACATCAAATTGACTGCCGAAAACTTTCCGCTTTCCGAGTTTTATGATACGGATACATTGCTAACCAATTTGGGAATTGGAGAAGCACTCGTTACGGCCCTGGGAAGAAAGGGGCGCCCCACACCATTGGTTCACACACTTATGCGTGCACCCATGAGCCGTATGGATGTTTTATCGGAGGAAGAACTCAAAGAAATTTTGGAAGCATCCAAGCTCAAAAAACATTATGAAAAACCGGTTGACAAAGAAACGGCTTACGAAATTTTGAGAGAAAAAATCAAACAAGCACAAGAAGAAAAAAAAGAAAAGGAAGAAAAAGAGAAAGAAACCAAATCTAAATCCGGCAGGCGAAAAGAAAAATCCATCATAGAAAAAGTGACAAGCAGCACGGCAGGTCGTATCATTATCAGGGAAGTAACCCGTTCGCTCCTTGGGGTTTTGGGTATTCGCAGCACACGGAGAAGAAGACGTAAAAAGACCTGGTTTTAAGAATTAAAAAACAATATGACACAAAAAGAATTTGAAAGACTTCTTATAAAAGTTTTACAAGAAATGGGGAGTGATCCCCGTAAATCATTCAACTACAAACAAATTGCCGCCAAACTGGAATTCAAAAGTGATGAGCTAAAGCGAAGAGTTAGAGAAGAGCTTGAGCGATTAGCTCGCGAAAATAAGATTGAAGAAACCTCCCGGGGTAAATACCGTGCTTTGCGCAAAACCGTTTTTATCGGAGTGATGGATATCAATAACAGTGGAAGCGGGTTTGTGGTGGTAGACGAACTTGAAAAAGATATTTTTGTCCCTAACAGATATTTGAATAAGGCTTTGCACGGTGATTTGGTTGAAGTCCAAATCTTGAGAGAACGTCCGGGACGCAATCCCGAAGGAGAGGTAATAGCTGTTTTAGAAAGGGCTAAAACCCATTTTACCGGCGTGGTGAGAATGCTCAAAGGATTTGCATTTGTTGATCCGGATGATCCCAAGATGTATAAGAGTTTCTATGTGGATGATGATTACTTAAATGGTGCGGAAGATGGAGATAAAGTAGTTGTGGAAATGACCGATTGGCCTCAAATGGCCGGAAGTCCGTTCGGTAAAATAGTGAAAGTTTTAGGTAAACCCGGAGAACATGAAACCGAAATTCATTCCATTTTGGATGAATATAATCTTCCGTATGAATTTCCTGAAGAAGTGGAAATGGCCGCCCAAAAACTTCCTCAAACCATAACGCATGAAGAAATAAACAAGCGAAGAGACATGCGTGACAGGGTTACCTTCACCATCGACCCGGTGGATGCCAAGGATTTTGACGATGCCTTGTCGGTTAAAGATTTGGGAAACGGCCGGTTTGAAATAGGCGTTCACATTGCCGATGTCTCTCACTATGTGAAGCCCAATGATGTATTGGACAGGGAGGCATACGAACGTGCCACTTCGGTTTATTTGGTAGACCGGGTGATCCCTATGTTGCCTGAAGTCATTTCAAACCAACTGTGTTCACTTCGCCCCAATGAAGATAAACTCACCTTTTCCGCCGTATTTGAGATGGATCGTTCCGGAAAAGTGTATAAAAAATGGTTTGGAAGAACAGTGATTCATTCCGATAAAAGATTTACCTATGAAGAAGCTCAAGAAATTTTAAACAAAGGAAAAGGACTTTTCCATGAGCAATTGCAACTTTTGAATGAAATAGCAAAAAACTTGCGAAGACAACGCTTCAAAAAAGGGGCTATCAGTTTTGAACGTTCCGAAGTGCGTTTCCGGTTGGACGAAGAAAAAAATCCGGTGGAGATTTATGTAAAAATCCCTATGGATACCAATAAGTTGATTGAAGAATTTATGCTGTTGGCCAATAAAAAAGTGGCCGAATTCATTGGCTTGGAGAAAAAAGGGAAAGTTTTTGTTTACAGGGTTCATGATAAACCCAAAAAAGAGAAATTGGATGAACTTAAAAAAGTAGTTAAACGTTTCGGTTATAAAATTAACTTGGATGATGATAAAAAACTGGCACAAGCCATCAATAAATTGCTTGAAGATTTTAAAGACAGAAAAGAAAGAGCATTGATTGAGATGATGGTACTTCGTACGATGAGTAAAGCCGTTTATACGGTGAATAATCGTGGGCATTATGGACTGGCTTTTCCATATTATACACACTTTACTTCACCCATTCGCCGGTATCCCGATGTGATGGTGCATCGTTTGTTGCAAGACTATCTGGACGGAAAAAAACCCAAAACCAAAGAAACATGGGAAAAAAAATGTATTCATTCCACCGATATGGAAATCAATGCACAACACGCTGAATGGGACAGCATAGCATACATGCAAGCCAAATACATGTCAAATCATATTGGTGAAGAATTTGACGGAGTTATTTCGGGAATCACCGAATGGGGAATTTATGTGGAATTGGCTGAAACCTTAACCGAAGGAATGATCCGTCGCACTGAAATAAAAAAGGATTATTTCATTTTTGATCCGGATGATCAGGTGATGTACGGACAACGTACCGGTATCAAGTATCAATTGGGTGATGAAATAAGAGTTCGTGTTGTGGATACGGATTTAATAAAAAAACAAGTCACCTTTGAATTGGCCGATGATAAAATTCTTGAAAAACGTTCGTCGAAGAAGAAAAAACGAAAAACATCTCGAAAAAAATAGTACTTGAATGAAAAAAATTTATTTCGTTTTACTCTTGCTAATTTTTGGGCTATTTATTTTACTTTATAAGTATCCTTATCTACTCAAAGGCATCAAAAATATTTATCTTCAAGGTCATAAAACATCATACATCAGCGATTTTATTCACTATCCCAAACGAGTCATTCCAAATAATCCTGAAAAAATTTGGGAATGGCCCTTACATTCCGCATATAATCAAAGCCGACTTTCCGAAAAAGCCCAACAAATCAATAAACGATTGGGAACCAGTGCTTTTTTGGTGATAAAAAATGACAGTATTTTATTTGAAAAATATTTCAACGGATATCATCGTGACAGTTTATCCAACTCTTTTTCCATGGCCAAAAGTATCACCATGAGTTTGGTTTTCAAAGCCATTCAAGATGGATTTATTAAAAGTTTAGACCAAAAAGTCAAAGATTTTATTCCCGGTATTCAAGGAAAATATGCCGACTCGCTCACTATAAAACATTTGGCAATGATGTCCAGCGGGTCAAATTGGGTGGAGAACTACTACAACCCCTTTAATATAACCGCCGAATCATATTTTACAGAAGATTTGGAAAATTTAATCACCGAAAAAGTACGGTTTGACAATCCGCCAGGTAAAAAATGGTATTACTCGAGCGGGGACACCCAATTGCTAGGTATTATCCTACGAAAAGCCACAGGAAAAACGCTTGCGGAATATTTGAGTGAAAGCTTTTGGAAACCCATGGGAATGCGAAAACACGCTTTTTGGAATTTAGATAGAGAAAACGGAATGGAAAAAGCCTTTTGTTGTGTCAACTCCAATGCAAGGGATTTTTCAAAATTCGGGCGTTTATATCTTCATCAGGGCAATTGGAATGGGCAACAACTTTTAGACTCAGTTTGGATTCAAGCTGCAACACGTCCATACTTCAAAGAGATGCCCCACTACGGATTGCAGTGGTGGTTGTTTGAACACAATGGGGTGAAAGGCTATGCCATGCGTGGTCATTTGGGACAATATGTGATAGTCATCCCGGGTGAGCATATAATAATTACACGTTTGGGACAGAAAAAAGATCCTTCTCAACCCGGACGGTTTTCAAATGATTTTTGGATTTATCTGGAAGAAGGCCTGCGTATTGCAAGAGAGAATTAGGAGACAATGCAATACTTGACAGGACACATCTCTGACAGCAAGAAATGTCATATTCTGTATGAGGCAGACAATTTGAAAGCATTACTTCATCTTTCTCAAACCGGATGGAACGAAAAGATTGATGTGGTTTATATTGATCCGCCATACAATACGGGATTTTCTCAATTCAGAAAGTATAAAGACAAATTTTGGGATTATTATTCGAGAGAACGCCACCAAAAGTGGTTGCAATTTATGCGTCAAAGATTACAAGCTCTACTTCCACTTTTACATGAAAAATCCGTAGTTTTTATATCCATTGACGACCGGGAAATGCCCTATTTGAATATTCTTCTGCGGGAATTTTTCGGAGAAAACAATGTAGAGGTGATGATTTGGGATAAAATTCCGGCGGGAGGAACAGCCGGTCAAGGAAAAATGAAACGCAGTAAACGTTTCCGCGTAGACCATGAGTATATCCTTGTTGCTTATAGAGATAAATCCAAAGTGAAGTTCAACCGCCCCCAAGTAATTGTTCCGGTCCAAAAGCATTATGACAATCCCGATAATGACCCGAGAGGACCATGGATAAGTGCCGAACTATGTAAATCCAAAGCCAAATCACTTCCTCACGGTAAAAATTACTATCAAATCATCACTCCCGGCAGCAGAAAAATAGAACGTCAATGGCATATCAGCAAAGAAGAATTTGATCAACTTGATGCCGATAACCGTATTTGGTGGGGAAACGGAAAAATCATTCCGCGCCTTAAAAAATTTGTTCATGAACCGCGTCCTGTTGTGCCGTCTTCCATCATTAAAAACATTTCTCAAACCGAAGGTCTTAAAGATTTGATCGCCTTGTTGCCCGATGCAAGTTTTGATAATCCGAAACCTGTTCGTTTGATTAAATATTTATTAGAAATGACCGTGTCAGGTGAAAGCGTGGTATTAGATTTTTTTGCCGGAACGGGAACAACAGGACAAGCTGTGATGGAACTGAACTTGGAAAAAAAACTTAATCTTCAATGTATATTAATTTCTCATAATGAAAAGAATGTAGTTAACAAACTACTCATCCCCAGAATAAAAAAATTTATTGAAGGTCAAAAAAAAGGGAAATGTTGTTGGCAATATTACAAGGTATAATTTTTGTGCGCACGACAGGAGTTGAACCTGCACGGCCTTAACGGCCACTAGGCCCTCAACCTAGCGCGTCTACCAATTCCGCCACGTGCGCAATTAAGAAGTGACCCGGCTGAGGCTCGAACTCAGGACCCTCTCCTTAAAAGGGAGATGCTCTACCTACTGAGCTACCGGGTCCCATCAACTTAAGTAAAGACCCTAAAAAATCAAAGAAAGTGACCCGGCTGAGGCTCGAACTCAGGACCCTCTCCTTAAAAGGGAGATGCTCTACCTACTGAGCTACCGGGTCTAGCACTTTCAAAATGCGTGCAAATATACAACTTTTCACAAAATTTTACAAGAAATTTATGTGGAAACCTATTTTGAATCAATGCAAAAAATACATATATTTGCAAGCCGAAAAAGTAGAAACATTTAATTAACGCTTATGTATGCAATAGTAGAAATAGCAGGGCAACAATTTAAAGTAAGCAAAGACCAAAAGTTGTATGTTCACCGTTTGCCGCAAGCTGAAGGAGAAGAAGTTGTTTTTGACAAAGTTCTCCTCATTGCCGACAACGGAAACATCAACATTGGCGCCCCGGCTATAGAAGGAGCAGGCGTGAAAGCCGAAATCCTTCGTCACTTGAAAGGTGACAAAATTATCGTTTTCAAAAAGAAACGAAGAAAAGGTTATCGCGTTAAACGCGGACACAGACAACTCTACTCACAAATCCTTGTGAAAGATATTTTGGAAAGCGGTGTTAAACCCTCTAAAAAAGAAGCCAAAAAAGAGACTCCGAAAACCGTAACCAAAAAATCATCACCCGTACCTAAGAAAGAAGAAACAAAAAAGGTTAAAGCGCAAGCAACCAAATCTACCACAGCAGGTAAAACTTCAGTCAAAAAGACAGCAAAAGGTGATGATTTGAAAAAAATTGAAGGAATCGGTCCCAAAATTGCCGCTATTTTAACCGAAGCGGGTTATGGCACATTTGAGGCCTTATCTAAAGCTGATCCTGCTAAAATTTCAGAAATTTTAGTGGAAAAAGGAGGAAAGCGTTATGCTATGCACAATCCCGAAACCTGGCCGCAACAAGCCCAATTGGCCGCCGAAGGTAAATGGGATGAATTGAAAGAATTACAAGACAAATTGCAAGGCGGAAGAAAATAATCTGCTTGCATTAAAAACTATACAATTATGGCACATAAGAAAGGAGTAGGTAGTTCAAAAAACGGTCGCGAGTCGGAAAGTAAACGACTCGGCGTGAAAATATACGGCGGGCAACATGCCATCGCCGGAAATATCATTGTTCGTCAACGCGGCACCAAATTTCATCCCGGTAAAAATGTTTACATGGGAAAAGATCATACCATTCATGCCGCCGTGGACGGAACTGTAGTTTTTGAAACCAAAAAAGGAAATAAAAAATACATCAGTGTCATCCCCGACACACAAGCCTAAGCTTATACAATTTAATATTATTCAACAAAACCGTTTCCGATTGGAAGCGGTTTTGTTATATTTACAAATATGAAACGCTATTTCTTGGAACTGGCTTATCACGGAAAAAATTATCACGGTTGGCAAAGACAGCCTAATGCGGTTAGTATTCAAGAAACCATTGAAAAAAGAATGTCTTTAATTTTGGGGGAAGAAATCCATTTAACCACCGCCGGAAGAACCGATGCAGGCGTTCATGCCATACAAACCTATGCTCATTTTGATTTGATTCAACCGCTTGAAATAGAAAATTTTAAAAAAAGGATTAACTCATTTCTTCCTTGGGATATCAGCGTAAAAAATATATTTGATGTTCCCGAAAAAGCCCATGCACGATATGATGCAAGAGAACGAACATATATATATCAAATCATTTTTGAAAAAAATCCGTTTCTATATGATTTTGCATGGAGATTTCAAGGCGAACTGGATGTGGAAGCCATGAATGAGGCGGCCGAGATTTTATTAGGTTACAATGATTTCACTAGTTTCAGTAAAGTCAAAACCGATGTCAAACATTTTTTGTGTGATATTAAAGAAGCTGAATGGCAAAAAACGGATGATAAACTTGTTTTTAAAATAACGGCCAACCGTTTTCTTAGAAACATGGTGCGTTCTATTGTAGGCACCCTTGTGGAAATCGGGGAAGGAAAGCGTTCCCCCCAAGAGATGCATGAGATTATCATCGCTAAAGACAGAAATGCCGCAGGCCCATCTGCGCCTGCCAAAGGCTTATTTCTGGCAAGCGTGATTTATAAACCCGAGGTTCAATCCTATTTAAAATAAAAAACCCCTTTTTGAAGGGGCTTTTTTATTTCGTAGGAGGTTTTATTCTTCGTTATAAATTTTATCAAACAAATGAGCGTAACGCTTCAAAATGTTTCTGCGTTTTAGCTTCATAGTGGGTGTCAGATGACCTAAATCAATAGACCAAACTTCACCGGTCAGCTCAAATTTTTTGACCTGTTCCCATTTACCGAATTGTTTATTGATTTTGGATACTTCTTCTTCAATACGGGCATAAACCTTCGGGTGTGCCGCAATTTCTTCTTCGCTTAATCCGTCAAAATCCATGCCGTGTCTTTTGGCCCATTCCCGGATGAAATCAAAAGCCGGTTGAATAAATGCCGCCGGCATTTTTTGTCCTTCACCAATCACCATAATTTGTTCAATAAAAGGTGATTGTTTCATAGCGTTTTCTATGGCTTGCGGAGCAATATACTTACCTCCCGAGGTCTTGAAAATTTCCTTTTTCCGGTCGGTGATACGCAGCATACCGTCTTCATCCAACTCGCCTATATCACCTGTATGGAGCCAACCGTCTTTGATAGTATCAGCGGTCTTCTCGGGATCTTTATAATAACCCATCATCACATTTTCTCCCCGGGCTAATATTTCACCATCTTCAGCAATTTTCACTTCATTCACATCAATAGGCAATCCCACGGTGCCGATTTTCCATTTCGCGTTGGGCGAGTTAACCGAAATAACACCCGAAGATTCGGTCATTCCGTAACCCTCCAAAACATTAATTTCACCGGCTATGAAAACCCGTTGAATTCTCGGGTGCAGGGCCGCCGCACCTGAAATGATATAACGAATTTCTCCACCCAATGCTTCTTTCCATTTACTGAAAATCAATTTGCGGGCCAATTTTAGTTTCAAACTATACGGAAACTGTTTTGCTTTGTCAAAATCAAATTCTTCTCCCACCTTAACCGCCCAGAAAAACAATGCCTTTTTTATTCCGCTCAGTTCCATTCCTTTGTTGATGATTTTGTCATAAACCTTTTCAAGCAATCTGGGAACAGCCGTAAAAAGATGCGGTTTAACTTCCCTGATATTATCACCTATCTTATCAATGGACTCGGCATTGTAGATTTGAAAAGAATTATAATAGTATAAATAGTGTAGAACCCGCTCAAAAATATGACATGTAGGCAAGAAACTGATAACACGCGTGGGTTTGGGTAGCGGAGGAATCCGTTTGGAAGCGGATATAACGGTTTTTACTACATTATTATGGCTCAACATCACACCTTTGGGCCTTCCGGTGGTTCCCGAGGTGTAAATAAGTGTAGCCAATTGTTCGGGTTTTACTTCGGCTTTTCTTTTCTCCACTTCTTCCTGAAGACTTTCATCCTTGCCCATTTCCAATATTTCACTCCAATTCCGCGCTCCTTTCACTTCATTGAAGGTGAAAACTTCTTTCAAAGTAGGCACCTTGTCTTTGATAGACATCACTTTGTTATATAATTCTTCATCACCTACAAAAGCATATTTCACTTCCGCGTGATTGAAAATATATTCGAAATCTTCCGGAGCGATAGTGGGGTAAATAGGAACATCAATACCGCCCAATTGCAACGTGGCCAAATCTATAGCATTCCATTCCGTGCGGTTTTCATGTGCCGATATGGCTATTTTATCTTCCTTACTCACGCCCAACTTCAATAATCCTCTTGAAGTTTGTTGGACCAAATCATAAAAATCAGCCGTGGAATATTTTTCCCATTTTCCGTTTTTCTTTGTGGCAATGGCAACATCCAACGGTGCATTTTCCAATTGATAAGCCAAAAAATCAAACAATCTTTTTATTTCCATAAAAGGGTCTTTTGGGGGTTTGCAGGTTATAAAAATAAACAATTTATTTCAAATCGTTATCAGTAAGTCTAATTTTTAACAATCAGCACTTTCTACATAGTAAATTATAATCATTTCCGGAGTTTTGTTAAGGATTTGATAAAATCAACCGGTGAAAGGTAAAACAAGGCTACCTGAAGAAACATGATGCTTTTTGTCAAATAATAATTTTTTCAGGGCGCCATTTGGCGTGCTCCGCTTGAATCTTGCTCGGCTCAGCCTGCAGATGTAAAATGGTGCTGCGATGTCTCCTCGTCTTCGCTCGGAGCCTGCTCGCACCAACATCCGCAAGGCTTCGCCTTCGCAAGGATATCGCTTCGCCCACCGGCGCAATATGCAGGGTTCTATTTTTTGTCTATCTTGAATCAAAATAATTTTCAGCCCAAAACACATTACCATGTTTCGTCATTCAGTGCGGTTTATAATATGGAGTTTTTCCATCCTCAACTTTCAAGGCATACATACCCAAAACCTCAAAGAATCCCATTTACAAAATGAAATCTTTCTTCATCCGGCCGATGCATTCACGGCATATACACTCAAAAAAGGCGAATGGACCTACAATCAACCCCCTTTTGTGCTTCCGCTTCCCGGCTGGGCCATGTATGGCATCACCAACCGGATTACCATGGAAATAGATTTACTGCCACTTGTGGGCGGTTTTTTTCAAAAACCGCATTTGCCGGTTCCCAGTGTGAACTTTCGTTTTTTCTTATCCCCTCAAAACCGTTGGATACCCGCCATCGCTTTTGAAACCATGTATCAACACCTTTGGAATGAAGTGACCCAATCCGAAAAACCGGTTGTAAAACGCAAAGGCAACAGTTGGTTCGGACATTTCAATTTCAGTTGGAAAATTTCAAGGAATTTTTATACCCATTTTTCTGCGGGAATGTCCTATGTTGAAAACCTCTACTTTCACAATGGTGATACTATCCAACCTCGTGAAAAATTTTATTCCCGCTCTCTAACACCTGATATAAATTTAAGTTTGGACTACAGGATGCGACCGTGGATAAGCTTTCATTTAACCGCATCCTATGGAACCACCTTCGTTTATTTGGATAATATCCCACATAAACGTCAAATTTCATACGGCTTCCGCGTAGCACCGTTTTATCGAAGCCGGAAAGCTTTTTTTAGAAATTTCAGAGCGGAATTTATAGGTTTCTACATATACCTCCCTGATATCAACGCGGAAATAAAATCTTTCCTTCCCGTCTTTCCATATTTCTATTGGCAGTGAACCTTTTCAAACAAAAAATCCCGCCGGAGCGGGAATGATTAGTGGAGTCGGAGGGACTCGAACCCTCGTCCAGGCAGGGCTATGACATGCTTTCTACATGCTTAGTCTGCGTTTGATTGTCGGCTTCAAGCTGCCCGCAGACAGGCTACTTGAAGCTTAGCTCCTTGGGTTGCGGTCAAGTGCTTAGAAGCGTCACACTTGCCGGACTTACTTTTATGAAGCCCCTTGACCGGACGCCGTAAGTCAAGGCTTCCGAGGGACTTCCCGCCTTCCTGCCTTGCAGGAACGTGGCCTGATTCCTACTATACTTCGGAATTAGGCAGCGAGAGCGAAGTTATTTTCGCCATTTATCGGTTTGAGGCCTGATTTACGTGGTTGCCTCAGCCACGGCATGCTTACATGTCAAGGAACCTGCTGTCGAAACCAGTCGACCCCGTTTTGTTTATGCAAAAATAATACCAATTCGTCAACCTGTCAAGGTGTCTCTTTCTTTTTGGCTTCATTCCACAACCTGTCCAACTCTTCCAAACTTTTCTCATGGATATTTTCTCCCCGGTTGTTTATTTGTTCTTCAATAAATTCAAATCTTTGTTTGAATTTTTTATTGGTTTTCTCCAAAGCGGTTTCAGGGTTCACGCCTAAAAACCGGGCATAATTGATCAAAGAAAAAAGAACATCTCCCAATTCTTCTTCCGCTTTTTTCTTATTGCCTGACTCAACGGCTCTATCCAATTCTTTTAATTCTTCATCCAGTTTTTTTCTCACATCCTCGGTTTTGCTCCAATCAAAGCCTATACCTGCGGCTTTTTCTTGCATACGCATGGCTTTGATCATGGCCGGAAGAGAGCGTGGAACCCCTTCCAAAACCGATTTTTTCCCTTCTTTCATTTTGAGCTTTTCCCAGTTTTGTTTCACTTCATCTGCATCTTTGACTTTGATATTTCCATAAATATGCGGATGGCGGCGAATGAGTTTATCGGATATATGGTTGGCTATATCCGCCACATCAAATTTTCCGGTTTCTTCGCCGAGTTTGCCATAGAAGATAATATGCAGGAGTATATCTCCCGCTTCTTCTTTTATTTTATTTAAATCTTTATCTAATATGGCGTCCGAAAGCTCATATACTTCTTCAATGGTTAAGTGTCTTAGGCTGTCAAAAGTTTGTTTCCTGTCCCAGGGACATTTCTCCCGCAAATCATCCATGATATCCAGCAATCTTCCCAGTGCTTGCAATTTTTCTTCTTTGGAGTGCATAGAAATTTGATTTACCGGCAAAGTTAGGACTAATTCATAAAAAAATCCTTCCGTTGAGGGAAGGATTTTTTCAGGTTTAGGAATGTATGTGATTCCTAGTATTCTCTCGGTTTGGCTTCGTTTACGCGGAGGTTTCTTCCGTCCACTTCCGCTTCATTGAGTTCTTCAATTGCTTTTTTAGCTTCTTCTTCGTTCGGCATTTCAATAAAACCAAATCCTTTGCTTCTTCCCGAAAATTTATCGGTGATAATTTTCACGGATTCAACCGTGCCATACTCTTGAAAGATTTCTTTCAAATCGTCTTCGCCTAAGCGATAAGGGATATTCCCTACATAAATGTTCATAATACTTAAAATAAAAAATTAAACTTTGTCAAAGGTAGATGAAAAAAACCGATTTAAAAAATTTATTCCGTAA